>ENA-ORVB01001654-ORVB01001654.1-human-gut-metagenome-genome-assembly--contig:-NODE-1654-length-14417-cov-2.39918_pt1 | contig 14417 bp, 14 predicted proteins | sample MGYA00242090_ERZ509231 | MGnify/ENA primary metagenome ERZ509231 (study PRJEB26280, sample SAMEA2338798) | human gut metagenome | biome: human gut; feature: human-associated habitat; material: faeces...
CCTGCCGGCAAGGTATCAGCCCGGCTTCAGACGGTAGCGGGGAGCTCATCAGCAGTTTATTGGGACTGCTGGACCTCCCCCCCCTTCATCCTGCACCGAGACTCCGGAGAAAGCCGCATTCCGCCGGCTGATGCAACGGAAGAAGAAAAAGAAGAAGAACAAGGGATTTAAAATTTAACAACAACCTAAAAAACAATCAAGATGAAAGAAAACACAGGAACCATCATCGCCATGCTGGAAGAACTGCTGACCATCAGCAAGAGCCGGCAGGCATCGCAAAGCGGCAGTACCAATGCCGCCAACATGGATATTGTTCCCTTCAAGACACTGATCGAGGAAGCTGGCCAGCGTACGGAGGCCGGACTGGCGAAGTTCGCCGGGAACATTACGGATTGCCTGAATGCAATCAACAACCGGATAGACGGGATTGCCCGAAGGGAACAGCCGGATTTCGGGAAAATCAGAGAACTGTTAGAGCAGGCCACCCCAAAGACGGACGAGGCAAGCATTCGGCACAATATTAACGAGACCCGGCACTCGTTTGCGCTTGAGAACAGATGGGACTGGGCGATTGTCATCGGTATCGTCCTTCTGATAGCCCTGTTAGCCTCGACGCTCTATTCCGAGAGGAGACAGGATTATGACCGCATCGACAACGACTTGAAGTACCGTTACATCAGGATGAAGGGCGAAGCATCGCCCGAAAGCATCGCCGGACTAGAAAATCTCTTCGAGCTCAACCAGGACAACGGGAAGATCAAACAGATACGCAAGGACGTGGAAACCTACGAGGAGGTACGTCTGAAAGAGCAGACTGCAAGGGAACAGGAGAATAGGGCTGACTCGATCGGAAACAAACCTTCAAAATCCCGATAAGGTTATGGCAAGCGTAAAGATCAAGTTCAGACCATCGACAACCGATGGTGGACAAGGAACATTATTCTACCGGGTGATACACAACCGCATAGCCCGTCAGCAAAAGACAGGCTACCGTCTTCACGCCGACGAATGGGACAGCAACTTGTCCGAAGTAGTGCTGCCATCGGCCGACGGGAACCGGAAAACTTACCTGTCGGAAATCAGGAACAGCGTGGCGGCAGATATACGAAGGTTCCACAAGGTCATTGACACGCTGGAAGTCAGCGGACATGCCTACTCTGCGGATGACGTAATGGCCGGTTTTACGGCGGAGCCGGGAAACCTTCTATTCGGATTCATGGAGAGTGTCATCGCCCGTCTGAAAGCATTGGGCAAGGCACGAACCCGGGAAACATACACTACAACGCTGAGCAGCTTCAAACGTTTCAGGAAAGGTGGTGACCTGCTTTTGGACGACATGGATTCAGACATGATGGTGGCATACGAAGCCTATCTGAAAAGGAACGGTGTCAGCCCCAATACTTCCTCATTCTATATGCGTAACCTGCGTGCTGTCTATAACCGTGCAGTGGAAAAAGGACTGGTCGAGCAGAAATTTCCCTTTAAGCACGTTTATACGGGAGTGGAGAAGACTGCCAAACGGGCCATACCCCTTATGGCAGTCAGGAAAATCAAGGAGCTGGACCTCTCATCAAGCCCGGCATTGGATTTTGCCCGTAACATGTTCCTTTTTTCATTCTATACTCGTGGCATGTCATTCGTAGACATGGCCTACCTACGCAAGAAGGACTTGAATAACGGTATTTTGTCCTATCGACGCCGCAAGACCGGACAGCAGCTTTTCATCAAATGGGAGAAATGCATGCAGGAGATAGCGGACAAGTACAATACGGAATACTCCACCTATCTGCTACCCGTCATCAGCCCTGAAAGCGGTGTGGAAGAAAGGAAACAGTACATCAATACGGCACACAACGTCAACCGCGCCCTGAAAGTCATCGGTAAACGGCTGGAGATACCCGTACCGCTTACAATGTACGTCGCGCGGCATGCCTGGGCGAGTATAGCCCGAAGCAAGAACGTTCCACTGTCAGTAATCAGCGAGGGCATGGGACATGACTCGGAAGCTACCACGCGCATCTATCTCGCTTCATTGGATACGGCGGCGGTTGACAAGGCGAACAGCCTGATCCTGAAATCCCTGTAACATGCAGGGTTGTTGAGCGAATACAAAGTCTCTTTGTAAGAGAAATTATATCTCTTTGTAAGAGAGGTGATTGTTGATGCAAAAATAAGAATTTTATAGCAATTAGCACATTTATTTGCTTAAAAAAATGCAACTGACAGTCTGTTCTGTTTGGTATATAGTAACATTTGTGGAGTGAACGCTACAATTCACTGTATTCTATATCGCTGACTATCAATTGACAACGGATATACCCACCTCTCTTACAAAGAGAAGTTGATTTGAATAATATAAATATTTAATATTCATTATTGTTTTAACCCTTAAAAGATTTTTGTCATGGACAAGGAAATTTTTATTGAAAGTTACGAAGCTCCCCAGGTGGAAGTGGTAGAAGTAGAAGTAGAAAAAGGATTTGCGGTAAGTTCTGGAGGTGAAGACGGAAACTGGAATTGATAACTTTTCCGGAAATTCGGTCTGTATGTAAATTTACACGTCTATAAAAAATGAACTTAAATTAGTAAAAATGAAAATCAGATCTTTAATTAGTCTGGCTATGGCCACATTCCTGATAACGGCTTGTAGCAATGAAAATGATGAAGAATTGATTTCCACTTCCACAACAGGTATACTGAGCGCTACCGTGGAAGGAAACCATTCCAGTACACGTGCGGGGTTTGCAAGTGATGGCAAATTCTACTGGTCACAAAATGACCGATTAGGTGTCACTACTTCCCAAAACGCCAGTAGCTTTTCAGCCCTTAGCTTAAAAAATGGCAGTGGAACTGCAAGCGGTACTTTTGACGGCACAATAAACGGAACCATCGGCGATTATGCGGTATATCCATACTGTGACAACCATAACATAAATGATGCTACCTTGACTTATAATTTCCCTACATCCTATACATATAATAAAGTGGATGCGGATTACTTTACTACGGTTCAAGGTGAAGGCAACAGCTTCAATCCGGCCATGTGGGGAAAAATTGTAAACGGTGCTGTGCAAATGAAACACTTGGGCGGTGTGTTCTGCATCAAAGTGCCTAAGATGCCTATAAAGGCAGGAATCTTGTCTCTTATTGTAGACAAGAAAATTACCGGTAATTTTACAGTGGATTTAAATGGTGAAATTCCTGTCATTGAATCAACAGAAACAAGTACCAATGAAAATAATACAGTGACTATTACATTCAGTGATGCTACCCAGGATCAGCCCGGTGTTTTCTATGTGCCTGTTCCTACAGGAACATACGATGTACGTATAAAAGTAACAGAAAACCAAAGCTCTCCTGAAAAAGTGAATGTTGCGGCAGGTACTTATACTATTGCCCGTTGTGACTTGAAAAAAATCGAATTGACCAACGGAAATATAGATGCTACGGTTCCTACAGAATCTAACTCTTTGGATGACGCCGCTACCGCGTTGGAAAATAGCGATGCAGTGACAGTTACCGGAGAAGTCAGTTCAAATAGTAGTATTTCTATTCCTGCCGCCTCAGATGGCACCGCTGAGACAGCCAAAAGCCTTTCATTGGAGAAGGTAGCGAGCGGAGCATGCCTTACAGTTTTAGACGCGAATAGTTCAGGTTCTACAGACAATTCCGTTGACAACTTCACCTTATCAATTCCTATCAATGAAACTGCTAAGTTTGAACCGTTGGATGTAACTATAACCATGCCGAACACAACCGTTGCCCTGACCGGTAACGCGGGTGCAGCTATTTATGGTACAGTCACATCCGAAACAGCAGATAATACACTTGTCATTGGTAACGGTGTGGAAGTTAAAAAGGTGGTCGTGAAAAAAGGTAATATCCGCGTAAATAAGGGAGCGAAACTGGTAGCGATTGAGAAATCGTCAGATAATCAAGCAACGACTGTAACAGTTTATAAAGAGGATGGTGCTGAAATTCCGTCTTCATTGGATGGAGTTTTTGTCGTAGTGGATGCCGCTGTAGCAGATATGAAGAAGGTATTGGCAGACGGTGGTATTTATACATTGTCTAATGATATGGAGGGCGATTTTGTGGTATCAGCTACGACTCCTGTCACCGTCAAGCTCAATGGGCACAAGATTACGAATAAGGCCAGTGATACCTTTACCGTAAATCATGGCAGCTCCCTGACTATTGAAGGTGAGGGTATTGTAGATAACGTAACTCATGCCAGAGCATGTATTTACAATAATGGTAAGGTTCTTTTGAACGGTGGTACCTATACTAGAAGCCTGGAAAATGGCCAAAGTGACACTAATGCGGGTGGAAATAGCTACTACAATATTTTAAACCATGGTGAAATGACCATAAATCAGAGTGTATCGGTATCACAAAGTGGCAAGTTCTCATCCATGATAGCCAGTGGATATTATGATTATTCAAATACCAATCCGAGAAATGGGCATGTGGAGGGAACTAATGCCGCCGCTCCTAAGCTGACCATCAATGGCGGTACATTCTCGGGAGGACTTAATACGATAAAGAATGACGACGGTGCTACACTGGAAATCAAAAACGGTACATTCAATAATATGTCACAAGCCACGGTACAGAACCATCATGTGACTACCATCAGTGGCGGTACGTTCAACTGTTCTGGTGCAAAATATGCAGTGGATAACGAAGGACATAACGATGCCAAGCAAGATATGGGTGATATGACAATTTCCGGTGGTATATTTAGCGGACTGATGCTTAATGTTGGAAATGGAGCCGATATGACTATTATCGGCGGTACATTCTCCGATCCGGGTATATTGCAGTATCTTCCTAAAGAAGGAACTGCCAATGTGAAGGTGGCTTTGGAGTCTGATATGACCGCTCCCGGTTTTGTAACGCAAGACGGACAGACGGTTGAGATTGATATGAACAGGCACATCTTGACTTTTGGAAATCCGACCGTAGGTTCTCCCGGTACGGAAACGAACAGCTGCCAGTTGTTGAAAGGTTCTACGGTTACATTCAAAAATGGAACTCTGATCAGTGACAACAAGGATATAGTTATCCAGAACTATAGCAAGTTGCATTTAGAAGACATGATGCTTAATACACCCAATGCAGACTACTCCATTTCCAACAACAATGAAAGTTGCACATTGGATAATGTGACGATCAATGCGGGAACAGGAAAGTGTGCATTTGATGTATATTCCTTCTCTGGGTATGACGGCGTAACCGTAACTGTTAACAGTGGAACAATTAACGGAAATGTTGAATTTGGTGGTAATAACCCAAAAAAGAATATAAAGTTGATTGTTAATGGTGGTACATTTAATGGTAATTTAACGGTCAATGAACAATACTATGATTTTAATAACCCAAACATTATTATCAGCAAAGAGGCCGTGATTGGAAAAAATGCAATCGGTTGGGATAAGTATATAAAATAAAAGTATATCCCAACAAGCATATTTCCCTATTATAAAATTCAACGAATCTTCTAAAAAACAAGGAGAACCATCGGTGTTCATCATACATCGGTGGTTCTTGTTTATCTATCAGTAAGATATTTCATTATGAAAATTAATCCAAACTTCAAGCTCCGCGAAATGGCCGGAGAAACCATCATCGTGAATCAGGGACATACGGGTGCCGACCTTACCCGCATCATCTCTCTGAACAAATCCGCGCGTCTGCTATATGAACGGCTGGCAGACAAGGATTTCACAACGGAAGATGCTGCGAAAATCCTGACGGACACTTACGGAATAGACGGACAACAGGCATTGAAGGATGCCACAGCCTGGATGGAGGCACTGAAAAAATGCAAGGTAATCGAATGAAAGAGATCACACTGTACAGACACGAGCGGATGCTCTTCGCCCTGCTCCGGGCCTCGCTGCACGAGCGGAAAACAGAAATCACACTTTTCCTGGACAGCACTGACGAGGAGTGGAAACAATGCCACCGCCTGGCCGTAAGTCAGGGAGTGATGGCGCTGGCATGGGACGGTGTGATGAGACTACCGGCGGAACTGCAACCGCCCCTTTCCGTAAAGCTGGCATGGGCAGCCGCTGTAGAAAGGTACGAGAAAAAATATCTTCACTATTGCAGGACGGCAGATGAATTTTCCCGCTTTTATGCGCAGCATGGCATATCCGCCATGCAGATGAAAGGCGTGGGACTCTCCGCAATCTATCCCGTTCCATGCCACCGCGAGGGAGGCGACATAGACATTTACACCTATTCGGCGGACAAGAGCCGGATGAGCGACGGGGAGGCGAACAGGTTAGCGGACAGCCTGATGCGGCTGGAGAACATAGACGTGGATACGGAACATTCCCCCAAGCACAGCGTATTCTATTACAAAGGTGTTCCGGTGGAGAACCACAAGACCTTCCTGAACGTGGAGAGCTATAAGGCGGCCGGAGAGGTGGAAAAGGTGCTGAAAGAACACATGAACCCGCAACAGACGGTATTGGAAGGCGGGCAGGTGCTCACCCCCTCGCCGCTCTTTAATATGCTGTTCGTCGCTTTCCATGCCGCCCAGCATTACGGGAGCGGTCTGGTGCTGCACCATCTCTGCGACTGGGCGTGCCTGTTGAAAAAACATGGCCTACACATACCGGCAGGCGTCACCGACCGCCGTTTCCTGCGTTTCGTGTCGGCACTGACCCTGTTGGCCGACAAGTTGCTGGGGACGGACGTACAAGTGGCGGACGTACAGGAGAATCTGGCACGGAACATACTGGAGGAGATGCTCCATCCGCGTTACGGGACAAAGGTACCGGTCAAAGGCAGAGCCGGCATCATCCTCTACAAGGCAAGGAGGATGGCACACCTCACTGCACTTAGGCGTGAGGTATTGGGTGCTTCTATATGTAAGACGATACTGCACTCGGTCATCGCGCATATCCGAGAGCCGAAAACCATATTCCAGCGAGGTACGGAGCAATGACACTGAAGAGAATCTGGCATCTGCTGCAACCCGAAGAGCGCAGGAAGGTATGGAAGATGGCAGGGACGGTGTTCCTCTCCGCACTGCTCGATTTCGTCTCCCTGGCGACACTGCTGCCCGTACTCTATATCCTGCTGGAAGGGGGCGAAAACCGGCGGGCTGCCTTGCTGTTTTGTCTGCTGGCCATACTGGTCATCGTTGTCAAGAGCGTGCTGGCAACCGTTTTCACCCGTTACCAGGACAGGTGTCTGCTCTCTTTCTACCGGAGACTGAGCTTCTCGCTGTTCTCCGCGTATTACCGCCGCGGACTGCTTTTTATCCGGGAGCGTGGCAGCAGCAGGCTGGCATACGAGACCAACGTTGTATGCTACTCCTTCAGCCACGCTCTGCTCTCCTCCATCTGCCGCATGGCGGGCGACGTGCTGCTCGTCATGCTGGTGACGGTAGCTTTACTCGTGTTCGACGGCATGTCAGTATTGCTACTGTATGTCTCGTTCCTCCCGTTCATGTGTACCTATCTCCTCGTGATGAGGAAACGGGTCAGGAAATACGGCGAGGACGACATGCTTGCCAAGCGGGAGCAGTCGAGAACCGTCATGGATACATTCGGGGGATACATGGAATTGGAGGTGAACGGTGCTTTCCCCGTCTCTCAGACCGCTTTTCTTAAAGGTCTGGACAGGATAAGCCGCAACCGCATGAAGCTTGACACCGTACTCGGACTGCCGCTCTTCCTTTCCGAACTGTCGGTTGTCATCGCACTTGGCCTGCTGGTGGCTTCCGGGGACGGAGACGTGAAGATGGTGGTGGGTGTTTTTGCCATTACGGCATTCCGCCTGCTTCCTGCCCTCCGCACCTTGTTGACGGGATGGACGCAGATACAGAACGCGGCATACAGCCTGAATACGATAGAGGAAGGGCTGGCAGGACCGGCAGAGGCGGTCAGCACATATTCCGAAGAAATACCGTTCGAAAAGGAGATAACCGTCAGGAGGCTTGCATACACCTATCCCGATAGCGGGCCGGTGCTGGATAATTTCAACTGCCGTATCCGTAAGGGGGAGCATGTCGGCTTCCGGGGGGCCAGCGGTGCGGGAAAGTCCACACTGTTCAACTTGCTTGCAGGTCTGCTCGAACCCGATTCGGGAGAGATACGGATTGACGGGGTACTCCTGAACGGGATGACACGCGCTTCCTGGATGAGGCGGCTCGGCTACGTCCCCCAGGAGGTGTTCATCTTTAACGGTACACTGGCCGAGAATATCGCCTTGGGCTATGGGACGATTGATTACGGCAGGGTAAAGGAACTGTTGGGACAAGTCTGTCTGGGCAGGTGGGCGGAAGCGTTGCCGGATGGCATGGACACCCTGCTCGGTGAAGCGGGTGGAAGGCTCTCGGGTGGGCAGAGACAGCGTATCGGCATTGCCCGCGCACTTTACAAGCAGGCGGAGGTCCTGCTGCTGGACGAGGCGACATCGGCACTCGACAATGTGACGGAAAGGGAGGTGAACGAAACCCTCTGCCAACTGAAAGAAAGATATAAAGGACTGACGATACTTTCCATCGCCCACCGGGAAAGTTCGCTGGCTTATTGTAAACGGATTATTATCATTGGAAATGAAAATGAATAGAACTTATCAGGTTGCCGGACACCGCTTCATGTTATGGGGAGACAAACTCTGCAAGGCTGTAGAAGGAATTGCCGGATTCAGGCCTTTTGAATCCCAGGATGGCGAGGTGCTGTTCGCCTTCATGGAGGATACCGCCGTACCGGTGATGGGAAACGTGGAATATACCTTCGGATACGAGGATGTCAGGGGCTTTTTCGGACGGACGGTCAAGGGCTTCATGTTGAAGCTGGAGCCTTCCGGAGGGGATGCGCTGTATCTGTGGTGTACCGACGGGGGGAATGAGGTGCGGATATGCGGCAACCTTTCAGCACGTCTGTACCGCTTCGCCTTGTGGGTGGGCTATGGACTGATGACGCTTCCGTACGGCACCATAGCCGTCCACAGCAGTTGCATCGTTTACCGGGACAGGGCGGTATTGTTTCTCGGTGAGAGCGGAACGGGAAAAAGCACCCATACACGCCTATGGAGGGAGCATGTGGAAGGTGCTTTCCTGCTGAACGATGACAGCCCGGTGCTGCGGGTGGAAGACGACGTCGTGCGGGTCTATGGAAGCCCTTGGAGCGGGAAAACTCCCTGCTACAGGCAGGAGTGTTATAAGCTGGAAGCCTGTGTGCGTCTTTCGCAGGCTTCGTATAACCGGATAACAAGGCTGTCCGTATTGCAGGCTTACGGGGCAGTACACCCTTCCTGCCCGCCGGACTTTGCTTATGACAACGGTTTGTATGACCATGTGAGCAGATGTGTCGACAAGCTGCTCCAGGCTGTTCCGTTCTATCACCTGGCGTGCCTTCCAGACCGGGAAGCCGCACGACTTGCCTGTCGGACGATTTTCAAGGATACGATATGAGAAAGATTCCCAACGAGCTGTTCTTTTCCCGGGTGGAGGCGGAAATCGCCGGAGGACATCCCGTCAAGTTTCGCCTGAAAGGCTGGTCGATGTTCCCGTTATTGTGTGACGGGCGGGACGAGGTGGTGCTGTACCCCTGTACGGAGGATGAACTTCGGCCTATGGACGTGGTACTTTTCAGATATAACGGAAGACACGTGCTGCACCGCATCATCAGGAGGGAAGGCGCCCGGCTGTACATCCGGGGGGACGGCTCTTTTGTAGCCCGGGAGCAGTGTACGGTTGCCGATGTGGTCGGGAAGATACGTTTCGTCATCCGGCCGTCCGGCAGGGTACTGTCCGTAAGTAGCTGGCGCTGGCGGTTGTCGGGCATGCTGTGGAACAGGATGGGGATATTCAGGAATCCGCTCCTGAGAATCCTGCGCTGTCTGGCAGGGTGACCTGACAGATGTATACATCAGGGCTGCAAGCGGGAATCGAAACCGTTTGCAGCCCGCACTTATTTCTTTTTCTTATGACAAGGGAGTACTTGCCACACTGCCTGACGTTACATTACCACTTTGAAATGTTCACATATCCGCTTTGGCCGACGGCTATAACCGTTTTCTCCATCACATAACTAGTGAAATTTCATGGAACGATCGGTTAAGACGGTTACCGAACACCGTCAGGCCCTTGTCGATTTTTTCGGTGGTTATGTTCGTGTGCCCCAATACCCGGCTCACACTCTCAATGGGGACACCCTTGCTCAAAGCCAGAGTTGCGAATCCATGACGGGCCACATGGAATATACAAGGCGAAGCAAGCAATAGTGAATAGGTAAAGATTAAACGTAAGTCGTTTGAAATGAGCTGTATTTCTGTATTCTGCAAAATGTGGAAAATGCAAACGACAACGGAATATTGAAGTTGTTCAGTTACCAAACCGTTATCCGGGTAGTTACCGAAACGGAAAGAGGTAACGCAAAGCGATGAAAAGAAAACCTCACCGTTTTGTTTGCACTCATACACAGTGTTTTGCATATCAAGGAACGCTTATATGGCAAGTAATTTTGCACTAAAAAATATAAGCGTATGAAAGTAGAAAAATTCAAGGTATTGCTCTACCTCAAAAAGAGCGGACCGGACAAGTCGGGAAAAGTTCCCATTATGGGACGCATCACGGTAAACAGGACAATGGCGCAGTTCGGTTGCAAGCTGTCCTGCACACCGGAACTGTGGAATCCCCGTGAAAGCCGTCTGAACGGCAAGAGCAAGGAAGCGGTGGAAACAAATGCCAAGATTGAGAAGTTGCTGTTGGCGGTGAACAACGCCTTCGATAACCTTGTAAGCCGTAAAGTGGATTTTGATGCCACCGATGTGAAGAATCATTTTCAAGGAAGCATGGAAACACAGATGACCCTCATGAAAATGACAGATGCAGTCTGTGACGACATCAAGGCACGTATCGGCATAGACCGTGCGAAAGGGACTTATCCCGGCTATCACTATATGCGTTTGACGCTCGGGGAGTTCATCGAGAGCAAGTACAAGGTCAAGGATTTGGCTTTCGGACAACTGACGGAACAATTCATCCACGACTATCAGTCTTTTGCCACGGAAGAGAAAGGCTATGCGATTGATACCGTCCGCCATCATCTTGCCATCCTGAAGAAGATATGCCGTCTGGCATATAAGGAGGGATATGCCGACAGAATCCACTTCCAGCATTTTACCTTACCAAAGAAGACGGAAACGACACCACGGGCATTGAGTCGTGAATCGTTTGAGAAAATCCGTGATGTGGAAATACCCGCTTACCGCAAATCCCATATACTGGCAAGGGATATGTTTCTCTTCGGGTGCTACACCGGGGTCTGTTATGCGGATGTTGTCTCGATTACCCACGAGAACCTATATACGGATGAGGGCGGTGCTTTGTGGTTGAAGTATCGAAGAAAGAAAAACGAACTTCGTGCCAGTGTGAAACTGTTACCGGAAGCGATTGCGCTGATTGAAAAATATCATAGTGAGGATAGGGACACCCTGTTCCCTTTGCTGCATTGGTCAAATCTCAGACGACACATGAAAGCGTTGGCGGCACTGGCAGACATCAAGGATGATTTGTGCTATCATCAGGCAAGGCATAGTTTCGCCTCGTTAATCACGCTCGAAGCCGGTGTGCCGATTGAGACCATCAGCCGGATGCTGGGGCACTCCGACATTTCCACCACTCAGGTATATGCCCGTGTCAGTCCGAAAAAACTGTTCGAGGACATGGACAAGTTCGTAGAAGCCACTAAAGATTTTCAATTAGTTCTTTAATCCTTTAATACAGAAAACGATATGCGAAGCACATTTTCACTTTTGCCCTACATTAACCGCAGCAAAGTAAAGGCTGACGGTACGACCGTCATACTCTGCCGTATAACCATTGACGGCAAACAGACTGCCATCAGTACGGGAATTTATTGCCGACCGGAAGAATGGAACAGCAAGAAAAACGAGATTAAATCCGTAAGGGAGAATAACCGCTTACAAGAATATTTACGCCTGACAGAGGAAGCCTACAATGAGATACTGAAATCGCAAGGCGTGGTCAGTGCCGAAATTTTGAAGAACCACATATCCTTGAACAACATCCATCCGACCACTCTTCTACAGATGGGTGAATGGGAACGTGAGCGGTTGAAGAAGCATTCCGAAGAAATAGACTCGATTTCTTCCTATCGAAGTTCAATGTATTATCAGAAGTACCTGACGGATTTTCTTACGTCCATCGGTAAAAAGGACATTCCCCTTGAAGAAGTGACGGAGGATTTCGGCAAGTCCTACAAAGCCCACTTGAAGAAATGCAAGAACTTCGGGGTTTCCCAGACCAACCATTGCCTGCGTTGGCTGAACCGCCTGTTGTATCTTGCCGTAGACAAGGAGATTCTCCGTGTAAATCCCTGTGAGGACCTGGAGTATGAGACAAAGCCGGAAGCAAGGCACAGGTACATCAGCCGTGAGGAGTTCAAGAAGATACTTTCCACACCGATGTATGACAAGCGTATGGAACTGGCAAGACGGGCTTTCATATTTTCCACCCTGACGGGACTGGCGTATGTGGACATCAAACTTCTTCATCCCCACCATATCGGAACAAACGCTGATGGCAGACGGTACATCCGCATCAATCGAAAAAAGACAAAGGTGGAGGCGTTCATACCCTTGCATCCCATAGCGGAGCGGATATTGTCGCTGTACAACACGACCGATGACGAGAAGCCCGTGTTTCCTCTTCCCAACCGTGATGCCCTATGGTTTGAGGTTCACGAGTTGGGAATAACCATAGGGAAAGAGGAAAACTTGACCTATCACCAGAGTCGGCACAGTTTCGGAACATTTTTGATTTCGGCGGACATACCGATTGAGAGTATCGCCAAGATGATGGGACACTCCAATATTAGGACGACACAGGGATATGCACGGATAACCGATGAGAAAATTTCCAAAGATATGGACAAACTGATGGAACGAAGAAAGGAAATATCGGCTGGCGAAAAGAAGAAACAGTAAATAATCATCATAAAATAAAGGGATTATGAGCAGAGGTATAATAACAATCAGTGAAACGGGTGCAGTCACCATGCCGACCGCACCCGTATGGATGATGCAATTTGAGATTGCCGACCTGTTCGGGGTGTTCTCGTGCAATGTCCGCAAGGCAATACGGGCAATCTATAAGAACAATGAACTGAATGAAGCCGATACGATGCGATATGTCAGGCAACCGGATGGTATCAGTTATGACGTTTACAACCTTGAAATGGTTATAGCCATTGCATTCAGAATATGCAGTAAAGAAAGTGCATTGTTCAGACGGTTTATAATAAATGAAATCAGCACCACCAAAAGAGAAACGCCTGTTACGTTGTTTGTTTCCTGTGGCAGGAGCAACAAGCGATGGTATAGTTGAGGTTCATCCCGTCAGCCACTTGCTTCCGTTGCCACACGTTTGAAAGGCATCCGACAACGAAAAACAAGCGACTGATGGGTGATTATAAGAGCAGAAAAGAACGGCTTAAAGACAAAACGCAGTATTGACGCTTCATCCGTAAGCCGTTCCTTTTTTCTTTTTGTCGAAAGTCTATTGCTGCCGCAATACAGGGCATACGGCAAACTGCACTCCTTTAAGAAAAATCAAGTTATCCTTTGTCGGTAGGCGGAGCGGTAGCCGTCATTCAGCATCTTTTCAATATCGGATTCACGGTATAGGATTTTACCGCCCAGCTGGATATAGGCGATACGCCCTTCATTGCGGTAGTCCTGAAGTGTCCGGCGGCTCACCTTCAGCCGTGCCGACACCTCCTTGTCAGTGAAGAAACGCTCACCGCCCAATGTCGGGCGGTAGTTGGCGGTCAGGTGCTCTACATTATCAAGCAGTCGGTCAAGACTGCCCATAAAGTGGATTATCCACTTGTTGTCCTTGTTAATCAACTCATTCATATTACTCTGGATTTAGTGGGTGTTGTCATTATATTTAATTCATATAGTCTTTCCTTTGAACTTCGCTTCCTTTCTTCTATCCTCCACAACGGAGACAATGAGTTCCACGTCTTCGGGACGGTAATACGTTTTGTGGTTTATCTGTGAATAAGCCAGCGTGCCGTTATCCCGAAGCGTCTGTAACGTGCGAGGGCTGATGTTGAGCATACGGCACACGTCCTGATTATCCATCCATTCGCTCATCTTCTTTTCCCCGTGCCGATGGCAGATGGCATCCATACGGCTGACGAAACGGTCGAACTTGGCGACCATTGCCTCAAAGGTCTTTCTTTCGATTGATACAATTTCCATATTGCCTTTCTTTTAATTGTTACTGTTTCTTTTGCCACAAAGAAATACATTATCCGCTGTCATGCAATGGATTTTCAAAAAGTGGCAGCATGTTGCGCCGATATGGTAGTCATTGTCCGGGGTACTGCTTGCCGGTTATCTGTGGGCAAGCCGGTGGA
>ENA-ORVB01001665-ORVB01001665.1-human-gut-metagenome-genome-assembly--contig:-NODE-1665-length-14354-cov-2.90531_pt1 | contig 14354 bp, 9 predicted proteins | sample MGYA00242090_ERZ509231 | MGnify/ENA primary metagenome ERZ509231 (study PRJEB26280, sample SAMEA2338798) | human gut metagenome | biome: human gut; feature: human-associated habitat; material: faeces...
ACGGTGCCAACGGCTGTTATCTTCTTGAAGGATACGATTTAATGTATCCAGGATTACCTGTTTCTCATGATTTCCGCCTTTGCGGTTGATAGTCTCCGCATCGTTCTCCGCACGATAGCCCATGTGAATCAGCAAGGAAGCGTCGCCGCCATCGTCAACAATCATGTGAGGGCCTTTACCTTCCGGGAAACGAAGCGCCATGTCCGTACACCACCAATACTCCTCCAGCGTCTCGCCTTTCCAAGCGAATACCGGTACGCCGTCCGCTGCGATAGCGGCAGCGGCATGATCTTGTGTGGAGAAGATGTTACAGCTAGCCCAGCGAACGTCCGCTCCCAACGCAACTAATGTTTCGATTAACACCGCCGTCTGAATAGTCATATGCAGTGAGCCGGTGATACGTGCGCCTTTCAAGGGTTTCTGATCGGCGTATTTCTGGCGTAGCGCCATTAATCCCGGCATTTCGTGTTCGGCGATCTCGATCTCTTTGCGACCGAATTCAGCCAAACTCATATCTGCCACTTTATAAGGCAGATTAGTTGGAAATAATTGTGACATAAATTAATACTATAAATGGTTGAGACGCAAAGGTACGAAAAAGCGTTGATAGTAGGTGTTCTTTATCTATGAATTTCCATCTAGGGCAGAGGCTTGCCGAGGGGTAGGTGGGTTTGTTACTGCAACCTGCCTTGCAGTAGTTCTGCAACAGCCATGCAGCATTACTGCAACCTGCATTGCAGTAACACTGCAATGCCGTTGCAGTATTGGACTCTCTGTAGTTTTGCGATTTAATGAATACTGAAGGCTCCATCTACCAATAGCGCGTGGCCATCTACGAAGCTCGCTTGCGGGCTGCATAGCCAAAGTACGGCGTTGGCGATCTCTTCCGGTTTGCCGAGCCGCCCTGCGGGAATGTCGCGCACCAGCTCCTTCTCCAAGGAAGGGTCACGCCGCATTAAGTCTTCCGCCATCGGCGTACGGATAACGCCCGGACATACGGCATTGATGCGGATATTCTTTGCCGCATAGTCGATAGCGGCGGTACGTGTCAGTCCGATAACGGCATGCTTACAGGCTATGTAGGCCGCTTGCCCCGGAAATCCCGTGACTCCACCTTGCGATGAGGTGTTGACGATGGCGCCGCCGCCTTGTTTCAGCATTTGCAGGATCTCATAACGCATGCAGTTCCAGACACCTTTCAAATCCACAGCCACGGTACGGTCGAATTCATCGTCGGTGATTTCCGCCATTGGGCGTTGCGGTGTTTGTATGCCTGCGTTGTTAAGAGCCGCATCCAGTCTTCCGTAGGTAGCTACGGTCCAGTCGATCATCTCTTTTACGGCTTGCGTGTTTGATACGTCGCACCGATATGCTACGGCCTTCTGTCCCTCGGCTACTAATTTCTCTACTTGTTCTCCCGGCTCACGGATGTCTGCCAATACGGTTATGTATCCAGCCTTGGCGAAGGCTTCAGCGCAAGCGAGTCCGATACCCATCGCTGAACCGGTTACTAAAGCTACTTTCTCTTCCATTGTCTTTGTCATGATCATTTGATTTACATTTTGTTATTATTTATGTCGCGAAGATAAGGAGGGAGTGGTATAGAGGCTTTGTTATGTGGTTCAAATAGCTTTGTTGTGTGGGCCATTATAAATATTATATATCCTCGGTTGGCGGTACGCCATACGCTATCTTATAGATTTTCGAGAAATGGGAAAGGTTCTTGAAGCCTACCTCGAAACAAATCTCCGAGACCTTACGCCCCCCCTTACGTATCAGCCCATGTGCGGCTTCAAGGCGGCGTCGGATGAGCCATTCCCGGGGCGAGAGAGCGCTACATTTCTTGAAATCACGTTTAAATGTGGAGAGACTGCGTCCCGTATAGTTGGCGATTTCTTCCATGGAAATATCGTTCATATAATTCCGCTCCATAAATTCCAGTATGTCTATCTTCCATGGATCGGTAAAATCGAAGATAGAGGCATATAGATTCTTGTCGGTATTGAGCAACACATAGACGCCCTCGACCATTTTTAGTTGAAGCAATTCGTCTGTCGGTTGGATCTTGGAATTGAAATAAGGGGTCATCGACTCAAACAAGCTTACGATATCGGGACGGTTGGACGGTAGCTTGTAAAGGCTTACCTGATCTCGCTTGGCGTCTTTAGGGAGAGTATTTCGATCTAATTTGCTGTAAAAGTCGCGTAGGAACTTCATGGTGAACATCAAGAAGATCGCCTTGAACTGCTCGCCATTCCATGCTTGTTTCGTCATCTGTACGCTGAAGTCCTTGCGGATGAAAGCGCATTCTCCTTTATGTAACCGGGTGATTTGGCCTTTCTCGTCGATTACCATCTCTCCGGAGTATACATACACCAACACATGCGAATGATTCCGGTGCAGGCAGCTCTTTCCGCCATCGAAATACATCGCTAAAAATAAATCCGAGTAACGCAGTGTGTTGATCCCGTCCATCGTTCTTTAGGAAAATGGGCGACACGGGAAGATCGTGCCGCCCATTATGAGGATTTTAAAGTAACTGTTAACTGTCCACTAAATCGTTAGGCCGGCGTGATACCTTGCTCTTGCAATAGTTTCAGCCCGAGGTCTTTCAACTTGAACTTCTGTATCTTTCCGCTTCCGGTCATCGGGAAGGTATCGACGAAGAAGATGTATTTCGGGATCTTATGCCGGGCGATCTTTCCGCGGCAGAAGTCTTTCACCTCTTCCTCCGTAGCCGTCACACCATCGTGAAGGATGATAAAGGCACCCACTTCCTCTCCATATTTCTTGGAAGGAACAGCAGCTACTTGCACGTCTTTCACGCCGGGGAAATGATAGAGGAACTCCTCCAGCTCACGGGGATAGATATTCTCGCCCCCGCGGATAATCATGTCCTTGATACGGCCGGTGATCCGATAGTTGCCGTTCTCGTCTTTCACGCCTAAGTCGCCGGAATGCAGGAAGCCATCCTTGTCGATCGCCTCATTGGTGGCGGCTTCGTTTTTATAGTAACCTTTCATGTTATTATAACCGCGGTTACACATCTCGCCCTGTACACCGACGGGGCATTCCTCGCCAGTCTCCGGATCGATAACCCGTACCTCGGTAAATTCGAACTCATGGCCTACGGTATTATAACGCACCTCGGCCGGATCTTCGATACGGGAGTGGGTCATACCCGGTGAGGTCTCTGTCAATCCATACACGCTGGTTACACGCATATGCATCTTCTCGTCCACGGTTTTCATGAGTTCAACCGGGCAAAGAGAACCTGCCATAATACCGGTACGTAACGACGTGAGGTCGAACATCTCGAACATCGGGTGGTTCAGCTCGGCAATGAACATGGTAGGCACGCCGTACACGGCCGTGCAACGCTCTTTATGTATAGAAGCTAATACCAATAGCGGATCGAATTTCTCGACCATCACTTGCGTACATCCATGCGTCAATACGTTCATGGAAGCTAATACCACACCAAAGCAATGAAAGAGAGGTACGCAGCAACAAAGCTTATCGTCGGCGGTGAATTTCATATGCTCACCCGTCAAGAAACCGTTGTTGGCGATGTTGTAGTGAGTCAACATGACCCCTTTCGGGAAGCCGGTCGTACCGGAAGTATATTGCATATTGACAACGTCGTGGCAATTTACTCTCGCTTTGGCAGCCTCTAACGTCTCATCCTTGATATTTTGTCCGAGGAGCAACATCTCGGGCGTATTGTACATACCCCTGTATTTCTCCTGTCCGATATATACTACATTTCTCAAGCGTGGGAAACGCTTGCTTTTCAAATACCCCCGTTGAGAGGTCTTCAATTCCGGCAACATGGTATAGACCATGTCCACGTAACTTCCATCAAACACGCCGTCTGTGATACACATCGTATGGATATCGGCGTTCTCAACCAGATATTCCAGTTCGCTTTGTTTATAGTTGGTGTTGATCGTGACCAGTACGGCACCGATCTTGGCTCCGGCATATAAGAAAGTCAGCCAATCCGGTACGTTTGTCGCCCATACGCCGACATGTGTGCCATGAGTGATACCGATCGCCAGCATGCCTTTCGCCATGTCGTCCACACGCTTGTTGAATTCGCTCCAAGTGAAACGTAAGTCACGGTCCGAATAAACGATATATTCCTTGTCCGGTGTAGTCTCGGCCCAATGTTCCAGCCATTGGCCAAGGGTTCTGTTATGTAATTCCATAAAACGCTGGATTTAATAAGGTGTATAGACAACTCCTAGGATTCGGGCCTTGTTGTCGGCTGCCGCATGTACATGATGCGCCACGATGGAATCATAATAGATGCTATCGCCTTCCTCTAGGATATAGGTGTTCTTTCCGTAATTGATCTCTACGACGCCATTCAATACGTAGATAAACTCCTCTCCCTCATGCGTGGACAGGATGAAATCCTCGCCTTCCTCGGAGGGAGCGATCTCGATCAAGAAGGGTTCCATATGGCGGCCGGACTTATCTTGCGAGAGCGAGTGGTAATCCATATGCTTGTGCCCTTGTGTCGCGTTGTTCGTGAACCCGATACCATCGGCCTCGCTGTCCTTTTTGCGGCATACGACCGGGCCTAGCTCCGCTTGGTCATCCAAGAATGTACCCAAACGTACCCCTAATACCCGTGCTATTTTGATAAGAGGGGCCAAAGATGGAAAATCCAAGTTACCCTCGATACGTTCGATCTGTTCGATACCTAACCCGGAGCGTTCGGCTACCTCCTCGATAGAGAGTTGTTTCGATTACCGGATATTTTTAATTTTCGCGCCTATAATTTTGTTGTTTCCCATGTGTATGATTTGTTATTTATAGTCCTGTAATGTTTGATAATTTGATACTAAACGGCGCAAATTTACATTAATATTTTATTATATCTAGGATTAAGACAAATAAAAAGGGCAATACCCATTTGGGATTGCCCTTTTTAATATTTTCGAGTAAGCTTTTTCTTACTTTCTGATACCAAGTTCTTTGATGATAGCGCGGTATCTCTCGATGTCAGTCTTGATCAGATAGTCCAATAAACGACGACGTTTACCTACCAACATCTTCAATGATCTTTCCGTAGCGTAATCTTTGTGATTCACTTTCAAGTGCTCTGTCAAGTGAGAGATACGGAATGTGAACAATGCGATTTGGCTCTCAGCAGAACCTGTGTTAGTAGCTGATTTGCCATACTTTTCAAATAATTCTTGTTTCTTTGCTGAATCTAAATACATGATTCTTTTTACTTTAATAAATTAATACTATGTTATCTAAGCGGTCGCAAAGGTAGGCATTCCTTTTTGATTTGCAATAGATTCTGCTATCTTTTTTGTGTTTTGAAGCATGAATGTCATATATATATCGTAAAAATATCGTATTTTTGCAGCCAATAAATTAGTCTTCAATGCAAAAGATCAGAAACATTGCGATTATCGCGCACGTAGACCACGGCAAAACGACGCTCGTGGATAAGATGTTATTAGCCGGTAAGCTTTTCCGTGAAGGACAGGCAGAACCGGATCAGTTCATGGATAACAATGATCTGGAACGGGAACGAGGTATCACGATTCTTGCCAAGAACGTGTCTATCAATTATAAGGGATATAAGATCAATATTATTGACACTCCGGGCCACGCCGACTTTGGTGGCGAGGTGGAGCGTGTCTTGAATATGGCGGATGGTTGTTTGCTATTGGTAGACGCCTTTGAGGGGCCTATGCCGCAGACTCGTTTTGTTTTGCAAAAAGCGATTCAACTGGGTTTGAAGCCGATCGTGGTAATTAATAAGGTGGATAAGCCGAATTGCCGCCCGTCGGAAGTGCAGGAAATGGTATTCGACTTGATGTTTAGTCTGGATGCTACCGAGGAGCAGCTTGACTTCCCTACTATTTATGGTTCCGCCAAGCAGGGCTGGATGTCCGAGGATTGGAAGGAGCCGAAAGAGGATATCGCGGCTGTGCTTGATGCGATCATCAAGTATATCCCCGAACCAAAGATGTTGGAGGGTACTCCGCAGATGTTGATTACTTCTTTGGATTATTCTAAGTATGTAGGTCGTATCGCCGTAGGACGTGTACACCGTGGCGAGTTGAAAGAGGGCCAAGATGTCATGCTTTGTAAGCGTGATGGTAGTATGGTGAAATCGAGGATCAAGGAAGTGGATGTATTCGAGGGCTTGGGACGTACGAAAGTTGATTCCGTGCAGTCCGGGGATATTTGCGCTATTATCGGTATCGATGGTTTCGAGATCGGTGAGACTATCGCCGACGTGAACGAGCCGGAGCCATTGCCAACGATCGCTATCGACGAGCCTACGATGTCTATGCTTTTCACGATCAACAATTCTCCGTTCTTTGGTAAGGATGGTAAGTTTGTTACTTCCCGTCATATTTTTGACCGTTTGCAGAAAGAATTGGATAAGAACTTGGCTTTACGCGTAGTTCCTACTGATTCCGCTGATTCTTGGTTGGTATATGGCCGTGGCGTGCTTCACTTGTCTGTATTGATCGAGACGATGCGTCGTGAGGGATACGAGTTGCAGGTAGGTCAGCCTCAGGTTATCATCAAGGAGATCGATGGTGAGAAATGTGAGCCGGTAGAGCAATTGACGGTGAATCTTCCGGAGGAATGCTCTAGCCGTATTATCGATATGGTAACGAAGCGTAAGGGCGAGATGACCATGATGGAAAGCAAGAATGGTCGTATGCACTTAGAATTCACGATTCCTTCCCGTGGTATTATCGGTTTGAACAACGCCGTATTGACCGCCTCTGCCGGTGAGGCTATCATGGCACACCGTTTCTTGGAATATCAACCGTGGAAGGGTGATATCGAACGACGTATGAATGGTTCGATTATCGCTATGGAGACAGGTCAGGCTTTCGCTTATGCCCTGAATAACTTGCAATCCCGCGGACGTTTCTTCATCGCCCCGGGCGAGGAGGTTTACGCTGGACAGGTGGTTGGTGAGCATACCAAGGACAATGACTTGGTGGTAAATGTTACCAAATCCAAGAAGTTGACGAATATGCGTGCCTCTGGTTCGGACGACAAAGTTTCCTTGGCTCCTCCTATCGTATTCAGCCTAGAGGATGCGCTTGAGTACATCAAGGGCGATGAGTACGTAGAGATCACCCCGAATAATATGCGTATGCGTAAGATCATCTTGGATGAGACAGAGCGTAAGCGCCAAGGTAGATAATATATTCTTCTATTAATAGATACAAAAAACGGCGGGGCCTTAAAAAAGCCCGCCGTTTTTTATATGATGTTAGGATTTTAGAGATCCTTCAATGAGTGTGTATCCTTCATTCTTTATTTTCCGGATCTTTCTTCTCTTCATCCGGAGTGGTAAATTGTATCACTAACGATTCATCTTTAGGAGTCTCATACCAATCTCCATGTGCCTTTCGGTAATCTTGGTCAAAATTATAAGCTTCGTCGATGCTTTTATTCTCTATACACCAACGGAAAGGTTGATTTTCCGAATAAGGAATATCCAATACATATGGGTATAGATCCGTATTCTTGACGTTTTTACTTACCGGTCCCTTCCCGTTATCAATGTAAGGCATGATCAGCTGAGTCGCACTATATGTTAATGTCTTTGTAATCCCACTTTCCGGTTCCTTGTCGAATTTTCTCACATTGACATATCCATTGACATCGGAGAAAAAGGGAGTTAGTCCATTGGCGTCCTTAAATCCAAATTGGTTGTGGAATGTACAGCCTTTAGCCAGTAACTGGGCATAAACATCTGCGGTACTCTTATCGGTATATGCTGTGATGCTATAATATATGACAGCGTCATTGAAATCGAAATCGCCTTGGTTTGGATAATTATCTTCGAACAAGAGGAATCCTTTCTTGTTCGTTTGCGATTCTATGACGGGAGGGGTTACCGGCTCTGCCGGCTCGATGGCAACGGGATTACTTTCGATTAGACAAAGCATATCGTTGTAGTCTCCATCATAGGCCCTATAGTTTGGGCAGCGATTTTCCATTCCCAGTACATTTCCTTCAAAATCACCTTCTTGAATGTGGTGAATGAAGCCGTTTGCTACGTTTTTCTCTATTTTGAAAGAGGAATTACCATATTTTAAGGTATGGCCTACGTAATTATGGGAGAATGTCCCATTATCTGGTACTTTATTGTTATCCGGCCCATTTAATGCCGGAGTGGAGAACTGTGGACGGTCTGTGCCTCGATATACGAAGCCGACGTTGAGCCCCTTGTCGAATCTTCCCAAGGGTATTCGGGTATATTCTCCTGCTTGGGCCTTTGGCTGTTCTTCTTTGGAGTAGAATATATAATTATCGCCTTGGTTGATCGTATTGAAGTCAGTGACTTGGATAGCACCATTAGTTTTTCCATAGAAGGTGCAGTCATCTAAAGTAAGGTTCTCCATCTTCTCGGAGGGATATGTATAGAACCAAATTTTACCATGCATATTACTGTTGCCTTTGGACATTCCTCCGTCGCTTATATAGGTTAGCCAAATATCCGCTTTCTCAAAGCTACTGGTAAAAACGGTTTCCGTGATTTTTAGATCAGAACATCTATATAAATCTTCGCTTTTCACATTGTATGACTTTTCCGGGAAGTATTTGTTATTGATCAGATGAAGGACTTCATCACTGATCGCATTTGTAGCCCGTAAACTGCTTTTGGTTCCGCTACCGATCGTGATATCCTTTACATCGCTCTCAATAAGTTCCCCATCCCCTCTTAGGATATAGAGTTTCTTTACGTGTGTAGGTACTTCCAGAGCCATATGGATCGGAGTTTTACCAATTAAATAAGGATCTTTGACTAAAGAGCCTTCCTCATAAGGATATTCATAATAAATAGAATATAGGGTCCCTTCATGCTGAGAAGATATGTTAACCTGTATGTTCTCGAAATTCTCGAACTGGGCTATGTAATCTTCTTCTTCTTTGGTAGGTTCTTGAGGATATACCGAGGGGTCTTCTCCTTGATAAATGTCATGCTTAACGCATGATTCCATAAGGAAGAGCAGACAAAATACCCACACCATTTGTTTCCAGATTTGTGATCTCATAATTTCTTTACCCTATTTGATTAATATTTACAACAACTTTATTGAATTTTGCAAATCTACGGATTTATTTTATAAAAAAGTCATTGATAATCAATATTTATTTTGAAGTGTTGCAATATTCTGAAATATAGGCTTGAGTGGGTGGAATATAAAAAAACCCCATCCAAAAGGATGAGGTCTTTTTCTTATTTAGAAAGAATATTTTCTAATTATTTTACTAAAGCTGAGAAGTCAGAGTTAGTCGCATATTTAGCGAACTCTAAGTCGATAGCAGCTTCCTTAGCCAAGCTCTTGTCAGCAGCGATAGCGGCCTTCAAGTTGCTTACTACACCGTTAGCGTCGTTTGTACGAGCAGCAACAACAGCCTTCAAGTAAGAGGTGATAGCATCAGGTTTAGCAACACCGTTCAAAGTCTGAGAAGCCTTGCTGTAATCCTTAACCAAGATCTGAGCCAAAGCAGCGTTGTTAGTCTTAACAGAACCGAAAGAGTTAACAGCCTTAGCATATTCGCCTTGCTCTAAGTAAAGAACGCCAAGAGCCTCGCTCAATTCGTTTACGCCGGCAGCGTTACCGAACAATTGTTGAGCCTTAGCTTGGTCACCCTTCGTTAATGCGATCAAACCTAAGTTCATGTTAGCGGAAGCGTTATTCTTAACAGAGTTAGACTTGTTAAACATTTGCTCAGCCTTAGCCAAATCACCAGCCTTGAATGCCATCATACCGATGTTGTTCCAAGTGCGGTAGCAGTTAGGATACAATTCAGAAGCTTTTGTATAGATAGCCATCTTTTCATTGTCGTTGTTCGTCAATGTAGCGGCGTAAAGGATTTCCTCGATATTCAACTCAGAAGGATTGCTCTTAGCCAAAGCGCTGATCTCGTCGTCAGACTTACCGATGATCTCGATGTTAGCGGTCAAACGAGAACGACGTAATTGCGGAAGGATAGTCTCAGCCAAGTCAGAGTAAACAGCGGAGATATTCTTGATTTCTTTCTCTCTTGTCTCAGGATCTTGGTACATAGAGATCACACGCAATACTAAGTCTTTATCTTGCAAGTTAGAAGCAGAAACTAATTCCTTGAAGCCTTCCCAGTCTTGAGCTGTGTAACGAGCGTCAACCGGAGCGTCAACTTTCATCTTCTTCAATTCCTTGTTCAAATATTTCGTAGTGTTTCCTTCACGATTCTCAGCCAACGTGTTGTTCAATTTGAAACCACCATCAGGAGAAGCGTAAGCGCTGATCTCGATAGCTACATTCTGGTTCGGAGCCTCGTCTGCGTTCTTAACAAGATCTTTCCATTCTTTGATAGCGTCAGAATTCAATTCTTGAGCGCGAAGGTTAGCTTGTTGGATCAAGAACATGATGTTAGCGTCATGAGCCTCTTTGATAATACGTTGGAATTTATCAGCTGCGATAGCTGCTGTAGCAGTAGCTGCGTCTGCCAATTCGGAAGTAGCGATAACGCCTTCACCGATCTTTACGTCCGGCAATTTAACAGTCTTGTTTTTGATCTTCGCGTCGAAAGTCAAATACAATTCTGATTTTTTCATCTCGGGTTTGTAAGTGAAAGAAGACTTCATAGTTACGTTAGCGCCTTCTTTTTGAGGGATTACTTGGTTGTTACCTTTTACTTTCTCACCTTGGTAAGTGTAAGAAGTGCCCCAAGCTTCGCCACCCTGGTAACGCAATACCGGAGTTACAGTTACAACAGCTTTCTTGTTGAACCATTTAGCGGGGAAAGTCGCATTGATCGTTACAGGAACTTTGCCTCCGATAGCCTCTAGCGGCTGCGGCTCTGCTTTAATGTACTGTTCTGCCAACGGTTTCAACTTGTTTGAACAAGAAGAAAGAGTTAAAATGGCTGCCAATACGAAGAATGGCAATAAAAACTTTTTGTTCATAATCTTGATGTAAGTTTAAAATGTTACTATGTTAATATATTCACTTCCAAATTATCCCTTAGCCATTATCGTGCAAAACTAAAGTATTTTTTTGTTATGGATAGCAAAGAAGCGATAAAATCTTTTTAATTAATACTTATTAATGAATCCTAGGCTTGTTTTATACATAAAATATGGGTAGAATTATTGAAAAAATATGGCTGTGTACCTCTTGCCATTCTTTTCAATGGATGGTTTCCCAGAACTCTTATTGTATATTTTTTGATTAAAATATAATCTTTTGTGTATAATGCTCCTCGCCATAATGCACGGTTAGAAAGTAGACTCCAGATGTTAATTTTAGGAAATGGAGTGTAGCTTGCCTGTCCGTGATCTCTCCGTTTTCCGACACTTTTCCTTGTGCCGAGTGCAATGTATAAGTCGCTTTCTCCATTCCATCCGGCAAAACAAGGTGTACCATGCCTTTCTCCGGACCGAGATGAATGAGTACCTGCTCGTTCGCCTCGAGCTTTTCGTTGCTGATGGGGTTACCGTATTGAATGACGGGATCGATAAACAAGGAGGTGCTAAAACCTGCTTGCGTATATTCGGTAGCTTGTCTCCAGCCGTTTTTATCATGAACCCAAGCCGTATTCCGGGTCGTTTTGCCTTTGGGCAAATTGTAAGCGGAGAAATACGTGTTCTCCGGGACGCTCTTGAGCTTATAGCCGATGTAGAACTTTCCGCTGACGTTCACGGGCTTGGAGAAATGGATATAACTTTCCTGTGACCGATTTAGGGATTTAGCGGTCTCAATAAACGTATCGTCCAATATCGATTTATTGCTATAGGTGGGTTGGAATGTCTCCGTATATAATAATGTAGAGGGCTTAGAGTCGCCGCTGTAAACGGTAACTTCCACTTCCATCTGTTTGTAATTCGCTCCGGCAGGCGGTGTTACGAAATAAGCTCCGTATAAGGTACCCGCTTCGGCTACTTGGTAAGCTTCCGCATATTCAGTGATATTGGCGGGGTTGTTCCCGAATAAATACGCTTTTTCAGACCCGGGATAGAGCGTACATTCGGCGTTTTCTTGATTACCGGAGTCATAGATGTTGCTCAACCGGAAACAAGGGGCTGATTCATACGGATCAAGTCCCTCACAAACCTTGGTCTCGTCATTGGACGGGTTCAGCCAATATTTGAGCTGTCTCTCGGGGGTATCGATTGCGTCCCATGGTTTCATCAAAGAGAAGAAGTAATCATCCTTCGGGCTATTCTCGCTGGACTGCCCGCCGGATAACGCTCCGATAATCTCTCCGTCGGCATTGAATAAAGGAGATCCGGAGGAACCGCTGGCCGTATAACCTACTTCCCAAGTCTTGACATGCCAATGAGCGTTCTTGTAAAAAATCATGTTTGGATCTGTCAAGGTAAAGGGAGCCAGATCCTCATCGGATATACTGATTCGCTTTACCGAGTATTGGGGATGTTGGATGCACGTATAGGGGGCAGGTCCTACCTCTTGTGCGTTCCAGCCCGCGTAATAAGGCCTGTAATAAACCGGAGGTGTGGCGGTAAGTTCCAACAAGGCCATGTCTGCCATTTCATTAACCGCCTTGAAGTAAGTGGATGCGGTAGACATCTCTTCCGTTCCCCTTAGGATCGGGTCGCAGAAAGGGCTGTTGAAGTTGAAAAAGCAGACGATACTTCCGGCTATTTTCTCATAATCGGGGTTTTTCATCGTGAATTGCTTGTTCAGGCAATGGGAGGCGGTGAGTAGATAAGGCTTTCCGTCATTGTCCGTATTATTTATCAGGGTGCCCGTGCACCCTACGCTTCCGTCTATGATCAGGAGAACGACGCTTTGCCCCCATTGGGCGTAATCGTTTGTCCCATCTTGATAGCAAGCTAACGGTGGAATTTTACCGATCAGTGAGGTGTTGTCTCCCGGTTCTAACCCCCGCAAGCTCCGGTAGCCATGGTTGACTTCCCCGACGGTCAGTCTTCCTTGAAAAGAGGCGTTAGCCGGTTCTTGATATTCTATGATCAGGCGATCCCCTTGGATAGGAGAGACCGGCAATAGGTTTAACTCCGAGTTGTTTAGGTGATTGAACGAGCCTAATATCTGTGTCTGGTCCTCATTATATAGGAAGAGCTGGGCGCCTTCGGGCAGTTCATATTCCGTGAAGAGCACGTTGATGGAAAGGGCCCCGGGCGAGTAGATCCCGAGTCTCCATACACGTGTCCCATCCGGCCCGGTGAAAGTTACGCCCGAGTTGTACCGATTGTAATCCGTTATGAATTTATAGGCAAAACGGAAACCGCTTCTTAGGTCGCTCTCATTCAGCGAGTCGATGCGTAACTCCTCTTGGACGTCGAACGGAGGCATTTCTTTAAACATCTGTCCGTTTGTACTTCGCATGAGCGATAGCGGAAGCGGGCGGCCTCCGTGGCTAACCTGCGCTTTCAGATTTCCTTGAAAACCGAGCATCGTTAGCAGGAATATAATGTATAAAGAGGTCAACTTTTTCATATCGGGCAAATATAACTATATTTCTTTACCCCATGATCTATATATCAAGTTTTTTCGCTAAGTTTGCCAATCGAAAAGTACGGACAAACTTAAATAAAACCAATATATAATTAAATTCTAAAGATATGGCAACACCTCCGTTTCACTACGAGCCGATGTTCCAAAAGGGACCGGACACAACAGAGTATTATTTGCTTACAAAAGATTATGTTTCCGTTTCTGAGTTTGAAGGAAAACCGATCTTGAAAGTCGCTAAAGAAGGTTTGACCGCTATGGCTAACGCCGCTTTCCGCGACGTATCATTCATGCTTCGCCGTTCTCACAACGAGCAGGTCGCAAAGATCCTAAGCGATCCGGAAGCTACGGACAACGATAAGTACGTGGCCTTGACATTCCTTCGCAACGCCGAGGTAGCGGCTAAAGGCGTACTTCCTTTCTGCCAAGATACCGGTACGGCTATTATCCACGGCGAGAAGGGCCAGCAGGTCTGGACCGGTTACTGTGATGAAGAAGCGCTTTCCTTAGGTGTTTACAAGACCTACACGGAAGAGAACCTTCGTTACTCCCAGAACGCTCCGCTGAATATGTACGATGAGGTAAATACGAAATGTAACTTGCCGGCCCAGATCGATATCGAGGCTACGGAAGGCATGGAGTATGAGTTCCTTTGCGTGACAAAAGGAGGTGGTTCCGCCAATAAGACTTATTTATACCAAGAGACAAAAGCGATCTTGAATCCGGGTACATTGGTTCCCTTCCTCGTAGAGAAGATCAAGACATTGGGTACGGCCGCTTGTCCTCCGTATCATATAGCGATCGTGATTGGCGGTACTTCCGCTGAGAAGAATTTATTGACGGTGAAGTTGGCTTCTACCC
>ENA-ORVB01001672-ORVB01001672.1-human-gut-metagenome-genome-assembly--contig:-NODE-1672-length-14261-cov-2.26095_pt1 | contig 14261 bp, 15 predicted proteins | sample MGYA00242090_ERZ509231 | MGnify/ENA primary metagenome ERZ509231 (study PRJEB26280, sample SAMEA2338798) | human gut metagenome | biome: human gut; feature: human-associated habitat; material: faeces...
CATCCGGTGTGACGGGGATGCCGTCCTCGCCACGGAAAACGGAGGCAAGGTCGTCTCCGTGAAAGGAAGCGGTGGCGGGCAGTCCGTGACCGTGGAATACAGCCGGAAGGACGGTAGCAAGGTGCAGTGTGCCTATATGCACCTCGGCGAAGTCTCCGTCAAGGCCGGGGATACTGTCAAGTCCGGGCAGCAGCTCGGAAAGACGGGCGGCGAACATCTGCATTTCGGGGTAAAAAACATCTATGCGGACGGCACGCAGCGGGACATCGACCCGGCGGCGTATCGGGCGGAGATCGCCCAGAAAGGCGGCATCCGGCAGCAGGTGCTGCACAACGGCAACGACCTGCTTGCCAGATACAGGAGTGCGGAAAGCGCCAGGGACGGAAAACCGCTCACCACCGAAGGATGGATGAAAAAGCTGCTATCCTCGGAGGACAGCGGCGTGGGCCTGTCCGGATGCAGCGATCCTGTCGTGGAGATGGCCATGACCGCCTTCACCTCCCTGATGCTGCTGGCCGTGCAGATTGACAATAAGGAGGAAGAAAGGCAGAAGGCGGAAGTGTCCGCCGCGATGGACAGCGGGAGAATCGACCTCAAGTCCCTGTTGCCGGGCATGAAAAGCTGCACCCTGACCGTCAACGAAAACGGCAAGGCCGTGCTTCATGCCGACAACGGAAACATGCAGATGTCGAGGGAGCTTTCCTCTGCTGAACTCAGCCGCCTGTCGGCCACGCTGAACAACAGTTCCCTCTCCGAAGAGACCAGGCGGATGCGCGTGAGCGGACTGCTCAACACGGTCATCCTCTCCGAGACGGCTTCCCGCAACTTCGAGATGGGAATGGAACAGCTGCAGGGACAGACAGAAGGACTGAAAAGATAGCAATGAAAATATGAAAAGCGTGATGATGCAATTATGTGTTTATGTACTCGGATTGTCCTCGTGCGTGCTGCATACCGTCATGTACCTTATGCTGTTCGGCCGGGTGGCGGCGCTTGTCATCATCGGGATACAGGTGCTGCTTGCCGCATGGATAATCTACATCCGTATCAGGGCACCCGATTAGCAAAGGGAATTTCCGGTTCAACTTCAACAAGGCCGTTTCCGCTTTCCGGTGGAAATGTCACACATCAAAAATAGACAAGCGATGATAAAATGCAATGTCACAATATGCGGCACGATCAGCCGCGACGCCTCCGTCCGCACAGGCAAGGACGGCAAGGAGTTCGTAAGTTTTTCTCTCCAGGTCTCCATCCCCGGAAAGAACGGGAATGACGGGAACATGGAAGTCAGCGTCAGCAAAGACGGCGGACAGGACATCGTACATGAATACCGGTACGGCTCCCGTGCCAAGGTCACGGGCACCCTTTTGCTGAAACGCAGGGGCGAGAAGCTCTATTTCAACCTGTCGGCGGATTCCGTGGATCTTTCCGATGCCGGGAACACGGATTCCGTCAAAGGGCAGATGGTCTTCCGTGGGAAGACCGGCAAGCACATAGAGGAACGCAAGGACAAGACCGGCAAGCCGTACCTGATGTTTTCCGCATTCAGTACGGAAAAGGTCAATGACGGGTTCGAGTACCAATGGGTGCGCTTCTTCTGTTTCGGCAAGGAAAGGGAGGAATGGCTGCAGCCGGGTGTCAAGGTGGACGCGAAAGGAGAAATGTCCCTCTCCCTATACGACGGCAAGCCGGACATCTCCTGCCGTGTGGAAGAACTCAACCAGTATGTGCCGGAGGCCGGCAACGATAACGATAACAGATGACGGATATGGCCGGTTACAGACGACAGAACGCGGACGGGCCGAACAGCGAGGAAAAGGCTCTCGACCTGTTCGCCGAGATGATGATTGAAAAGATAGAAAGCATCAATAAGGACTGGCGCAAGCCCTGGTTCACGGAAGGCGCGTTGCAGTGGCCGCGCAACCTGTCCGGACGCGAATACAACGGCATGAACGCCAGTATTGGCTGCGTAATAAATATCTCTTTGGCAAGAGATTAGGTGAGGATTCGAATCACCTACTACCAACTGACTTATCCGTAGGGGAAACCCGATGGGGAGTGTAGCATGTCAGTAAAACCCTAAGTCAACTAATTGCCATGTTGCTACTGAGGGGTGAGGTAGAAAGATAGATACAAGGATGAAACCTTGATTGGTTAAACGATAGTCAAGTGGCATACGCTGTGGCTGCGTCGGAAGGCAATTACAAACGACGTATCGTAACACCCTCATTCAAAACATCAGTCTGAGTGGCAAAAGAATCGGTTACGACACACTGCAATAAGTAGAAAAAGACGAAAGTCGCATCCGAAAATCTATCGTGCTAATAGTTATTACGTAACTAAACTGGGATTACCTAAATCGGGATGCCGAAAGGCTATGAATTATAGGTTCTGAATACCCGACATGGTAACGGAGCTCTCGTAGTAGTCCGAGCAAGGGAAAGCCTTGCACATGGCGAAGGAGAGCAGTTAATAACTTAATACAAACAAAGGATAATGTGAGAGACATTATGAGAAATCCAGAGCAAGTATTAAACAATCTAATCGTTCACAGCAAAGTTTCGGATTACAAGTTCGAAAGGCTGTATCGGAATCTATTCAATGAACAGATGTTCTATATTGCTTATCAGCGCATATATGCAAAGCCAGGCAATATGACACCTGGAGCAGATGGCAAAACTATAGACCAAATGTCAACTCAAAGAATAGAAAGACTCATCGAAAGCCTCAAAAACGAGACTTACCAACCAGTTCCGGCAAGAAGAACGTATATACCAAAGAAAAACGGAAAACTCCGTCCTCTTGGTATTCCGTCCTTTGAGGATAAACTTGTGCAAGAGGTAACAAGAATACTTCTTGAAGCCATATATGAAGGGCATTTTGAATGCACTTCTCACGGCTTTAGACCTTTCAAGAGTTGCCATACTGCAATGGATGACATCCAAAAACACTTCACTGGTGCGAAATGGTTTATCGAAGGAGACATAAAAGGTTTCTTTGATAATATTGACCATAATGTACTCATCGATATTCTCAAACTGAGAATTAGTGACGAACGTTTTCTACGACTAATCCGCAAGTTTCTCAATGCTGGCTATATGGAGAAATGGACATATCACAAGACGTACTCGGGAACACCCCAAGGTGGAATCGTTAGCCCAATTTTGGCAAACATTTATCTTGACCAGTTCGATAAGTATATCAAGGAATATGCCGAAAACTTCAACACTGGAAAAGGCAGAAGGGTCAACCCCGAGTATAACCGTTTCTGCAACAAACGTAATGCACTGAAACGCAAGCTTAAAAGCGAAATGGACGAATCTGTTAGACAACAACTAATGGACGAAATCCAAGCATTGAAAGCCAAAATGGTTACAATTCCGTACAACATGGCAATGGATGAAAACTACAAACGAATGAAATATGTTCGTTATGCAGACGATTTCCTAATCGGAGTAATTGGCAGTAAAGAAGATTGCAAGAAGATGAAAGAGGACATCACGATTTATATGCGTGATAAACTGAAGTTGGAACTTTCCGATGAAAAGACCTTAATCACTCATTCGCATGAACATGCTAAATTTCTCGGATTCGAAATCTCAGTCCAAAAGTCAAATACGCTACGAAGAAATAGCCTTGGCTTCACCCGTAGGTCTTTCCAAGGGAAGGTTGTCATATCGCTCTCTCCCGATAATGTCGAAAAGAAACTTTTGGCTCTAAAGGCCATAAGAATCAAGGACATTCAAGGAAGAAGATTATGGTGGCCCGAATCTCGTGGATATTTAGTCGGTAAGAAGGAAGAAGAAATCTTGATGCAATACAATCTTGAAATCAGAGGTTTCTACAATTATTTCTCTATTGCCAACAATATAGCTGCGGTAGGAAGCGGATTTGGCTATGCGATGAGGTTTAGCCTATACAAAACCCTTGCCAACAAGCACAACAGTACTATCAGTAAGGTAAGAAATAAATACCGAAAAGATAAGGACTTTGTGATTCCCTACAAGGATAAGAATGGCAAAGAGAAATGTGTAGTGTTATACAATCAAGGCTTTAAGCGCCAAACTATCAACGATTTTCCCGAAGTGGACAATCTGCCAAATACTTGTTGGCTTCCTGAGCCAACTCTTGTTGACAGACTTAAAACTTCATGTTGCGAACTATGCGGTCAAACTGGCAATGTAGTGATGCATCACGTGCGTAAACTCACACTTTTAAAGGGTGAGAACGAATGGGAAAAACTTATGCTCAAAAAGCGCAGGAAAACGTTAGTAGTATGCGAAACATGCAATGCGAAAATCCAAAGAGCAAGTGAAAAATAGATTGATGTTATTAATGGAAAGCCGTATACATGGAGACATGTACGTACGGTTTGGGGGCAGATATTTGGAAACCTACCACCGAAAGGTGTCAAGGCGTCGAATATCGAGCCTACTGATGCTGCACTGCGAGAAAGAGGGATACAAGATACCCCGCTTCTGTACCTTCGACTGCGTGCAGCGGATGAACAAGCCGGGCAAGGACGGACAGGAACTGCCGAGGGTCTCCGTGCTGCGCGGCGAGAAATCCTTCCCGGTGATGCTCACTACTTTCACCTGCATACACAAGGAGACGAAGGAGAAAATCAAGTATGACGACTACAAGAATCTCTCCGAAGATGAGAAGAAGGAGTACAATGTCTATCCGAGGATGCAGGTTTTCAGGGTGTTCAACGTGCAGCAGACCAACCTGCGGGAAGCGCGTCCGGAATTGTGGGAAAAGCTGGAAAAGGAAAACGGCCGTCCTGAAGTCAAGGCAGGGGAACAGTTCGACTTCGAGCCTGTGGACCGGATGATAAGCGAGAACCTGTGGATCTGTCCCATACGGCCCATGCATCAGGATAGTGCGTACTATTCCATTACGAAGAATGAAATCGTAGTGCCGGAAAAGAGGCAGTTCAAGGACGGGGAAGCGTTCTACGGCACCCTGTTCCACGAAATGACCCATTCCACCGGGGCGAAAGGCGTGCTCGACCGCCTCGAACCGACAGCCTTCGGTTCAAAGGAATATGCCAGGGAGGAACTGGTGGCCGAACTCGGCAGCGCACTGGTCTCACAGCGTTACGGCATGACCAAACACATCAAGGAAGACAGCTGCGCCTACCTCAAATCCTGGCTCGACTCATTGAAAGAGTCCCCACAGTTCATCAAGACGACCCTGATGGATGTAAAAAAGGCGTCCTCTCTAATCACGCAGAAGGTGGACAGGATTGCAAGGGGACTGGACGAAGACAATACGGAACGGAAAGGAAACGAGGTCTCTCCGCAGGAAAAGACATTCTATGCGTCCGTTGCCTACCCCCAGTCCACAGACGACACAAGCCGGCTGGACGAACTGAGGGACAAAGGGGACTATGAGGGGCTGCTGGCCTGCGCCAAGGAATATTATGACGGGAACGGCATGGATGAACAATACACCTACCAGACCCCCTTGCAGCACAGGGGCGATAACCTGCTTGTCGAGGACAAGGACTTTGCCGTCGTGTATAACGGAAGCGTGGGCGGCACCTATGAGGTGATGCTGAAATACTCGGAACAGGAGGTACGCGACCACATCAACCGCTACGGCATTGACCGTGCCAGCGTGGATGTGAAAGAGCTTGCCAAGGATATGGTCGTTGAACAGTTTGCCAAACTGACGCATCAGAGAATGCCGGTATTCGAAATGCCGAGCGGGGATATTCTGTATGCAACGTACAACAGGGAGAAGGATGCGCTCGATGTGGGAGGTGTATGCAATGCGGGTCTTGCCGTGCGGCACAGCTTTCCATACAACCACAACTCGACGTTTGATGGCAACCTGATGGCCGTAAACGAGAAGCTGAACGAACTGGACGAATACAGGGAGGAGCTACAAGAGGCGGAATATGGCGGCGGAATGCGGCGATAGGCAAAAAGGAACACGGGGCCGGTGTGGATGCCAGCCCCGTGCCTTTGTCAGCTTTGCTGAAAATACTCCTGCCAATTTTCCTCGTCAACGGTCAGTCTGCCCATTTCCCAATCATATTCCACTTCAGGCATATTGGAGTAAGGGAAATACACGGTATAGCCTATCTGACCGTAAGAGCTGTGCAAGGGTATAACACAAATCTCGTGGCCATAATAAGGCTGCGGCGTACAGTATTTCCGCCAGTTGAAACGGCCTGCCGCAATATTGCAGCAAAGTAACTTCAGAGCCATTATACCTTTCCATCCTTGAAAGTCTTTCTTGCAATTTCTTTCCATAATAATCTAATGAGCCAAGTTATAATAAATTTCGGGTTCGCCTGATACATTGTAAATCCAACTGCCGCACCGAATCAGCAGTGCATTCTTTCCGTAGTACAGACTTTTCATGCCGGCAATGCTCCCGGACTTGTGGAAATTAGGGAAACGGCTGATGCCGATTCTCGCGCCGTCCCGTCTGTAAAGTGTCTTTGTTCTCATGTCAATGCTGTTTTTAATGAGTTATAAAAATCCGTGAAATTTTTTTTCGCCTCTTCCATCTCATCCACAATGTCCTTGATATGGTAAGGTGCGCCACACTTTCCGTGCCCGTCATAGCCAATCCACCGGTAGGCTTCATAGTCGGGGTCAAAGTCCTCGCAATTCCGCTCCACCTCCCTAAGAAACCCGTCAAATTTGTTTCCTGTCAGTTCGACACAAAATCCGTAATCCAGTCCGTGCTTTGTGTAATAGCAGAAATCGAATACTACAGTGTCTTCTTCCTCGTCTGTACTTACTATCCAGCCGAAATCGAAGGCGATGCTTTTGATTAGTTCTACTGTTGTCATTGTCCTGTTTTTTATTTTCCCTTTGTTCCGGGCCTTCCGACCCGCCGCAGGGATTGTTTTTATGTGCGGTTTCCACGGCGAAGGCAAGGATGGCAGGCAAGGAATCTGCGGTGAAATTTTATGAAATGCCGCCATCTGTGATTGCGGAAAGTTTCCGTCAAATTTTATCCTGATAGCCAGGGCGGTCCTTGACCGGGCCGTCCGTTCGCCGTACCTTTGCCGCATAAAAACATCCTGTGGGGCTGTTGGCGGCACATGGAAATGAGCGTTTATCCATATATAAAAGGAGGGAGCCCATAACCTATGGGCATGTTATAACAGGCTCGGCCAGTCCCGTTGTGAGGCAGCCACCACCGGCCGGGACACCGCTCTGCCGATGATGGCTGTCTTGTCATTCAAATCATATCTTATTTACAGTATCCTCCAGATATTCTATCCTCCTATATACGGCGGATGCTTCAGGATAGCATTCCGTCAATTCCGCCCATTCGAGGGTCTTGTGCAGTTTGTCAAAAGTCAGTCTCAATTCTGCAAGTCCGTCCCAAAGTTTCCGTTTCAAGTCAATTCTTTCCTGTTCGTTCATAATCCTTTAATTTAGAGTCAGAAATGATAATCAATGACGCCTCCAATGTAGAGCAGCGTGCCGGGTTCATACCCACAAATCTCACGCATGAACTCGTAAGACTGTTCGGCATAGGATTGCATACCATCCGCATCTGTGTAAAACCAGTAAGCTGTTTCAAGCGGGTTTTTCAAGTATTTTTCAAGCTGATAGACCGAGCCGATATAATCCAGCATCGTATCAGGGGTAACGGCTTCCATCTTGCTGCGCAAACCTGCCACAAAATCCTCCTTCCACTTTTCCGCCCCGCCGGTGTAGCGGATTGTATCTTCATCGACAAGCTCGAACATCCCTGTGGGCAGGATATGGTTTACCAATATGTCAATGTGGTACTTGCGCTCTTTCTCGCCAATTTCGCAGCAATAGTCAAAATAACTGTTGTCGCCCTGCATAAGCGTGTCCTCGTTCAGATAACATTCCTTGTCCACCTTTGTCGTTGTAATTTGAAAAATTTTGCTGTGCATAATCTTGAAATTTAATTTGTTGAACATTCTTTTTTCTTCCCTTTTCTCGAAAGCCTTCTTCGGCTTCCTTGTCGGGAAAGATTTTACATGCAGGAAAGACAGCGTGTAAAGAACAGGAAAGGCAAGGAAACCGTCAGGGATTTAACGGAATACCCAACCCTGCGGGGAACTGAAAGTTCATCTTCGATTTGGGAAGGCTGCCGCTCACTCCGTGAACCGGTTAGCGCAGCGGTACTTGACGGCTGGACGGACGCTGTACCTTTGCATGGGAAAATCACTCCGGCGGGGAATGCCGAAACGGAGGAACGGTCGATGGCCCATGATAAAAGCGGACAGAAGTCGCGGAATAAAAAGGCAGGACGGCAGGGACATACAAAAGGTTGCAGTGCCTTCCAGGGCATCCGGTTAAAACAGGGAGCAGGAACCGGAAAAAGGATTGTGATGACATGAAAAATCTCCCGAACTGACTTGCAGCCCGGGAGATATGCCCCTTTACCCGAGTCAACTTATCACCTCAAACTCATGCAGGTAGCAGAAAGCATCTTCGCACTTCTCACTCCATTCCGCGTCAAGAGCTTCGACATCCTTTGCCGACCTTATCGGTTTCCCAGTCTCTTTCTCAATCCACTTGAACGCATCTTCCTGATTCTCGAAGTATTCGCTGATGTACTCTTCTTCGGGCGTACAGGCATCAAAAAAATACCTGTCGGGGAAATAGACGCCCGAACTGTCGTTCGTTTCATAAATTCCTATGCCCGGCTCTTCCGCCTGAAAGTAATAGTAAAGTGACGGATATTTTTCCCTCACAAGGTCAAACACCTCATTGCAGGGAGACCACGCCGTCTCGGTGTATAACCTTATCACTTCGCCGTCCATTTCGAGACAGCTCCACTCACCACGACAACTTACATCGTTCCAATCCTTGCCCAAGGCATCCACAAGGCATCCCAGCCATGTAGTCCCGAAGCCGTTTTCCACTGAAGGTTTTTCCATGTCTTCCAGTTTTTTCATTAACTCATAGAGGCTCTTGATTTCTTTTGCGTCGCCTTCTATCACATACGCACTTGAACACCAATTAGGCATAATTCTTAAATTTAATCCGTTAAACTTTTTCTTTATCTTTCCCTTTTCTCGGAGCCTTACGGCTTCCGGTCGGGAATGATTTTCGTGCGTGAAAAGACTGCGGGTCAGGGGTAATAAGGCAAGTGGACGGCAAAGTAGCTGATGAAATACCCAAATCTGTGATTTGCGGAAAGCTGTCATCCGGTACGCAGGCCTGTCAGCATGGCGGTACTTGACATTCGCCCTCCGCAGTACCTTTGCACGGAAAAACAGGGCTGACAGGCAGCCGGAGTATGAGAATATGGCTATAATCAGATAAAATAGGATAAAATCTTACCAGAGTATTTTGCCAGTTCAAATTATATCGGTAATTTTGCAAAAAATACCGAGTAAATAGAGAGCAATGAAAGAAGATAAAGTTGTGCATATTATCAAAAAACGCATTGATGAAGCTGATAATGGAACGCTGTTTTTCAGCAACAGTTTTCCTGAATTTGATGATGAATATGTGGGACACATATTATCAAACCTTGTTGCGGACAATATTCTTCACCGGCTTTGTCGGGGAGTTTATCTAAAGGCCGAGGAGACACGGTTCGGACTTGTGTATCCTCCTGTCGATCATATAGCAAAAGCCATTGCAGAAAGGGATAATGCGCAGATTTTACCGACAGGAGCAACTGCTCTCAATGTCCTCGGACTTTCAACACAAGTTCCGATGAACTCGGTATTCCTTACTTCCGGTTCGGCAAGAGCAATTAAACTTGGGGAACGGACAATCAGATTCAAACGTGCCGTACCGAAGAATTTTGCAATTAAAGGTACAAAACGTAGTCTTATCGTACAGGCTCTAAAAGCCATTGGAGAAAATAATGTTACTGAAGATGAGTATAATAGAATTTGTGCCTTAATAAAGAAATATCCCGAACATGAAACGCTGGCAGATGATTTACGCTTAATGCCGAATTGGATAAGAAAAATTTTCGTAAAGACATTAAATTATCAAAGCAATGAATACTCTTTGGCAAAATCTTAACATATCGGAAAAGATAGCAGCGGTACAGGCTGTGGCAGCAGATAAAAACATTGAAGAACGTGCTGTAGAGAAAGATTGGTGGGTAACAGCTGTAATGAAAGCCATTTTTAATACAGAGTGTGCGGAATATCTTCTGTTTAAGGGAGGCACATCACTTAGCAAAGGATGGAACTTGATCAGCCGCTTCAGTGAAGACCTTGACTTGTCAATCAACCGTACTTTTTATATTGACAAACTCGGTCTTAATTGCGCAAAGGCAGAAAACAACACTCAACTGAAAAATCTTAGAAAAGCATCGCGTGATTATATACATGAGGCTCTGTCGCAAGAACTCGCCAAAGAACTTGAGAGACTTGGTATTGCAGGGTTCCAAATACAAAATCTAACAGAGAAAGAGACTCTTGATGGAATTAAAAAGATTTCTCATGACAGCGACCCGACTGTCATTTTTGTCAATTATGACAGCATATTCCCTATGTATGATGGAGATATAGAACCGCGTGTAAAAATAGAGATAAGTTGTCTATCCATGGCTGAACCGTTTGAAGTGAAAGCCATTTCCTCATTATTACATGACAAGTTTGCCGATATAGACGGCAGCATTTGTTCTGAAATCAAGACAGTGACTCCATCAAGGACTTTTCTTGAAAAAATTTTTCTTCTCAACGAGGAATTTCAGAAAGACAAACCTCGCTCAAGAAGAATGAGCCGGCATTTGTACGACATTGATAAAATAATGGATTCAGGACATGGGGATATAGCATTGTCAGACTTAAGCCTTTACCGCAGGATTGTCGAGCATAGGAGAAAATTTTATCATCTCGGCTATGTGAACTACGATCTTGATTATCCGGAGCATTTGTCTTTTATTCCCCAAGGAGAGATGTTGCAAGCATATCAACGTGATTATGAGGATAATATGATTGACGGCTATATATACGGAAAGGCGGATTCATTTGAAGATTTGTTGAATCGTCTTCAAAAACTTCAGGATAGGCTACGCCAAATTAAAATATGAGCAGCAAGAAAATACTCGGTAATTTTGCAAAAATTACCGAGTGCTTTCTTATCGTATTTGTCACATTATGCTGTATTGTTATATGCCAGTTTCTATAATGGGTATAGCTTCATCATTATGCTGTTTTATTGTTTAATGAAAAGCACAACTTTCGTATGCCTGTTAGCTTCATCAGGTACATAATCAGAAATGCCTCCCTCATAGATTTTTTCAATGCACTCTGTCGAAATACCCCGTTTGACGAGTTCATCTGCAATATAATCGGCTCTGGCTTTGCTCAGCGTGCTGTTGATGGAAGCTGTGCCTGTCGCACTGTCCGCCGCTCCAGTGACTTTCACGGACAGTCCGTATTTGATGGCCACATGAGCGATCGCATCGAGATTGACCTTTTGCAGAGAGTCCGTAAGGCGGACTGAATTAAGGTCGAAGAAGAAATAGACTGGAGAACCTATACATTCGTCTCCATGCTGCATGAGGGCGAAATAACCGGCCGCAGAAACAGTGTCCGGGCGGTTGATTGCCGCGTTCCATTTTCCGGGCAGGCTGTCCGTTCCCGCTTTGCTGATGCTGTCCGTATTCATGCCTTGAATACTATCTGTACCCGTTTCTGTTGCAAGAGACGAATTGCCGTCCCAATGACGGTTCTTCAACCGGGCTCGGAGGGAGTTCAGTCCGCTGTAATTGTTTACGGGAAACCTCCTGTCATCGGCTTCCATGTCTTCAAACAGGTGTCCGTAAGTATCAAGCAGTCCTTCGATTTCGAGAATCTTCTTCAGCTCGTCCAAAGTCCTTCTTTCCTTGTCCAGTTTTCCGGCATATTGCCTGTTCCGTTCCGTCAGGGCGTTCGCATAGCCGGTCAGCCACTCGTTGCGCCGTTCATACGGGCGATGGTCAACAGCACGTTTCCAGCCGACCTTGCCGATGCTGAAAGAGAATCCCGCCGTCAGCGAGAGCATGTGGTCTCCGAGACGGTTCGCTTTCCCGTATCCGTCGAAGTCCTGGAATGTGGTCGTCCCGGAAAGTTCCATCAGGACGCTTACTCTTCTGGATATGCGGTACTGGCCCTGTATGCCGTATGATATGGCAAGAGGGTTGTGTCCGTTGTCCGCATTGTGCAGCAGTCCGAGACCCGCATACGGGGAAAGCCCCCAGCGAACCTCGTCCTGTTTTGCATACCTGTTTCCGAGCAGATTCCACATCAGATCCGCATGGACATGATGATATTCCTGTGTGGACAGTTGACTGTCCTTGAAATGCAGTCCGCTGTAATTGACACGGACGCCGACCGACGGTGTGAACCATTTGCCCACACCTATAGTGTACGAAGGCTTGAGTCTCCCGAAAAGGTCTTCACAGCCGAGCGGCGTGCCGAGAAACGCCGATGTCCCTCCGGACAGGCTGACAAACCAGTTGCCGCTTTTGCGTGTCGGGACTACCACTCCGTCAAGATAAGAGGGCTGCATCGGGCGTAGCATTTCAATGCCGTTACTGAAACTTTCATACCGGACAGTATCGCTGTCCGACGGTGCAGCATTCGCATGGTTGTGCAGCGAACAAAGTGCCGCAAAGAACAAAATGATATGTTTCGTCATAATCTGATACTTTATTGGTTAATTCTTTTGATTTATGGGTCAGGGATGCCGGTCAACGCTTGGGCTTCCTGCCGGTTGCAGGCTTCATCATGCGACTTGCCATCCTCATGCAGCGGAGAGCCCATGCACGGTTGTCCTCGTCTTCGTCCCGTCCCCATTTGAGGTCGCTCTTGCTTCCGCCTCCGCCATGTGTTTCGGCAAAGGTGGTGGCATCATCGACCATGCCCAGGAACAGCAGGGTGGCGCAGTGCATGACCTCTTTCCCTTGTTCCGCTATGGACTGTACAAGAGTGCCGTCAAACATCTGCCGTTCCGGGCCGGTCATCCGTGCCGAAAGGTCACGGAACTCATTCACCATATTCTCCAGCATCGCGTCCTTGAGCAGATTGTCCACTTTGGAATGGACATCACGGGAGTATTTGTAGGCTTCTTCCTTGAGATGTTCCGTCCTCTCCTGAATGGCATCCATGTTCTCTTTGAGGTCGGACAGCTGCCGGTCAGCCAGCTTCAGCTTATCCTGTTTGTCTGCCAGTTTAAGCTGGATATAGGCAAGCTCCTTTTTCAGCTTGTCCGTCTCGGCGGATATGGCATCGGCATCGCCCTTGTGCTCTTTCAGTTCGTCTTCAAGAACAGCGAGTCTTGCTTCCTTCTCCGCCTGCTTCTTCTGGAGATTTTCCACCATAGAGGTCAATCCCTTGACCCTGCGTTCTGCCAGCCTGATGTCCGACCGGAGGTCCGAAAGGACTTCCTTATGGCGGGCAATCTGCTCCTCGATGGTCGTACATTCCTCCGACAGCATACGGCGGTATTCCTCGGTCGTTCTGTGACGAGCGCCGGACTCTGAGACGCTGCTACCTCTGGAAAGTCCCCACTTCCTGTTCACCTCGGCAAAGTCGCTGTGCAGCTGCTTCATTCTCGCGCTGTACTCGTATTTGTCCTTTCCGGCAAATATCTCCTTGTATGCAAACTTGCCGTCCTTTATTGGCAGTAGCGTACAATGTACATGGGGATTTTGTTCATCGAGGTGCACAACGAACGCCGTGATGTTCTGCTCGCCATACTTTTCACTGATGAATCTATAGGCATCCTTTGCCCACTGCTCAATTTCCGGCTTTCTGACGATCCGGCTGTTGTCCGCTCCTTGCTCGAAATCCACATCCTGCTTTCCAAAGGCAAGCTGCCGCATCAGCTCGCGGGAGCCGCCGAGGATAATGTTAACTACCGTCCTGTACTTGGGCTCCACCAGTCCTTCGTTCGGGTCCTTAATACCCCGCTGACGGAGACTTTCAGCCATCCTGTCCGGAATGCTCCGGCTTTTGTCCACAGGACGCACCTTGCCGTTTACTATCTCAAAGTTCAGATGTTCCCTTGTCGGGTCGTAGTTGCCTTTCTTCATGGCATATTCCGCCGCCTTCTCACTGCGGTTACGCAGATGTTCGTTGCTTTGGGCGGTGGTGATGCCTTTGGAGACCTGAACGTCGAGAACCTGTTTTGCATTTGCCATACTGTTTCTTCTGTTGCATTGGATAATCTTTCATGTCCCAGCTTGCTGCCTGCCTGGACATCTCTCCCAATGGCTCCTGTCATTGGGGTATTAGGCTCCCCATCCCTTTGTTTGGTGGCAGACGGGCAAGCCCGGATGCCTGCTATAAACGG
>ENA-ORVB01001707-ORVB01001707.1-human-gut-metagenome-genome-assembly--contig:-NODE-1707-length-14005-cov-4.19663_pt1 | contig 14005 bp, 5 predicted proteins | sample MGYA00242090_ERZ509231 | MGnify/ENA primary metagenome ERZ509231 (study PRJEB26280, sample SAMEA2338798) | human gut metagenome | biome: human gut; feature: human-associated habitat; material: faeces...
GACTGCTACTGTTCGGGAAAAACAGGAATTGCAGAAAAAGCAGAAGACACTGGATGTCATTAGACAGAATTTTACAGCACTACTCTATGCTCCTGAGATCAGTTCAGACTTACTTCCAGCAAAACGGGAACCTATCTCTGTCACGAGAGATAAATAAGATTGCACTGACAACTCAATTATTCTTTTCCAACTCCTCCCAAGGTTTCAGATCTATTTCCTCCCAGGTGACACCATACGGTGCACCTCCGGAGGTATTTACCTTTGGCTTACGCCAGTTGAGTAACTAAACGAAAAGAACGAGATTCCCTGATCTCCTCATATTATTTATGGACTTTTCTTTTACATATACTAAATATGATTAAGGATATTCCCATTAAGGAAAGCCACATAATTACATTCGTATCGTCTCCCGTCTTTACATTTGAAGTATGACTGCTATTATCATCTGATGGTTCTTCTGAAACTGGTGGCGTATTCGTGGTAATTGGTGGTATCGATTCATTTTTAAATTTAGGCTCTGCCGTTACATTCCAAATTATCTGACCATCATAATTACCTGGAACTGTTATGATAAAAGGTTCGCTTTGATATACTTGATTGCTAATTTGTGTTTTTTGTGTCTGGACAAAAAGATACACTCCTTTTTCCAGATCTCTGTACATAACTTCTCCGTCTGAGTTGGTCTTTCCGGACATTCCTTTGATGTTGTTATCCTGTACATATTTTTCCAGTTTTTTTGCAGCTTCTGCCTGAGCGGAAGAATCATCAAAATCAAATATGACTCCAGACTTTGCAAACTCACTCACTAATGCCAATGAATTATTTTTATATGTTCCAACCTGATACATCGTAAATTCAGTATTACTTAGCTTATATACCGTGGTCTCATCTTCAACAGTTGCTTTTAATAATATACTTCCCAGATCATTCGCAGACACCGGTAACGGAATGAGGAGTAAAAACATACACATCACACTGGCCATACACATATATATTTGCTTACGTTTACTTATTCTGCTCATGTTTTTTCTCCTTCCTGCGTTTATGTAACTTAATGCTCACCCATATGATGATTAAAGCAACAATTCCAGCAATCAATAGAATCAAATTGAATGGGATTGTGCGCTGAAGACCAACTTCCTCATCTATCTTCTGTGCCTCTTCATACGGAATTCTAGTGCCACGTACAAGCAGTCTGTGCGTGTTAACTGCATAAGGAGTGCATGTGACCAGTGTTACATAATCCTTGCCCTTTTCAATCTGTAATGAATCTGTATCTGATGGCAATACTGTCAGAATCTGATCCACCTGATAGGCAAAGGTATGATGAAGAACTTTAATATAAAATACATCTCCAACCTCCATCTTGTTCAGGTCGGTGAATATCTTGGCATTTGCAAGCCCACGGTGTCCGGATAATACCGCATGACAGCTCTCACCACCTACCGGAAGCGAGGTGTTTTTCAGATGTCCTACACCTGACTGCAGTACTTTTTCAGATGTTCCATGATAAACCGGAAGAACAACATCAAGCTTTGGAATATCAATATATCCCATCATTCCAGTATCATCAATTTTCAAAAGTTTGTTATACTCATCATCTTCTGTCTGGTTTTCATTGCTTTCTGAAAATGGATCTGCTATGGAACCAATTCCAATCAGGCTTTCATTGTATTCCTGCGCCTGCTCGATCATTGCATTTTCCTGTTCTTCCGACAGATGAGAAACTTCCTGTTCATAATCTGTAGCAATTGTTGTGCTGTTCATCTGATTGATGTAATTGCTCACTACCGGATATAAGATTAAAGAAAATGCTGCCAGATATCCAATTCCTCTTAGTATTTTCACTATTTTTTTCATAATACCTTTCACCTTTTGTCTGTTTCTTCTGAAATACCCAGTCCTCACTGGATATTTCAGAAAAAGCAGACATCCTCCCGGTGCAATACCGGGAAGATGAACTGTCTTTTTGTCCTTCTTAAACTTCAGGACGCCTTAGTTTTTTGCTTTCTTTTTGCCAAAAGCTTTGCTTGCTGTTAATGCACCGAAAAGAACGATACCAGCCAGTGTTACCATAAGGGCACCCTTGCTACCAGTAGATGGAAGCTGTGCACCTGTTTTGTTTTCTACAGGTACTTCTGGGGAAGTTGATTTATCAGTATTTGTTACAGTTATTGGTTTACCATTGTATGTATAAGTTACAGTATAGTTTGTCAGTTTGCCAGTTGTTGTATCATAGTTTGCTTTAATCACAACTTTGATGTCGCTGAGAAGTTTGTTGTATCCGTCCGGAGCTTTTGTCTCTCTTAAGTAGTAAGTTCCAGCATCAAGACCTTTTACAAGAACTTTACCATCAGCATCAGATACAATTTTTGCAGAAGTAAAGTCTGTTGCTTTAGCTTCATCAGCTGTTGCCTGACGGTATACGCCGTTTCCTTCGTCTACAATATTAATCTTAGCATTTGTATCTGCTGCATCGCCTGCTTCGTTTGCCTTGTAAAGCTCGAATTCTGCATTTGCAAGTCCAGTCTGAGTCTCACCTTTTAAATAATATTTGAAGATTGTGAAATTGAAAGTATGTACATCTACGATGCTTGGTTCGGATGTACCTGTTCCATCTGACTTCGGATCATTACTGTACTCAACGACCGCCTTGTTGGTATTTGGATTCATACCGATAACAGCATCTTTGTTTAAGGTTGCAGTATAAACAACTGTGATTGTCTCGCCTGTACGATTCTTATATAAATTATAGAAATCATTAAAATTAAGAGTTAACGTATGTGTTCCATCGTTATTTGTTGTATAAGTCGGTAAGTATGTATTTGCTTCTGTTTTACCTGCTTTAAGTACTGTATCTCCAACTTTTACAGACAGTACTTCTTTTAAATCCAGTCCTTTGGATAAGGTATCGCTAAATTTAAAGGTATAAGAATTATATCCTGTCATATCCGGTACTTTAGAAGTCAGCTGGTAAGTAACGGTGTCACCAATCGCAAAATCCTCAGCTTTCTTTTCATCTGCTGCACCATGTGGTGCAATGGTATCCTCAGGAGCGTTCTCATCATCTTCACCTAAGACTCCCTGATGAATACCTTCCCATGAAGGATTCACAATAGCACCAACTGTAAGTCCACTTCCACTCTGTGCTGGAATAATTTTCTTGTCTACTGTCGGGTAATTACTCTTCATATTAACTGTAGCATCATTACCTGTAACACTGACTAAAGAAGCTACGGATTTTACTGCTTCATTTCCAGGTGCTGTAGATGTATCTGTTGCACCTAATGGATAAACTACATAGTATCCATAATCCAGGTTACTAATTACTGTAGTAGTATCGGTTGTAGTTGCAGTTGTATGAGTAGCCTCTACAGTTGCAGTATTTTCAAGAATCCATCCCATGATATCTTTTGCAAACGCTGCGCCATTACTTCCATCTGTTCCGACCTGATCTTTAACATATGCATATGCTTTTTCACTTAATGCTTCACCTTTCAATGTAGAAGCATCAGTAATTTTGCTCTGGAAGAATCCTTCATATGCACTGTTCAGTGTATATGCTACACTATCGCCACTTTTTGTTGCTGTAAAAATCTGATACAGATCCAGAGTCTTTCCTGCTACTGTATTGTTAACTGTCAGTGTGCCTTTTGAAGCTTCTGCTGCAAATGCAGTCATGCTCATGGACAGTATCATGGTCATTGCCATCAGAACTGCCATAAATCTTGATACTAATTTCTTCATGTTCCTCTTCTCACTTTCTTTTGATTTTTTATTGGTTCGCTTGGGATTCCTTCAGCTTTTACGGTGGAAGTTCCCCACGCAGCCATATCTCTCTCATGACTCTACTCCCCTTTCCTACATCGTCTGTTTCCGTTTCCTTCTGCGTCCGGTATAAAGCAGGAACGCTAACAACAGGCCACCTGCTATGATAAACATCATAATGCCCTCGCCGCCGGTATCCGGAAGCAGTGCAAAATGCCGGTTGATAATCGTGAAGGTAAATCCATCTTTAGAAGTTTCTATTGTAGTTGTATATCCTTTTATTTTTGTTTCCGTAACAGAATATGTGTAATAGTGAATGGCTTTATTTTCATCCGTCGTATATGCTGGAAGTCCTTTAATTACTTCCTGCCAGATAGATTTATCACTAGAACCACTTATAATATAGTCCCCATATCCTGGAACAGTTTCTGTCTGTTCTTTTCCTACTGCATCTGTCCATGTACGGGAGATTGTTACTGTAATATTATCCGGACGTTTTTTATCCAGATTGTTGAAATCCTTCCAGATTTTATTGATTGTCAGCTTGATGTGCTCATCACATGGATCCTGTGACTCGGACGGTTCCGGAGTATCACTTTCTCCTGTGTTCAATGTTGTTTTGGTATCTGCCATCAATACTGCTTTTGCTGGTGATTCATATGCTTTAAGCTCTGCTGTCATAGATGAAGTATCATCTGTCAGCTTTGCATTTTGCAAAGTCTCATAGCTTTTTACCGAATTCATATGACCCAGCGTGTAAATATCCCATCCACTGGAAGTATCTTTTTCATGGCTTAGATTCAGCTTGTCTGAACCCTTTTTGATTTGATCCAGTGCCACATCCAGCTTTCTGTAAATACGGTAATTATTATTCTCACCTTCCACCTTCTCCTGTGTGTTAGCTTCATACACAGAATCCAACTTGCTTTTTCCGCTAAATGGTCCGACAAGATCTTTTGTTCCACGGACCACATCACAGTAATACATGTTGTTGTTCTTTAAAAGTCCCTCGTCATTGAATCCAACAAAGCCACCGCTTCGTCCATCATCTTTAGAACCATCTTTGTCGTTTCCAGCTCCACCTGCATAGACATCGTATCCGTAGCTTACACCGTAAACATTACTGTCAGTGATTTTTGTACGATTCGCTTTGATCAGGTTTACACTGATATTGGATTTTGCATCAGTATCATTCAAGAGGCCATTCTCGTCACATGGAAGACTGATGGATGAATCTCCTATCGTAATGATTGCAAGATCTGTCGATTGCTGATTATCTTTTGACTTCTTTGACAATCCTACAGAAATATCCAGTCCGAGAAGATTTACATGGAGCAGGTTTCCATCATATAGTGCTTCCACCTTGATGATTCCAAGATTGATTTTCAAAAGATTGGAGTCCTGGATTTTATCCAGATACAATACCTTTATAAGTTTATTAACAAGTGAGAATATTACATTCACTGCTCCAGAATCCACTTTCAAGTCTGCAAGATAAGCAAAGCTTGTTCGTCCGGCAAATCCTCCGGCTGTTCCTCCTGATGCCACTTGTTTTAATCCAATTTTCTGATTGTTCGCATCACCTGCTGTACACTTCGACATTCTCGCAAGATTCGCATATCCGATAAATCCACCGGCAATCTGCTCATCTCCGCCAGTACTTTGTACTGTGTAACCATCATCCGTCCCTGTAACTGTACAGTCATCAATGTGAGAACCAAAAATGTCCATAACTCCAAGAGCACCACCAAGTAACTGTCCTGTATTGTCTCCAATAACGTCTATCTTGTCTGCCTTAACTACTCCGCTTTTTCCAGAATAGCCAACAAATCCTCCGACACTATTTAAACCTCTTACATTACTTAATTCCGTTACTTTACTGTTTTTCACAGAACCATTTAACAGTGAGCCGCCAAAACCTCCGGCCGTTCCGCTATATGTAACTGCATTGTTCTGTCCGGATTTTATCGCTGTGTTTGCACTGACACTTAAGCCAGCATCCTTACTTCCGCTTACAGTTCCGTAATATACATAACTTCTAAATGCATCCAGCACATCGGTTCTTCCAAGCTTTAACAATTTATCAAGTAGCGAGGTTTCATTTCCTGCGCTGATATTGGCAACTCCGGCTACATCAGCAACACCGAAGCATCCTCCGGCATATTCACCTGCGACTACGGAACGGATATTCTGTACAGAAACTCCTGCCTCTTCCGTATCCTTCTTGCCAAGTACCGTTCCTTCCAGATTTCCGGCAAATCCTCCGGCTGCTTTTGCATAAGAAGTGTTATTACTTCCACTTGCATAAGCACCATTTACAATGATTCCCCAGTCATCCCAGGCTTCCACATCTGAATAACGGATCGTTGCGACTGTAGCATTTAATACTTTTATCAAATCTGCCGGTGTACTTAACAGTTTATTCAGAAGCTGGCTGAGTAATCCTTCTCCTGCAGTTGGATTCAGTGTTGCTACACTTCCCGGTCTTGAGCTTCCGGCAAATCCTCCAACGTAGCTTTTTCCATCAACTCGTCTCAACTTTGTAACCTTGCAGCGTGCATCATTTTCGCCCCAGATCTGTCCACCAATCAGTTTTCCTACATAACCTCCGGCATAACCACAGATATTCTTGTCATCTACACCTTCTGACTGGACAATCAGTCCACTCTGATAACCCTCTACCGAAGATTTCTTGATTACTGGCACAAAGACATTAAGTACCTGTAGCATTTGTCCTAATTGCAGATTAAGACCGAGGATATCAACTCCTCCAAGCTTTGCTGCTCCGCCGTTTATCATTTCTCCCGCAAAACCGCCGGCGCATCGAAGCCCTTTAATTGTCTTCGCCTGATAAGCCTGTCCATTTGTAATGGTTCCGGTCTGCATTGATCCAACATAACCGCCAGCTGCTCCGCCATTTGCCAGTTTTATCTCATCCCGATAATTTACTCTTCCTGCTACGACATTGTATCCGTAAGCATATTTTCCAATAATATTATCCAGTTCTTCTTGATTTTTTACTGTTCCATTCGCAGCAAGGTCACTTCCGTAACCACCTTTTTTACCGACAAATTCCACCCATTTGTTCCAGGTTTCATAATCCATCTGGGCAAGTGGTCCATAAACTGCTGTGTCTTCTTCTGTCGGATAGACAACGCTGAGTGCTCCCAGGATGTTATCTACTTTTACCAGTCCCCACAACAAGGACAGGTTTCCGGTACTTGCCGTATCAGCTGACTCCATAAGTCCTGTGAAGCCACCAGCAATTTCTTTTCCGTATACCGAGCGGATTCTTACTGCTTTACAAGTACTTGTTGGTCCGGTATATTCTTTACCTTTCCATTTCTTTGTATTGTTTCCCCAGATGTGACCGCCTTCATTATGTCCTGCATAACCTCCGGCCATACCTCGTTGTACTTGTGTTGTTGAATCCGCATCTGCACGAACCGCACCACCACAAGGAATACAAGTCGTAGAGCTGTTTCTGATCGTCGGTACAAAGTCCTCCGCTAATGATGCCAATGTATCTGACACATCAACAAGACCACCTAAGATACCCGTATCACCAAGTACATTTGCCACATTTCCCGGCTCAAGATCGCCCACATAGCCACCAGCAGTAATCTGTCCAATGATATATGAGAAGTTATTTGCATTTGAATCCTGAATGTGTCCACCAGAAATCTTTCCGGCAAATCCTCCTGCATCTCCAAGAACATCATTTTCTGACGCATCGGATGCAGTATTTTTCCAAGAAGCCTTTACTGCAAATCCTCCAACATTTCCTGTAACATTGGAATGCTCAATTGTAGAAACGACCACATTCAATGCATCCAGCACATTGTTGATTCCTATCGATTTTCCAAGAATACTCAAGCCTTTTCCAACAGAAGCTGCGGAACCAATATCCATATAGCCGATATAGCCACCAGCATATCTTGGACCAGTCACTGCGTACTGGCTCTTTACATCATTAAAATAGTTTGAGCCATCAGTGTCTTCCAAACCTTTCTCAGGTTCTGTTACACTTGTATGTTTCAGACTCGTAACATCACAGTAGCTTACCTGAACACCACTTCCATATCCGATAAATCCTCCGGCACTTCCAGAATGGCTGTCCTCTGATTTCATCTTGTTCGCAGTGACTGTAAATCCGTTGTCTGACTTGACTCCTGCATACTGTATATATGGAATGTAGGCATTGATTAGATTTACAAGTTCTCCAATGTTTATATTCAGCCCATTGAGATTTCCAAGAATACTGATTCCTTTCCCAGCATCTGCCAACGCTCCAGAGTAAACATTTCCTCCAAATCCTCCGGCATAAGACTGTCCGTTAACGGCTGCAAGATTATATACAGCATAATAATCATCCGCTCCCCGCTCAGAATTATTAACTACACCGCTTTGAAAATCTGCTGTAAAGCCACCTGCAACATCAGCCGTTACACTTCCACCATCTACATAACTTACTGTACAGTTTGTATAACGAGGAATTAAATAACTGATCGCATTAAGTAATCCGTTTGCTTCAATCAAAGATTTAACTTCCGTTTTGTCTCCAACTTCAGCAAGTCCTCCTGTTTTGGAAATTGCAACAAACCCTGCTGCATAACCACCTACATCTGCGGCCTCTACAGATTTCAACTTTGTTACGTGTGCATTTTCTACCTTTGTACAATTACTTCTAGCAATAAAACCGGAAGCTGTATAATCTCGTACAGAATTATCTTCACGTACACCCGTAGCTTTTACTTCAAATCCTTTTTCTACACCATTAACCTGAACATTTTGAATCTTAACTTCTACTGCTTGTCCTAAAGAAAGTAGATTGCTAAGCTTCAAAAGATAGTTAAGGCCAAGGAGATTAACCGTTAATCCTCCATCTGTTCCTGCTAGATCCCCCGGCCCTGACAATCCGATAAATCCACCAACTAGATTATCCCCGTTAACAGATACTACATTGTTAAGGGTTACATTTTTTATGTTTCCGCCGATCGCATCACCAAGTCCGGCACCAACTCGTTCTTCTCCTTTAACCGAAAAGTTATTCTCATTTCCCTGTACTAAAACGTTATCCACGGTAAATGCAAGATACGATGCCACACCAAGCGTTGTGTTAAGAAGCCCCGCTACACTAGCTGTACCTAAAGATCCTGCAATTCCACCTACATAATCTCGCCCTGAAATATTGATATCGCCATTTAGAACAACATTTTTGGTTGCAATTGCTCCTGTTTCATAAATGTTATTTCTCCAGTAAGATACTTTTTGTAAATATTCTGCACTGGATGGTGCTATAGAAGAACCATTACCTCGTCCAACGATACCACCCACATAATCAACACCACTTACTTTAAGAGGTGCATTTACTGTACACCCTAAAATATATGATGGACTTACACCTGCTAAAGAAAGTAATGAAGATGTTGCACCTGGATTACTACTTAAAAGCTTTACAACAAGATCTACAACACCACCTAATAAGTTATCCTTTGTATCTCCTTTTCCTATATCCGCTGCCCAACCAAGTGCTGCAACGCCGGCAAATCCGCCGGCATGATTTCCTGAAGCCTTCACTGTAAGTTCATTTTTAGCTTCTACTGCACAATTCACCGCAGTAGAATTGGCAAATCCGCCGGCAAATCCGCCCACGTAACTTTCACCTGATACTATCATTCGAGCATTATTTAGTGAGCAATTCAAAAGCAAACTTTCTGGATTCATTTTCGGCAATTTTGTTTCAATATCCAATGCACCAGAAAGTGTACCTTCTATCGCATCATCACGAGCTATTCCAACAAATCCACCTGCAAAAGACTTTCCGTTTATCGTATAATCACTATTGGAAATGGAACATTTTTCTACAATTGTTCCTTTCTGTTGTCCAATAAATCCACCTGCATACTCTTTATCAGCAGCTGTAGAAATACTTAATCCATTTACAGTACAATTCATAATTTTGGCATTGATATAACCTGTCGGAATTAACTTTTCTAAAGGAATAGCATTTCCAAGAAGAATCGTGATTAAGTCACCTAAACCTAATCCTGGAATTACATTCAATATATTTGTAAGTAACTTGACAAGTCCACCAAGTGCGTTTGATAGCCCATCATACTGTGTTTTACCAACGATATATCCAACAAATCCACCTGTATTGTTATTCACGTTTTCAACATTAGCATTGTTTACTTCAAGATTAGATAGTTCTACCTGCCCTTCTACTCGCCCAGCAATCGCACCAGTTGCTAATGCTGTCGGATCTTTCTTTCTCGCATCAAGAACATCTCCTAATGTTTTTCCAAGATCAATTTTCACCTGGCCGAACGTTAAAATAAATGTTAACCCACTTAAAACTCCACCAAGCAACTTACCCAGAGTACTTGTTAATGTACTTATGAGAGTGTCCGGATAATATGTTTCAGAAGTTGATGTTTGAACACTAATATTTTCAAACTTAATATTTGAAACTTGCACTAATCCTTTACTAATACCGATATCGTTATCACTTACTTCACTCGATATTGTAGAGAAAAAGCCTACACCCATTTGTTCTCCAACATTGAGTCTACTTGATTGCACAACTTTTACATTAGAAAGTGCTGGTTTCGCACTAGCTGTAATTTGACTGGATGATGAATCCCAAAGGGACTCATTATCTTTCACCTTAGCTCCAATCATTGTTCCTTGAAAAGTAAGAGGCTTCCACTCTTTACTGCTCAAATCTATATCTCGGAAAATAATATAATTTGCGTTTGCTGTATATTTCTGTCCTGTTGTTTTGTCTATATCTAAATTAGGGTCAATTTCACCTGTTATTTGATTGACTCCGCATCTGCCTCTGGTATGTACCCAGTTATGCTGACTGTATTTGCTATCAGCATCTTTAATTTGTCCAAAAGTAAAATCTGCTACTCCATTCTGGTCTCTTGTCAAATCAGCATCACCACTATAAAGCATGATCGGTTTGCCACTTGAATCTGTATCACGTTTCCATACCAAACCATCTAGATATGCCTGATAAACCGCACCATTAACTCGTTCATCCGTACCAATTTTCCTCAGCTGCTGCTCATTTCCAATTAAGATATAGGTCTTATCTCCAATAGTCTTAACAACTTGTCCCTTAAAATCTCGACCTTCTGTACCTTCTGTACTCACTTTACTCAACTGATCTGCAACCAGTTCTGGTTTATCCGAATTAAACTTCTGCGATAACACATAATTATGAGACTTACTATAAGTCAGATATGCCTTATCTCCACCATCCGGATAGATCATCTGCCCCATACCAAACTGTGGTGCATCATAATCCAATGACATAACTGGTTCCGTTTCAGATTCTTCCTGTGCAAGCACCATTAACTGATATGGGTTATAAATGTAGATGGTGTCCGTTTCTTTGTCATAGAGAGTCGGTGTTTCATTTTCTTCTATTTCCGTACCTGTGATAGTTCCGGTAAAGGAATCCGGCACTGACCACATCTGTTCCAAGTTCATCTGGATGTCATTCATCAAAATGTATTGGGCATCTGCACCGTATTTCAGCTCTGTGCCTTCACTATTTACTACATCTCCAGAACCAATCGTTCCGTCCTTATCACCCGTGTAAACATAAGCATCTGAACCAATCTGTTTTAATTGTTCATAATTATAAATGCATATTTTACTATCCTTATAATAAGCATCTATATTATCTGTTGATTCTGCTTTAACATTTCCATTGGAAGATTCCGATTCGTTATTCTTCGAGTTTTCATTTGTTTCCTCCGATATCGAAGATTCGGACTCCGTGGTGCCATTTATTTCATCTGAAACTGTGGATTCGGTTGATGCTTCATCATTACTCATATTGGTTTCATCAGAAAGGTCCACTTGACTCGTGTTGGCACCTGATGGATTCAGATCTGCCGCATCCGCAATATTCACTTGAGAAAATAAGATAGCCATACATAGTATTACTGCGATAATTCTGTTCTCTATCCTTCTTTTTTTCTTCATATCTGGACCTCTAATCTTTTGCCTTCATTTGTTACTTTAATTTTGCCTTTTTAACCGGTTTTGCTGCCGCCGTCAAGCACTTGATCAGTTTTTTAGAAAACGCTCCGCATTCACCATTTGAAATCATCCGTATCGCCTCTTCTGGTTCATATTTTCTTTTGTATGGACGATCGTTGATCAATGCATCGTAAGCATCAACAATCCCAACGACCTGTGCACACATCGGAATCGCATTCCCTTTTAAACCGTCTGGATATCCTGTTCCATCATATCTTTCATGGTGGTGTCTGCATATTTCATAGCTATATTTGCTCAGCTTTTCCGTTGTTATCCCCTCTGGGAATCTCTGGGTCATCGCCGCACCTACTAATGGATGTTGCTTTACTACATTCATTTCTTCATCTGTCAATTTTCCATTCTTATTTAAAATTTCAATTGGCACTTTTATCTTTCCAATATCATGAATCGGCGCTAAATGCGCTACTGACGAAATTTCTTCATCTGTAATCCCATATTCCGGATAATTCTTCTGCAATTGAAGATATACCTGTTTTGTATAGAAGCTGATATCATCTTGATACCCTGATTCAACTAACTGATTATGATTTAATACAGTAGTTAAAAGTGATACCATATCCCAATACTGCTTTGCCATATCCTGTTCTTTCTTTATGAGTTCCTGTTCCATCTTTATAACTGTGTTCTGAACAATCTTCTCATTATGTAACGTAATAATTGCAGTATTCTCATTTGCATCTATATATTTTTTCGCTTCCATCCAAACATATGCATTCTTATCTTTTCCAGTAATTCTGCGATACGGAAGATCTTTTTCCATACATCCATCAACTAGTCTTTCTTCTAATCCTTCACTTGATAAGAAGTCATGAACCATTTTTTTATCAGAAGTATACACATATCTTTCTATATATTGATTTATGAACTCTTCATAACTTTTTGTTTTCCTTACTTTCTCATACACTTCACGGATATGTGAATATACACACTCGTAGCTTTTTTCCTTCAAGTTCAGTTTTAATACAACATAAAATCGTCCAAAATATTCATCTTCTCCAGGGCGGATAACATCTGAAACTTTTACGCTCTCTAATTTATTATTGTATGTATTCTGCAAACTCAACAATATTTTATGTATCTTGCAGGTATCTTCTAAATTTCTGGAACAAAAACGATCTTCTTCCAAACAACGATTAATTGCCATTGTTTCCTCTACACACGATATAATTTCCATCAGAGAAATATTCTCCGGTTGTTTTGCCAGCATATAGCCACCATTTGTACCTTCACAGGCAGTGACTATTTTTGCATTTTTCAGTTTTTTTGCTATTTTAGGAACATAATTAGCAGAAACATTTAGCTTCCTTGACAATTCCGATGTAGATACCATCCGTTCCTGTGCTGCCAAGTAACATACAATTCTAATTGCGTAATCTGTCGAATTTTTCAGTTGCATCGTTATCCCTCTAATCTAAACCCTGCGAGGTCTTAGTTTATATCAAAAAAAATATCAAAATTTGATATCTTCAATATTTTTCGCTGATAATCTTTCTCATCAAGTGTGATATTATACGCTATTAAACTTAAAAATATAATGCACAAAGGATGAAAAATTTTTAACGTTTTTTTATTCAAAGTGCTCCATTTGCGATTAATGGACAAAAAAACGAACCACACTAACCATGTGATTCGTTATCTTTTATAACAATTCCAATATTTTTAATATTATGAATCTCATCTTTGCCTCTCCAAAAGATTCTTAAAAATTCTACATTACTTCAAGAACTCGAATTGCTATCAATCCAATTCGAACACTAAGCACTTCTGCTGGATTATTAAAATCTATATTCGTTATTTCTATTATTTTCTGCAAACGATATGAAGCAGTTCGATAATGAATAAACATTAATTCAGAAGTCTTTTTTAAGCTTTGGTTGACATTCAGATAACATTCCAATGTATCAACCAGCTCTCCATTTTTCTGAATATCGTACTGGCGAAGTTTATTCAATGACTCCGGTATAAACGCTTGCAACTGATTTATATCTTTCATCTTTTCCAGTCCCTGATAAAAGAATCCTATCTTTGTACTATCTATAACTGACTTATAGATTACTACAACAACCAACGACTTCAAAGGAAACTGCATGTAATGACACCAATGAAATATCATGAGCAATATACAAAAGCAGCATAAAATATCGCCAGCCATAGC
>ENA-ORVB01001710-ORVB01001710.1-human-gut-metagenome-genome-assembly--contig:-NODE-1710-length-13993-cov-2.88363_pt1 | contig 13993 bp, 13 predicted proteins | sample MGYA00242090_ERZ509231 | MGnify/ENA primary metagenome ERZ509231 (study PRJEB26280, sample SAMEA2338798) | human gut metagenome | biome: human gut; feature: human-associated habitat; material: faeces...
ACAAACTAGATGAGCAGAATTTTAAAGGTTTAGGACAAATCAGAAGAGCAAAAATCGGTCATTTTAAGTGAGCACTGACAAGGGAATATCTGACTTACTATGGGATCAGAGAAAAATATGACGATGCCTTTGATTCTTATGTGAGAACTGGCGGAGTGCCGGGATCCTATGTTTATCAGTCTGAGGATAGACAGTATGACTATATTCGAGATGTATATTCTACTATCTTGATCCGTGATTTGGTGGAGAAATATCGGATCCGCAATAAGTCTGAGTTTACTAATATTGCTGAATTCATGATGGACAACATTGGAAACTTGCTTTCTCCAAACAACATCGGCAAAGCGTTGAATAACGATAAGTGTGAGATTACAAGAAAGACTGTGTCCAAGTATATTGATTATCTTGAGAATGCATTTTTGTTCTATGAGGCAAAACGGTACGACCTCAAGGGAAAGAAATATCTTGAACACAACAGCAAGTATTACCTTTGCGATTCTTCATTCCGTTACGCAGTCAACGGCACCAGAAACATGGATTTTGGTAGAGTGTATGAGAATATTGTTTTCCTAGAATTAAAACGTAGGGGATATGAAGTCTATGTTGGAAAGCTGTATAAGAAAGAAATAGATTTTGTCGCAAAGAAGAGAGATGAACTGATCTACATTCAGGTGAGTGATAACATCTCTGATCCAAAGACTTTTGAAAGAGAATATTCGCCGTTACTGGCAATTAAGGATGCATATCCTAAGATGATTATTGCAAGAACAAGACATGAAGAGTACCAATACGAAGGGATCAAGATTGTAGACATTTGCAGGTGGTTATGAGCAAAATTTTTATCTCTAATTATCGATTACATGAAATCTTTTTTTAATATTGCAGAAATTATGACACTTAAGGTAAGAGAACATGTATAACCAACGTTCATGAGTTCACGGCCACTTGGTCTTTGTGACCAAATACAGGTGCGCAGACTTTTTAGTCGATCAACTTGAATTCCTCAAAGGCATCTTTGAGAGCGTCTGCCAAGATTTCAATGCAGACTTCCTTGAGATGAAAGGCGAGCGGGATCATGTCCACCTGCTGGCGAACTTTCCTCCCAACGTTTCTGTTTCAAAGCTCGTCAACAGCCTCAAAGGCGTATCGAGCCGAATACTTCGAAAACAAGCGCAAGCCGAGGCGAAAAATGCTTTGGATCCTGCCTGTGGTCACCCTCACATTTCGCCTAAAGCTGCGGCAAAGCTCCACTCTCGATTATCAAGACATACATCGAGAATGAGGGGAAGCCGATTAGGAAAAAATCGCAGCTTATCTCTCCGACCTGAAGGACGGAGCTTTATGCCGCAATTGGGTAAACCGGGATGGTATTTGCGGTATTTCGGTCAACATTACTATTCGTTCTGCCCCTGATACCTCTCTCCAAGCCTTAGCCAGGCCTCGGCCATGTTCATGGTATCGTCGTAGGAGTCAGCGCCGCCTGTAAATCCCGATCGGTGGACGAAATTCAGATTTGCAAGACCCGCCGCCTGATTCAATGCAGCTCCGTCCAAGCCGCGCCAGCCAACGGGGGCGCTTAAACGATTCTTAAAGCGCAGAGCTTTGGATACGGGTAGGGATTGAATACGCCAGCGATCGTTGCGATCAGGATAAACAGCTAAAAGGCAATCCTTGAAGATCTCAGGATGCTCCAATACCGCCTGTGACCAGGGCAGACGCTCCTGCATCACCAGGATCTCACCGCCCTTATAGCATTGAAGCACGCGCTCAACGCCCGAAGCCGTAACCAATGCATTGATGGAGCAGGCTACCAGGATCTGACGCAACATCTTTATGGTCTGCATAAAGGCCTTGTCCTGAGCCTCACCCTTGGCGGAGGGTAGATTTTGCATGGCGACGATATAGGGTATGTCAGGAGAGCATTGATAAAATTCGATGAGACGATCACGCAGTGCTGTTTGTGCCTCGTCCTTGGCATCGGCAAGCTTTGAAACATAGTCCGTAAGCTGTCCGTTGTCGTTTAGGTCCACCATCACCATGAAATCATGATCTATACGCTTGAAGGCGGCATCAAACACCGTTGCGGAGGGGCGGAAATCAAGCTCTCGGGCGGCGATCTTCTTTAAAAAATCATATCCGAATTTCTTCCAAATGAGACCTGCCGTAGCGTAACGTATGCCGTTTTCGCGACCTTCGGTAAATTCCTTGGAATGATGATCATAGTGACGTTCATCGTTTTGTAATGAGACATCGATAATGAGATCGGCCTTTTCCATAAGATCCGGATCGCGAGTTCTTATGACGGAGGCGTTGTCAAAAAGGTAGGTTATTACGGCGCAGGCCGTAGTTTCATCGGCATGAAAGGTGCCGTCGTGGGTGGCAATCAACATGGATAACTCCTTAGCACGTGCGTTATTTTAGCATGAGGAGGGGAGCTTAAAAACGCAAAGCTTTCATGTAGAGGATGTTTTTTAGATCATGTGAATAAGCAAAATTTGCAACTTAGAAGGGTTAATCAATGCGTAATTTGCGCGTATGAGGCTTTGGCGGCACATGTTAAAATAAGACGCTAGGTAAAGGAATAAAAATGAAAAACAAACAAAAAATAAAAGTTTATTTTGCGCCCATGGAGGGACTTGCCGATCCGCCTCTGCGTAAGGTGCTGTGTCCGCACGGCGGATATGATTGGTGTTTTTCAGAATTCATTCGGGTTACTGATGAGGGGGTATCGGATAAGACCCTATTAAACGATTGCCCCGAGCTTAGAAACGGCGGCAGAACGGAGGACGGTACCCCATGCCGACTACAGCTTTTAGGCGATGATCCCGATCTAATGGGACAGGGCGCTTTGAGCGCCGTTCGTCTCGGGGCTTTGGGAGTTGATATAAATTTCGGCTGTCCCTCACGCTTTGTGCATCACTCCGGTTCTATGCTTCTAAAGGAGCCGGAGCTCTTGCGGGATATAGTAGCATCGGTGATAAGCTCAATTCCAAGCGACGTTCTTTTGTCGGTTAAGATCAGAACCGGTTTTAACGACAAATCCGAGCTTGAGGGTATACTTGCGGCTGTAGCTCAAAGGGGCGTGGACGAGGTGATCGTACACTGTCGTACCAGATCCGATCTTTATCGCCGCGAGGCCCTTGATTGGTCGGTGTTAAAGCCTATGCATGAAAAATTTCCCCATGTGACCTTGGTGGCAAACGGCGATATCAATGATGCAGAGTGCGCCAAACGCTGTATGGAGCTTTCGGGCTGTACGACCCTTATGTGCGGTCGCGGCGGTTTTATGATCCCGAATATAGGAAGGGTAATAAGAGACGGTGATGAGCCCTATGATGAAATTTTAAGGCTTAAGGTTATGCGAGAGACGGCAGAAAGCTTCGTTAATATGGGGATTTCGCGTGACAAAACCGTACTTGATCGTACCAAACAATTCTTAAGCTATGCCCGCATGGGATCACCCGTTTTGGCGGAGTTTTTTAAGAAGTTCTGTCGTTGTCAGAGCGTCGATGAGTGTTTTGACTTAATTGATGCGAAAATAAAAGAACTGAAGGCAAAGCAGGAAACTTAACATGAAAATAAATTTCCCTGGTGTACTTTTGGCATTATCGTTTTGTTTTGCATTAAACGTTCAGGCCGAAGAGGATCCCATTCGTATAGCCTATTTTCCTCCGGTCCCGGAGTTTTGGACTCAGATCATAGATCACAACACCGTGGTTTACAGATCCGCTCCCGGAGATAAAGATCAAAAGCCCTTGACCGAGGTGCGTTTAACCTATTCGCGCGATACGGGCGGCAAGGCTGTAAGTGAGATCTGCGATGAATACGTAAAGCAAAAGCGTTGCTCCCAAAAGGAGCGTTTGGGCAAGGGCTTTTACATGACTACCTGCAAGCTGGCCTCTACCGATGCCGTGTTTGTAGGCGAGAACAATAATATGTATACCGTGGAAATTTCGGGCGTCTATACGCGTGAAGCCAAGGATATAGTTAATAAGTACTTAAACGATATAGTCAAAGGGAAATTTGTATTTAAGGATCGTTTGATAGGCGATCCCTCAGCTAAGGATTGAAATTTCGATCAGGTAAAAAAAGATCGTCTAAAAGACTTGCTTGCAACAATACAGTGGCTTTGATCCTATGATCTCGGGGCGAATACGCAGATCCTGAAGGCGAGTAATACTACGTTTGCAATGCTCCCGTTACGGGCTTTTGCATAGCGACAATTTATGGTTATGGGGCTATTGCAGAAACTGCGGCAGCCTTTCCTTATACGGCTCTTTTCTTTCGTCCTTAAATGATACCTGTATATCAACCACCGCATTCTTTCTGGTGGGATCATAATGCGGTAAGGCCGTGAAAACGGAGACGATGCCCCCGGCATTTTGGCTGATCTTATTTAAGGACTCAATATAGAGTTTAAAATCCCTGTACAGATCGCTATTGTGTATCAGCTGACGTTGCTTGTGTGAAAGCTGAACCTCAAGCTTGAATTGCTGAATGTAGTCGTGGCAGTTTCCGGAAAAAAGGGCCTCGGCATATGAAAAAGCAGCCTTTTGTACGGGATCGGCAGGCATGCTTTTTTCGGTTTCATGCGCGGCGATGATCTCTTTTTGAGAAAATAACGACAGCCCCGTTCCTTCAGACTCCGGCCTCTCCTTTGAGCAGGAGCATACAAGCAACACCGATAAGATGCAGGCCGCCGTTATAAAAAATTTCATGTTTTCACTCTAGTCTTAAGGAAATAAATCCCGGCATTGATATTTTTAATAGATGCAATTCTTTTACGATCAAGACAAATCGTCTGTCTAGATGTCTTCGTTACAGGGACGTTTCAAAGCTTAGGTACGGATACGTAAAATACATATAAGGGTATGTAACGAGAGTAAAGCAATTAATCACATCTTTTATAGCGGGCTTCATAATAACATATGGAACTAAAAGTTGATATAAATCACAACGGTGAATGTGATCTGTTATGCAAAGTGGAGAAAAGCTCTTTTATATCAAAAAGATATTCTTATTAGGAATTGGCTTTATTTAAGATTTTTCGGAATAAAAAGGAAAAATGTCAGCTTTTTTCTACTATATGTAAAAAATATACTCCTAATGTTAAAAAAATCCCGCATGTTACTGCGGGACAGGTTCTGAGAGAGGAAAATAGGATCAGATCAAATTGATCCCGTGCTCGGCACAGGTTTTACGCATTTCATCAGACCAGATCGAGGCCTGAATTTCACCTATATGCGCCTTGTGCAGCATGATCATACAAAGACGACTCTGGCCTATGCCGCCGCCTATGGTCAAAGGCAACTTGCCATTAAGCAGTTGCTTATGGAAGTAAAGCTCCTTGCGAGCGCTTTCTCCCTCGATCTCAAGCTGTAAAAGCATGGCCTTTTCATCGACGCGTATGCCCATTGAGGAGAGCTCGAAGCTGCGATTTAAAAGCGGGTACCAAATGAGAATGTCACCGTTAAGTCCCTGGCGCCCGTCCTCGGCTACCGTGCTCCAATCGTCATAATCGGGGGCACGTCCGTCATGCTTCTCTCCGTTTGAGAGCTTGGCGCCGATCCCGATGATGAAAACGGCACCGTATTTTTTGGTAATCGCATCCTCACGCTCCTTGGGGCTGAGATCCGGATACATTTTGAGCAGATCCTCAGAATGAATGAAGGTGATCTCGCGGGGCAGGAACGCTTTAAGCTGCGGGAAGGTGTCGCATGCTAAATACTCGGTTCTGAGTATGGCCGCATAGATGCGACGCACAATATCCTTTAAAAAGGCTATCTTGCGATCCTCCTTGGTGATGACCGCCTCCCAGTCCCATTGATCCACATACAGTGAATGCAGGTTGTCAAGTTCCTCGTCAGCACGCACGGCGTTCATGTCGGTATAGATCCCATAGCCGGGCTTGACCTCCATTTGCGCAAGGGTTAAGCGTTTCCATTTAGCAAGGGAATGCACTATCTCGGCAGGACGATCACCCAGATCCTTTACCGGGAAGGTAACGGGGCGCTCGACTCCGTTGAGATCGTCATTGATACCGAGTCCGCGCAAAACGAAAAGGGGAGCGGTTACACGAGTAAGCCTAAGCTCGGTGGATAGATTCTGCTGAAAGAAATCCTTGATGAGCTTGATCCCTTTTTCAGTTTGCTTTTTATCCAGCAAAGCCTTATATCCCTGCGGAAGAATGAGTTGAGCCATGTGACAGTCCTTACAGTTGTCCTAAGACACTAAAAAATTAAATAAGGCGGCCTGTGACCGCCTTTATAGCTGTTAATGCACGCGATCGCCGTTTTTGGCACCGTCATCTACGGAAAGTAAATACACCTCGGCAGCTCCGGGGCCTGCGGCCGTCACCATACCCTCGGACAGGCCGAATTTCATCTGACGGGGCTTAAGGTTTGCAACCGTGATCACCTTACGTCCTATGAGCTTTTGGGGATCGCCGTAGGCCTGCTTGATGCCGGCAAAGACCTGACGCTTTTCAAAGCCTAAATCCAAGGTAAGCTTCAAAAGTTTACGGGCTTCCTTTACCTCCTCGGCGGCGATCACGGTGGCAACACGCAGATCAACCTTGGCAAAATCGTCAATTGAGATCTCATCCTGCAGAGGCTCGTAGGTTGGATCTTTTTTCTCATCGGCTACAGGGGCCGCCTGAGAATTCTTAAGATCCTCCTTTGAGGCCTCGATCATCGCCTCGATACTGGATTTTTCAATGCGGGTAAAGAGCGGCTTGAACTTGTTGATCACATGTCCATACAGGGGCTTGTCGGCCGCATCGAATTTGAGCTCGTCGTTTAAAAATTCGGCGGCATGGGCGGCGATCTCGGGCACGACGGGCGAGAGGAAGGTGATGATGGCACGGAAAAGATTAAGACCGTCGGTGCAAACGCGTTGCAGTCTGTCCTCACAGCCATCCTCCTTGGCGATAACCCAAGGAGCCTCCTTGTCTATATAGCGATTGGCCTCATCGGCAAGCTCCATCACCGCGCGTATGGCATCTCCGTAATTGCGGGACTCATAGCCTGCGATCACCTGCTCACGTACTGAAGCAATGCGGGATAAGACCTCCTCATTCCAAGGCTTATCTGCAAGCTTGCCGTCAAAGCGCTTGGTAATGAATCCGGCGGTACGTGAGGCGAGGTTTACTACCTTGCCCACGATATCGGAGTTGACCTTGGCTTGGAAATCATCAAGCGAGAGATCTACGTCGGTAACCTGGGCAGAAAGCTTGGAGGCAAAATAGTAGCGCAAGGACTCGGGCTTCATGAATTTAAGATAGGTCGAGGCCTTGATGAAGGTGCCCTTGGATTTTGACATCTTGGCGCCGTTTACGGTTACATATCCGTGTACAAAAATGTGCTCGGGCAGCTTCATGTCGGCAGCCATGAGGGTGGCGGGCCAGAACAGGGAGTGGAAATAAAGAATGTCCTTGCCGATGAAATGGCACATCTTTATATCCGATGCGGGATCAATGAAGGGTGCAAAGTCGATGCCGTGCTTATTGCAGTAATTCTTAAGCGAGGCCAGATAACCCATGGGGGCATCCATCCATACGTAGAAGAATTTATCCTCGGTACCCGGGATCTTAAAGCCGAAATAAGGGGCGTCACGGGAAATATCCCAGGGCTTTAAGCCTTGCTTGAACCACTCCTCGAGCTTATTGGACATTTCCTTTTGAATTACGCCCGAGTCTTTGATGAAGGAGTGCAGGAAATCGTGAGCCTTAGGCAGATCGAAGAAATAATGCACGCTCTCACGCAGTACGGGCTTGGCACCTGAGACCGTGGAGTAGGCATCCTTAAGCTCGGTGGGCTCATAGGTGGCACCGCAAACCTCGCAGTTGTCGCCGTATTGATCCTTGGCTCCGCAGCGAGGGCAGGTGCCCTTGACGAATCTGTCGGGGAGGAACATTTTCTTTTCAGGATCGAAGAGCTGAGAGATGGTCTTGGTAACTATGTACCCTTTATCCAGGGCCTTCTTGTACATGTATGAGGAGATCTCCTCATTCTCAGGAGAATGGGTACGATAGTAATTGTCGTACTTTACCAAGAAGCCCTGTAAATCCTTGTAGTGGGAGGCGGAGGTCTGTTCGATCATCTGCTCGGGGGTAATGCCCAATTGCGAGGCTTTGATCATGACGGGAGTGCCGTGGCAGTCGTCGCCGCATACATAGAAAACCTTGTTACCTACGGCGCGCTGAAAACGTACCCAAATATCGGATTGTATATGTTCGAGCATATGGCCGAGGTGAACGGGGCCGTTTGAATAAGGCAATGCATTGGTAACCAGATAGGTTGCGGATTTGCTCATGCTGACCTCTGAAAGCTGTTTAAATCTAAATTAACGCATTATTTTATCATTATCCGAGCTATGTCTGAATATGGGCAAAGCGGATCTTAGGAGTAAAGCCACCGGAATTTGCGAGGACACGACGGCTGCAAACATCAAAGCACAGCCCAGAAGCTGACGACTTGTGAGCGCATCGCCTAAAAGGGTGACTCCGAAAATGGTGCCCATCACGGATTCAAGAGACAAAATAATGGTGGCGATCACGGGATTGACCCCGCGCTGGCCGACTATTTGCAGGGTATAGGCAACGCCGTTTGACATGATCCCGCAATAGATGAAGGCGGGAGCGGCGGCCATAAAATCCTCGGCGCTGTCAGTTCCCGAGATCAGCATCAAAATAAGTCCCAAGGCCGAGGCGACGAAAAATTGGCCGCAGGACAGTTCCACTCCGTCGCAAAAACGCACGAAATATGCGATCACCATGATATGTACGGCAAAGATCACGGCGCAGATCAAAACCAAGGAATCTCCTGCGGCAAGAGACAGCTCATCCTTTATGCATAAGAGATATAGTCCGCAGGCGGCAGCAAGCGTACACAGCCAGATCTTAAGGGAGGGGCGGCTGCCTATGAATACCGAGATGAGCGGCACGAAAATCACATACAGCGAGGTGATGAACGAGGCCTTGGAGACGTCGGTGTAGATCATGCCGAATTGTTGAAAACTTTCGGCGGCGATGAGACAGCTGCCGCACAAAATGGATCCCCAAAGCAACATTTTAGGCGAGCTTTTTTGAGCCTTCTTTCCAAGGCGCAGGAGAATACGCTTTCGTAGCAGGATCACCGGAATTAAAAACAAGCCGCCGATGAAGGTGCGCATGAAGGTAAAGGTATAGGGACTTACATGATCCATTCCGAGCTTCTGACCTATAAAGCCCGAGCCCCAGATCACGGCAGTTATAAAGAGCAGGGCATACTGCCTTAATTGGAAAGAGTTCATATATATTCCGAAAATTAGCAAGCGGAGCTTATGATCCTACGTCAAAGCAAAGCATTTTGCTGAAGGTACGGTGATAAATCATCAGGGGATCACCCTAATTTGAAATCTGAGATTTTGCAGACGCGGAGACAGCGATTCCGCCCGTATTACGGGATCACTGCCGAAGCTCTTTTCCATACGTCCCCATAAAAAATAGTTGGCGTTGAACATAAAATCCGCAGGCAGGCTTCCGGGGGCAAATTTTACGTCAATGAAGTGGCGTCCGTCGTCGGTGAACGAAAAAAGAAAGGGCTCCTTTTGCGAGGTGAATTTACCGCGCAAAATAGCATAGTCTCCGTCTAAGGCTCCGTGCTTAAACCCGCGCACGCTGTTGGGTTTGACTGCTGATGCATCTATTCCCTGTCTGTCGTTAGGCGTAGAATCCTCCGCCGTGTGCAAGGGATAGATCAGGGCAAAAAACGAAAGCAACAGTAATGTCAGCTTAAGAGATCGTTGAGCCGAGCTGAAATTTATAAAACGACAGCGCATGTCATATCCGTTATGAAAAATGCATATTTTGTGCTTATCTTAAATAGCTTGGTCGTTAATCTAAACGCAATCCAGCGTGAAAAATGATATTTAGTTTTTATGCTTCGTAAATAAAAAAGATTTTAGCACCATTAATGTGCAGACACTGCACTAAAAACACTCATTTTCACTTAAAAAGGGCATGATCTGCAGATAATCATAGTATCGCCCAATTAAATGGTGATAAAATAATTTTATTAGTAAATAACAATAAAATCAACAGGTTAAGGAATTATTATGACCATTAGAGCAGGTATCTTCGGATACGGAAATCTCGGTAAGGGCATAGAGTGCGCCATCAATGCCGCTCCCGATATGGAATTGGTAGCGGTATTTACAAGACGTGATCCGTCAAGCGTCAAGCTTATGACCAAGGGCGTCGAGGTGGTCAGTGCCACCGATGTTCTTGCCTATAAGGATAAGATCGACATCATGATCCTCTGTGGTGGCAGTGCTACCGATCTGCCCGAGCAAACCCCGGCTTTGGCGCAGAATTTCAATGTCATCGACAGCTTCGATACCCATGCCAAGATCCCCGAGCATTTTAAAAAGGTTAATGAGGCCGCCGTAGGCTCCAAGCATATTGCGCTTATATCTGCAGGCTGGGATCCGGGCATGTTCTCCTTAAACCGCCTCTATGCCACTGCAATTTTGCCCGAGGGGCGTGATTATACCTTCTGGGGCAAGGGGGTAAGTCAGGGCCACTCCGATGCCGTACGTCGCATTAAAGGAGTAGCCGATGCCAGACAGTACACCTGTCCGGTAGAGTCGGCGCTTGAGGCCGTAAGATCGGGCAGCAATCCCGTGCTCACCACCCGTCAGAAGCACACCCGTGTTTGCTATGTGGTTTTGAAGGAGGGGGCCGATCCTGCATATGTGGAGGATCAGATCAAGAATATGCCTAACTATTTCAGCGATTATGACACCACCGTGCATTTCATTTCGCAGGAGGAGCTCGATCGTGAGCATAAGGGCCTGCCCCACGGCGGTTTCGTATTCAGAAGCGGCGTTACCGGCTTTAATAAGGAGCATAAGCACCTTATTGAGTATCGTTTGAAGCTCGATTCCAATCCAGAATTCACAGCCAACGTGATCGTCGCTTTTGCCAGAGCCTCCGTTCGTATGCATAAGGAAGGCGCCTGCGGATGCAAGACCGTTTTTGACGTAGCTCCTGCATATCTCTCGCCTTTAAGTGCCGGGGAGCTGAGAGCAACCATGCTCTGATTTGCATTTGAAATGAAAAAACCGCGATCTAAAAATCGCGGTTTTTATAATTTTGCTGATCGTCAAAATTTATTTGAGATTGGATGCGGCAAATTCCCAGTTGACGTGTTTTAAGAACTCCTTGACGTAGTCGGCACGACGGTTTTGGAAGTCAAGATAATAGGCATGCTCCCATACGTCGACGCACATCAAGGGAGTAAATCCGTCGCATAAAGGGTTACCGGCGTTGGAGGTCGATACGATGGACAGCTTACCGTCCTTTTGTACGAGCCAAGTCCAGCCGGAGCCGAAGTTTCCTACGGCCGCCTTTTGGAAGGCAGCGCAAAAATCCTCAACCGATCCGAAATCGCGCTTGATTTCATCCTCAAGCTTTTGAGGGATTTTAACGGGATCAGGCGTAATGCATTTGAAGTAGAAATCGTGATTTACGGCCTGAGCGGCATTTTTCTGCAGGGGGCCTTCAGCCTTTTTCATAATGCTTACGAGATCCTGATCTTCAAATTCAGTTCCCTTTGAGAGGTTGGCTGCGGTATCAAGATAGGTCTTAAAGTGCAGATCATGGTGGAAATGCAGGGTATCGGCAGAAAGAAAGCCATCCATTCCCTGAGCGGGGAAGGGCAGATCGGGTAATTGATAGGTCATGGTGTCATCCTTTTTTTATTGCGGGCCAGTTGCGATGATGTAGTCCGTTATCTTTTAAATGCAACATCTTAATATTGCATCATGGACCGCTATTTGTCCCGTCCGATGATAAAAACACTCATTTTTAAGGCATAGTCCACTGATAGATGATTGTACGTAGAATTCCATTCACCTCTATACGATCCAGCCACTTAACTTCGATACGTGTTAGAGATCCGCCAAATAATCCACAAGGATCTTAGAAGATGATCGGACAAGAAGCTCTTGTAGCTTACGATTACCACTTTCCCAAAGCGCCGTATTTTTCTAGTTCTGAACTGTTTTAGAATGGAGCCCACCTTTGTTTTTCTCAACAGCTTTCTCACTTTTTTATTTTTCAAGAAGATCACCGCCTGAATTTTGAGGCGCAGCCTTGACATAAGCAGATCACAACCTGATCTGAGAGAAGCTAAAAGCGATCTGGGGGAAAAAAAGCGGGGAACGGCTCATTATGCGCATTCACGATATTCTTCAAATAAGCATTGATCTTCATAAAAAAGTCTTACATTGACACCCATGATGATTTTTATGTAGTTGCGATTAAGTGTAATATAGCGTGTTTTGAGCGATTCTGTTTGTCCCCAGTGGATATAGGGATATTAAATGTGGCGGCAACGCTACTGAGATGAGAAGGGTTAGGAGAACTTCTATGCATTACGAGTTTGAAATGTACGGCACCTGTTCAAAGCGCGTGTCCTTCGATATAGATGAAACCGGATGCTTGCACGAGGTTAAATTTTTAGGCGGCTGCGACGGCAATTTAAAGGCCGTAGGGCGTTTGACCGAGGGAATGGAGGCTAAAAAGGCCGTCGAAGTTCTGGAGGGTAATTTGTGCCGCAGCAAGGGTACCTCCTGTGCCGATCAATTCGCCAAGGCCGTGCGTAAGGCTCTAAGCGCCGAGTAATGGTATTAAAGCTATGGAATTTTTAAAAGCAAATTTACCCGGCATGTTGATATGCCTTTTGATAGCCGTGCCTTCCTATATAGCAGGTAAGTTTTTTCCTCTGGCAGGCGGTCCTGTCATTGCGATACTGCTCGGAATGCTGGTGGCAACGGTATTTGTAAATCAGGGACGTTGTGCCGGCGGCATAAAATTTACCTCCAAAAAGGTGTTGCAATATGCCGTGATCCTCTTAGGCTTCGGCCTTGATCTGGGAGCAGTGCTTAAAACCGGAGCTTGGTCCTTGCCCGTGATCGTCTCCACCGTCTCCGTATCGCTTTTAACCGCCTTCATCCTCTGCAAGCTTATGCACATACCTGCGCGTCTTGCCGCCTTGATCGGAGTCGGATCTTCAATTTGCGGCGGATCGGCAATTGCAGCCGCTGCTCCCGTGATCGCAGCTCGCGACGAGGAAATAGGTCAGGCCCTGTCTACGGTCTTCTTTTTCAATGTGCTGGCAGCATTGATCTTTCCGCACCTGGGCAACTTTTTAGGTATGAGCCATGATCCTCATGCCTTCGGTCTTTTTGCGGGTACGGCCGTGAACGATACCTCTTCAGTTACAGCTGCTGCCGCCACCTGGGACGGTATGTGGGGACTGGGTACGGCCACATTGGATGAGGCCGTTACTGTAAAGCTCACCAGAACTTTGGCCATCATTCCCATATGCATAGGTCTTTCCTTCTTTTTTACGGACGCTAAAAGTGCAGGGGCAGAGGTCGGAGGCAAACGCATTCTCAGCATGGTGCCGTCCTTCATAGTGCTCTTTATTGTAGCCTCGCTAATTACCACGTTGAGCGTACGCGTTTTTAATGTCGAGGCGACGCTTTTTAAGCCCTTAAAGGAGATCAGTGTCTTTTTGATCGTCAATGCCATGGCGGCCGTAGGTCTTAATTGCAATATAGTAAAGCTCGTCAAAACCGGATTTAAGCCGGTGTTTTTAGGGCTTTGCTGTGCGCTTTTAATCACGCTCGTGTGCCTTGGCGTTATGCAACTGTTGGAGATCTGGTAAAAAAATTAGGGCTGCGAGAGCAGCCCATTTTTTTAATCGGCAGCGTGCGGATCGGGAATACCGGCAAAGGTGGTGAAGCTGTTATAAAGCTTGCAGAAAAGCTCGCACTCCTTGGTAGTATCGTAGGCAGCGGTATGAGCCTTTGAGGCTTCAAATTCAATGCCGGCCGCTCTGCAGGCCTTGGCAAGTACGCTTTGGCCGTAAACTAAGAACGAAAGCGAGGCGGTGTCCATAACGGAGAAGGGGTGGAAGGGGCATTTTTTAGCCCAGCCTATTCT
>ENA-ORVB01001711-ORVB01001711.1-human-gut-metagenome-genome-assembly--contig:-NODE-1711-length-13989-cov-1.88855_pt1 | contig 13989 bp, 17 predicted proteins | sample MGYA00242090_ERZ509231 | MGnify/ENA primary metagenome ERZ509231 (study PRJEB26280, sample SAMEA2338798) | human gut metagenome | biome: human gut; feature: human-associated habitat; material: faeces...
AGTGATCTTCGCTGACCCTCGCTATACGTCGCAAACCTGTCCGCATTGCAATGCCATCGGACGCTCGGCCTAGAACCAAATGACTATGCCGCAGAGGCCGGGCGGCGCTACCATTGAAGGATCCCGCAAGTCTTCACCCGCCGGCCGCGTCTCATGATTCTCGAAGCCTTTCTTCTGTCCCTCAACTGCGTCGTCATCCTGCTGATTCTCGGCGGCGCAGGCTACGTGACGGCCGCACGGGGCTGGTACGACAAGAGCTCCCGCGTCCTGCTTGCGCGCCTCGTGACCTTTCTCTCCCTGCCCGCCTACCTCTTCTCGAGCGTCATGCAGACGCTTGACCACGACGGACTCCTGACGCTTGTGGGTTCGATGGCGACGCCCTTCATCTCGATCTGGACCTGCTTCCTGCTGAGCCGCATCATCGCGCGCGTCTGCCATGTCGAGGGGGTGCATTCGGGCGTCTTTTCGAGCGCCTTCACGGCAACGAACAACATGTTCATCGGCCTGCCCGTCTCGCTCGCGCTCTTCGGCACCGAGGCGATGGTGCCCACGCTCCTCTACTTCTTTGCGAACACCACGTTCTTCTGGACGGTCGGCAACTACATGGAGGCGGCCGACGGGAGGCTTGCCACGATGCAGAAGCCCCAGAAGGTGTTCTCGGCGCAGACCTTCAAACGTATCTTCACGCCGCCGCTCCTCGGCTTCCTCACGGCCATCGTGTTCATCCTGCTCGACTTCACGCCTCCGAAGGCGATCATGGACGCCGCGCACTACATGGGCGGCATCACGACTCCGCTCGCGCTCGTCTTCGTGGGCTGCATGCTCTACAACATCGGCATCCGCAACATCCGCGTCACGAAGGACATGCTCTGGGTCTACATCGGGCGCTTCGTGATCTGCCCGCTCGTGTGCCTTGTGCTCACGTACGTCATTCCCATTCCGCCGCTCTTTGCGAAGGTCTACGTCATTCAGGCGGCGCTGCCCTGCATCACGCAGATCGCCGTGCTCGCCGAATTCCACCACGCCGATGTCAAGTTCGCGACGACGGCCGTCGCCTCGACGCCGCTCTTCTCGCTCGCCGTGATCCCTGCGTGGATGATCCTCGTGACGATGCTCATCCCGAGCTGATCACGGCGGACCTTCCGACCTATTCCGCGGCCTGCTTCTTCGAAAGCGCGTCGAACTCTTCCTTCCTCGCGACCACGTCGGCAAGGTCACGGTCGAGCTGCTCGATGTCACGCTCGAGATCGCGGATGTCCTCTTCGTCCGCCTCGATCTCCTCCATGAACTCGATTTCGCCCTCGATGTTGTTGCGCCTGAGCGCCATCGCGTCAAGAATCTGCTCGAAGTCCGAGGCCGTCAGCGCCTCGAGCGGCGCGTCGAGCACGCGGATGCCGCGAAGAACGGGGGCCGTGCCGGGCGCCCAGTCCTCCTCGGGCGACATGAAGGGCTCGCCCGTGTTGGGACCGAATCCCGGCGGCAGGCTCCTCAAGGCCTTCTTTCCGAGCGCCTCATAGGGATTGATGAGATTCACGCCCTCGGTCCCCGGAATCGGGTGCGGAAGCGGCGCGGTGCCAGGCGTCTCGGGTCTGGGCACGAAGGCCTCGTCGGGCAGGTCCGCCAGGGGATCGGCGGGCCGGGCGGGGAGTTCACAGGCGGGGGCCTGCGCTGCAGCAACGGCGGGAGCGTGCGCCGCACCCGCAACCTCGAGGGGCCTAGGCCCGAGCGTCATCGACATCTCGATTTCGCCGAGCACGAGCGGACCCGACTCGGCGGAAAGCCTCAGAATCTGCCCCGTCTCCTCGTTCTTGAGAATGACGGTGCCTTCGGGAAGAATGACAGTAAAGCGGGACATTCGGATCGGACCTCGTGACGGGAAAGAACGCTGTAATCTAATATTAAGCGCAAAGACCTACCATTATCGGGCAACAGAGTCATTCCAACCCGTGCCTGCCGCACGATGACCAACAAAGGATTTTTTCGATGTACACCTTCTTCTCCATCGTTTTCGGCCTCATCTGGGCTGTCGCCTCGTTCCTCCTTCTCTTCAAGGTCTGGGATGTTCTCGGCCCGATCGTGCTCGGCATCTCGAAGAACCACATCGTGCAGGCCGCCGCGCTCGTCATCACCTACATCGTGATCTTCGGCGTCCCCGCCTGGTGCTGGGTGAAGCTCTTCGGCTGACCCGCAGCCCGTACATGACGCCCTCGCCATGAATCCGCGCCCGCCCATCCTCGACCGATGCGGCGGGCGCCGTCGTCATGGGCCATGCGTCGAGCAGGCCGAACCCGTTTTTCAGCATTTGAGAAAAGCGACTTGTCAAATTCTGAAAGTTCCCGTGGGAAGTCAACAATTTTCAAAATTTCCGTCGACGCCTAAACTTCCTCACACAGTTGAGGCGGGCCCGTATCCTGCGGCCGCCGACCATGCTTGACATTCCGACCGAGGAGAACACCATGACCTTCACGAAATTCGCCGTCGCCGCCGCAGCCGCCCTGCTCTGCGCAGGCTCCGTCATCGCCGCCCCCGTCGAGGGCACCGACTACGTCGTCCTTGAAAAGCCGATCCCGAACGCCTCGGGCACCTTCATCAAGGTCTACTCCTACGACTGCCCGTTCTGCTACAAATACGACAAGTCCGTCGTTCCGGCCGTCAAGGCCAAGCTCGACAAGGAAATGAAGTTCCTCGACTACCATCTCCACACCAAGGGCAAGTACGGCAAGGAAGGCTCCGAGGTCCTCGCCGTGATGTGGGTCGCCGACGAAGCCGCCGGCCGCGATCCGTATGCTGCCGACGCCATGCACAAGAAGGCGAAGTTCGCCCTCTACAAGGCCTACCACGACAAGAAGCAGCGCTGGGATGACGGCGCCGACGCCTTCCGCGCAACCGCCCTCGAGGCCGTCGGCATGTCCAAGGCCGATTTCGACGCCAAAAAGAATGATCCGAAGGTTCAGGCGCTCGTGAAGGCCTGGGCCGACAGCACCTACGACGTCGCCAAGATCCAGGGCGTGCCGGCCTTCGTGGTCAACGGCAAGTACCTCCTGAAGACAGCCTCCATCCGCTCCATCGACGGTCTCGTGGAAAACATCCGCGAACTCTCCAAGAAGTAAGAGGTCCTGACAAATGAAGGGATTCTGCGAAAGCTTCCGAAAGAGTCCGATGACGGCCTTCGCCGACTGGCAGGAGACGCGCGAGCCGTGGATCCTCTTCGGCGTGACCTCGATCATCCTGGTGCTTCTGGCCCACTACCTCTTCCAGGGCTGGCTCTACATGCTGCCCTGCGAGCAGTGCGTCTACATCCGCTACGGCAACATCGTCATGGCGATCGGCGCCTTCCTCATCACGATCAATCCGAAGCAGGCTCTGCTGAAGATCGCCGGCATCGGCGTCTTCCTCTACGGCCTCATCTACACGATGATCTGCTCCTGGAAGCTCATGGGCATCCATGACGCCGTCCACTCCGACGACCCGATGGCCATGTTCGGCATGCAGGGCTGCTCGACGGAGCCGACTTATCACTTCGGCCTTCCGCTCGACAAGTGGGCTCCCGACTGGTTCAAGCAGACGGGCGACTGCGGCTACGACGCCCCCGTCGTGCCCGACGGCACCCAGCTCGGCGACTTCCAGCGCTGGCTCATCGAGGTCTATCAGGCGAGCGACGGCTGGTACCTCTTCCCGCAGTGGAAGTTCATGGACATGGCTGAATGCTGCATGCTCGCCTGCGTCTGCTACGCGGCGCTTCTCCTGGTTCTTCTCGCCGCCTGGGGCATGCGCGCCATGAAGAAGGCCTGATCCTCCACAGTGTCTTCACCCGGCCGCTCCGAGCAAAGCCGGGGGCGGTTCCGGTTCAACCGCCAACCGGCTGGCGCAGCGTCTCTGGTCCGACGCCACGCCTGCCATCCTCTCAAGCAATGGGCGCCCGACGGCATCAACCGTCAGGCGCCCATTGTCCATTTGGCGTCAGGTCAACCCTTCACGCAGAGGAACTGCTTGAAGACGGTCACGGGTCTCACGAGGTCGGCCTGCTGCGCCATCACCTCGTCGATGGACTTGTAGGCCGACGGAATCTCGTCGAGCACGCCGGGATCGTGCCTGCAGACGACGCCCGCCGTCTCGCGCTTCAGGTCGGCAACCGTGAAGACCTTTTTGGCCTGCGTGCGGCTCATCGTGCGGCCCGCGCCGTGCGCGGACGACATGAAGGACTCCTCGGAGCCGAGTCCCTCGACCAGATACGAGGCGGCGCCCATGCTCCCCGGGATGATGCCGAGCTCGCCCCTGCCCGCATGAACGGAGCCCTTGCGCGTCACCCATACGTCGCGCCCGTAATGCGTCTCGCGAGCCACGTAGTTGTGATGGCAGTCGACGACGGGCTCGTCGGAGGAGATCTCCGCCCCCGGCATCACCTCGCGCACCGCGGCCATGACGTCCTCCATCATGATCTCGCGGTTGATCTTCGCATAGGCCTGCGCCCAGTTGACCGCATCCATGTAGTCGTTGAAGTCATCGGTGCCCTCATCGAACCAAGCAAGCGCGGGATCGGGCAGCCGGACCTTCCCTCCAAGTGCCTTCTCGCGGGCGATGCCGATGAAACGCGAGGCCATGACGTTGCCCACGCCGCGCGAACCCGAATGGAGCATCACGCGCACGACGCCGTCTGCATCAGAGGTGAGTTCGATGAAGTGGTTGCCCGCTCCCAAGCTTCCGAGCTGGCTCTGCCAGGTCATGGACACCATGCGCTCGAGGAGTTCGGGATGACGGTCGAGAAGGCTCTTCATGCCTTCCTCGAAGGGCTCCGTGCGGTCGTGACGCACGGCGTCGGGCCTCCTCTCGGTCATGCCGACGGGCACGTGCCGCAGAATCGCCTCGTAGACAGCGCGGACCGCGCGGTCGTCAAGGTCGCCGCGCCTGAAGTTGAGTCGTGCAAGGCGCATGCCGCAGCCGATGTCGACGCCGACGGCGCTCGGGATGACGGCGCCTTCGGTCGCGATCACGCTGCCTATGGTGGCGCCCAGACCTGCATGAACGTCGGGCATCGCCGCGACGTGATGAAAGACGAACGGCAACGAGGCCGTGTTGAGAAGCTGCTCACGCGACTTGTCGTCGAGCGTCTTCGCCCAGACGTGAACAGGGACGCTTCCTTCGCGTCCGATGATGGAAAAGGCCGCCATGGCGGTACCTCCACATTAGTTCTTTTTAGTTTCAGTTGATATATTTCACCTTTTTCGCAACAAGGGTTCAATTATATGAAGAAGTGCTCGCCCGCACACGCGGGAAAACACCTGAAACGCAAAGGCCGCCGTCGTTCAGTCGAACGCGGCGGCCTTTTCTGAGGCTGTCGAATGTCAGCGGACGGTGCCGATGACGAGGTCGATGCCTTCGGTGCCCGTCTGGACGGGAGCGGAAGTCTCGCCCTCGAGGTCGCCCGCCTGCGGCATGAAGTTGCCGGTGCGGGAGATTCGGGCTCCGACGATCACGTCCTTGACGTCGGCGAGCGTCGTGGCGCCCATGGCCATCGTCATGTCGCTCGTGAGCTTGAACTCAAAGGGGAGCTCCTTGGCGGTGATGCGCATGAAGGCGACCGGCATTTTCGAGCCCGTGGTCGGGCGTGCGTAGATGAAGACAGTGTCCTCGGGCTTGACCTTGTCGGCGTGGGCCTTGTCGAGCGTCACGCGGCCGGAGACAAACGAGGGCTCGGCGGCCTGGACGGTCGGGACGCTCTCGCCCTTGAAGGCTTCGGCCTCAGCCTGACGGGCTGCGGGATCCATGCCGGCGAGGCGGCGGGCCTCGTCGATGTTGTTGCGGATCTGCTGGGCGTCGCCGAAGTCCTCGGGAAGCACGACGAGGAGCTTTTCCCAGTAGGCGGCGGCTTCGGCGTACTTCTCATGATCCCAGGCGTCGATGGCAAGGAGCGCGAGCGCCTTCCACTGGCCCGGATCGATCTTGAGGGCGCGTTGCAGAAGCGCACGGGCCTCGTCCGTGATCACCTTGTTGTTCGCGGCGGCCGTCATGTCGGCCATGTCGGCGATGATGTCGGCGTTGTTCGGCACCAGACGGTCGACCTCGCGGAAGGCGTCGAGCGCCTCGGCGAAGCGACCCACGTTGGAGAGCGTGCGCGCGAGCATGTACCAGGTCTGGGCGTCGTCGGGCGTCTCCTTCAGGCGGTTCTGAAGGCGCTCGATGGCGGCCATCATGTCGGACTGGCTGTGGCCCTGCGTCTGGCGCTGCTGGTTCTGGACGGCCTCGAGGAAGGCGGGGTCCATGGCGTTGTAGCGGCCGAGCGCAAGATAACCGAAGACGGCGGAGGCGGGAATCACGACGGCGAGCACGACGGCGATGATTCGGGCGACCTTGGACTGGTCCTTGACTTCGGCGTCGGTGTCGCGGGCGGTTTCCTCAAGCACGCGGCGCTCGAGTTCGAGGCGGGACTCCTCGTACTCGTCGAGGTCGATGCGGCCGGCCTCACGCTCCTTTTCAAGGTCCGCGGCCTGCTGACGCAGGATGCCGAGAATCGTTTCGTGGCGGTCTTCGGCGTCAGCGGCCTTGCGGCCGCCGAACCAGAGCGGCAGCGCCACGGCGGCCATCGCGATCAGGCAGAAGACGACGCAGATGATGATGAAGGTTGTCAGCATCGGTTACTCCTTGTCGCCCGAGAGCAGCTTGTCCGCGCGGGCCTTTTCCTCGGCGGTGAGCGGACGGACGGTCTTGGCGACGGCCGACTTGCGGCGGCGGAGGTTGAGGTAGAACGCGGCGAGGCCCACGAGGAAGAGCGCGACGGGGCCGAGCCAGAGGATGACCGTGTTGGCCTTGAAGGGCGGCTTGTAGAGCACGAAGTCGCCGTAGCGTTCGACCATGTAGTCCACGATCTCCTTGTTGGTCTTGCCGGCCTTGACCTGCTCGATCACCTGGTTGCGCAGGTCGACGGCGAGCTCGGCGTTGGAGTCGGCGATGGACTGGTTCTGGCAGACGAGGCAGCGGAGCTGCTCGGAAACCTCGACGACGCGCTGGTGGGCGATCGGGTCAAAGGCGGTCGGAGCGGCTTCGCGCGGAGCGGCGAAGGCCGTGCCGGCCATCAGTGCGCAGGCCGCGAGGGCGGCGCCCATAAGCTTGACGGACTTCATGTTATTCGGCCTCCAGCTGCTTGATGAGGGGCTTGAGCTGCTCGTTCCAGATCTGCGGATCGAGCGGGTAGCTCACCTTGGCGCGGATCACGCCCTTCTTGTCGATGACGAAGGTCTCGGGAACGCCCGTGACGCCGAGGTCAAGACCGACCCGGTTCTTCACCTCGAAGACGACCATGTCGTAAGGATTGCCCTGCTGGCGCAGCATGTTGAGGGCGGCGCCGGGATTGTCCTTGTAGACGAAGCCAACGATCGGGGTCTTGAGGCCGTCCTTCTTGAGCTTGACCATGTAGGGGTGCTCCTGCTTGCAGGGAATGCACCACGTGGCCCAGACGTTGAGCATCCAGACCTTGCCCTTCATCTCCTCGGTGGAGAGCGTCTTCGTGGTGTCGAAGAGCGTCGGGAGCGACCACTGCGGCATCGGCTTGTTGATGAGCACGCTGGGCAGCTGTCGCGGATCCATGTAGAGCCCCTTGAAGAGGAAGCCCGCGAGGACAATGAAGATTCCGAAGGGAATCAGATACTTGAGAGACTTGCTCATGACTTATTCTCCGTCAGCTTCGTTCTTCTGCTTGCGGCGGCGGTAGCGTCGGTCGGACGCGGCCCAAAGGCCAGCGGCGGCCATGATGATGCAGCCCCACCAGATCCAGGTGACGTAAGGCTTGTAGTAGGCGCGCACGACCCCGCCGCCGTCATTGGTCGGCGTGCCGAGGCTCACGTACACGTCGCCCGTGATCGAGTGGCGGATGGCGGACTCGGTCATCGGCATCGAGTTTGAGCTGTAGTACTTGCGCTTTTCAGGATAGAGGTGCTGGAGCTCCCTGCCGTTCACGGAGAGCGTGAAATCGCCGCGGTCGGCCGTGTAGTTCGGGCCGCGGACGGTTTCGACGCCGTTGAACGTGAAGGTGTAGCCGGCGACCGTCACGGTCTCGCCTTCGTACATGCGCACGTCGCGTTCGGACTGGTAGCCCTTGACGAGCGCCACGCCGATGATGAAGACGGCCACGCCGATGTGGGCGAACTGCATGCCCCAGAAGGCGCGCGGTTGGCGCATCAGGCGGGCGAAGACATTGCCCGGCTGGTTGCGGATCTGATGACGGAACGTCTGGATCACGGCAAAGAAGACGAACATCGCGGACGTGCAGCCGAGGAAGACCCAGTGGCCGAACTCGCCCATGAGGAGCGGGATGGCGGCGCCGGCCACGATGGCGGCGACGAGGCACCAGGCGAGCTCGCGGGCGAGCGCCTTCGGATCGGCGTCCTTCCAGCGGGCGAGCGGACCCACGCCCATCAGGAACACGCACGGCAGCATGAGCGGACCGAAGACGGCGTCAAAGTACGGGGGGCCGACCGAGATCTTGCCTGCGTTGAGCGCGTCGAGGAAGAGCGGATAGAGCGTGCCGAGAAGCACGGCACCCATGGCTACGACGAGCAGCACGTTGTTGACAAGGAGCATCGACTCGCGGGAGATGAGCGAGAAGTTGCCGCCCAGACCCACCGTCGGGGCGCGCCATGCAAAGAGCAGGAACGAGAGGCCGATGACGATGATGAGGAAGGCCAGAATGAAGAGACCGCGCTCGGGGTCGGTCGCGAAGGCGTGCACCGAGGTGAGCACGCCGGAGCGCACGAGGAAGGTGCCGAGGAGCGAGAGCGAGAACGTCAGGATCGCGAGGAGCACCGTCCAGATGCGGAAGCAACCGCGCTTTTCGGTGACGGCGAGCGAGTGGATGAGCGCGGTGCCCGTGAGCCACGGCATGAACGAGGAGTTCTCGACCGGGTCCCAGAACCACCAGCCGCCCCAGCCGAGCTCGTAGTAGGCCCAGTAGGAGCCGAGCGCGATGCCGAGCGTGAGGAGCACCCAGGCGGCCGTCGTCCACGGACGCATCCAGCGGGCCCAGGCGGCGTCAAGACGACCGGAGATGAGCGCGGCGATCGCGAAGGCGAACGGCACGGCGAAGCCCACGTAGCCCAGATAGAGGAGCGGCGGATGGAAGACCATGCCCGGGTCCTGCAGCAGCGGATTGAGGTCCGCGCCCTCGGCGGGCGCAGGGAAGAGGCGCAGGAACGGGTTGGAGGTGAGCAGCATGAAGAGGAGGAAGCCCATGCCGACGAGGCCGAGCACGCCCGTCACGCGGGCGACCATCTCGGCGGGCAGGCGGCGGGCGCAGAAGGCGACCGCGGCGCCCCACCATCCGAGCGTCACCGTCCAGAAGAGGATCGAGCCTTCGTGAGACCCCCAGGTCGCGGCTACCTTGTAGTACCAGGGCAGAAGCGAGTTGGAGTTGTTCGCCACGTTGAGGACGGTGAAGTCCGACAGGTAGAACGAGTAGGCAAGGCAGCCAATGGCCACCGTGCCGAAGAACGCGTTGGCGGCAGCGGCGGGACGGGCGACCGCCATCAGCGCGCGGTTGCCCTTGGCAGCGCCGACAAGCGGGAGCACGCCCTGGACGATGCTCAACGCAAGGCACAGGATCAGTGCGAAGTGACCGATTTCAGGAATCACTTGTTTTCTCCGGTTTGTGTATGGGGACGGATGCTTCCGTCTTCTCTCTTTATGCAAGCAAGGGCATGGCCGCTTTGCCTGGCCCTCGGGTCAGGCGGGCGGTCACACCCGGCTCAATAAAAACTCAATTGACTGGAAGGGCAGGCATCAGGACTTCGCGGCCTGGGCCTGCTCGGCCTGCTTCTTGGCTACGCCCGCCTTGTGGGCGTCTTCGAGAGCCTTGGCAGCCTCGGGCGGCATGTAGTTCTCGTCGTGCTTGGCGAGCACTTCGGAGGCGCAGAAGACGCCCTGCTCGTCGAGCTTGCCCTGGGCCACGACGCCCTGGCCTTCGGCGAAGAGGTCGGGGAGGATGCCCTTGTACTGGACGGGAACGATCTTGGCGGTGTCGGTGATGCCGAAGGTGACGGTCACGCCGTCGGCCTGGCGCTTGACGCTGCCGGGCTCGACCACGCCGCCGAGCCTGAACGTGCGGCCCGTCGGGGCTTCCTTCGCGGCCACCTGCGTGGGCGAGAAGAAGAAGACGAGGTTTTCATTGAATGCCTGCAGGGCGAGCGTCACGCCGGCGCCGACGGCCACGACGGCCGCGCCGATGAGGGCGAGTTTCTTGGTCTTCGAGTCCATGGTTTACATCTCCAGCGTCGATTTGGCTGCACGGGCCTCGCGGGCGAGGCGAGCGCAGATCTTGGCGCGGCGGGCGCGCAGGGAAAAGATTTCGTAGATCACGGCGACGAGCAGTGCGCCGTAGGCGCACCAAACGAAGTAGCCGTGGCCGTTCATGTAGATGAAGTCGGAAAGACTGTTCCAGTTGTTCACAGCTTGCCCTCCAAGGCCGCTTCCTTGGTCCAGTTCTCGCGGCGTTCGCGTTCGAGGATGATGGAGCGGGTGCGGGCGAGGACCATGCCGGCACCGTAGCACATGCCCGCCACGACCATGATGAGGAGCGTGTAGAGCATGATGGGCGCAATGGAGGAGCCCCTCGACGTGATCGAGGCGCCCTGATGGAGCGTGTTCCACCACTGCACGGAGAAGTAGATGATCGGCACGTTGATCACGCCCACGATGCTGATGACGCTCGCGGCGCGGTCGGCGCGGCGCTTGTCGTCAATGGCGGAGTGCAGCGCGATGAAGCCGAGGTAGAGGAAGAAGAGGATGAGCTCCGACGTCAGGCGAGCGTCCCACACCCAGTACGTGCCCCAGGTCGGACGGCCCCAGAAGGCGCCAGAGAAGAGCGCGATGAAGGCCATCAGCGCGCCCGTGGGGGCCATCGCCTGGGCGAGCATGAAGCAGATGCGGTTGTTGCGCCACAGACCGATGGCGCTGAAGACGGCCATCAGCACATAGAGCAGCATCGAGAGCCAGGCGGCCGAGACGTGGATGAAGATGATGCGATAGGAGTTGCCCTGGCGCGCATCGACCGGGCACACGAAGAAGCCCAGGTAGAAGCCCACGACGAAGAGCACGAGTGCCAGCCCGAGAATCCACGGGATGACCTTGCCTGCGAGGCGGTAGAAGTTCTGAGGGTCGGATAAGCTCATCTTGATCAGGTCTCCGAATATATTTTCAAAAGTCTTTCCAGCGTTCGCTTCGCCCGCATCAACTTTCGGCGATGCGAAGGGCCGCGGACACGGCCATCGGGGCGAGCGCGAGGCTCAGCAGCGTCAGGCCGCCCACGATCATGAAGTGCGCGGCGGGGCTCATCGAGACGGCGACCGCCTGGCTGGCGCCCGCGCCGAAGATGAGGACGGGAATGTAGAGCGGAAGCACGAGCAGGCTCGTGAGCACGCCGCCTCCGCGAAGGCCGAGCGTGAGTGCGGCGCCCACGGCTCCCACGAGGGAGAGGACCGGCGTGCCGAGGAAGAGGCTCGCGACCATCACAAGGGTCACGTCGAGCGGCAGGTCGAAGAGGATGCCGAAAACCGCGGCGAAGATCGTCATCGGACGAGCCAGTGCGCGAAAACCTTGGCTACGACCACCACGGGAAGCGGCTCGGCGGTGACGAGCATCTGCTCGAGCGTGCCGTCGGCATGATCGGCCTCGAACATGCGCGGCAGCGAGAGAAGCGCGGCGAGAAGCGCGGCGACCCACACGACGCCGGGGGCGATCGAGCGGAGGATGTTGGTTTCGGCGCCCACGCCGAGCGGCACGAGCGTCACGACGACCGCAAAGAAGAAGATCACCTGCGCAAGGTCGGACTTGCGGCGGAAGGCGAGCATCAGGTCGCGGCGGAGGATGATTCGGAAAAGCTTGAACATGACTGCGGCGCTCCTTACCTTGCGTTGTCCGCTTCAAGAGCGCTTTCGTTGTCGAGCGCAGCCTCGACCGCCGTGCGGCGGCGCGGGGACCAGCGTTCGGGCTCGATGACGAGGTATTCGACGCCGTCGACGGGCACTTCCTGATGGGTGACGAGCATCACGATGCCGCCCGACCTGACATGCTCGCCCACGAGGTCCGCAAGGCGGGCGACGCCGCGCACGTCGAGCGCGGTGAAGGGCTCGTCGAGAACCCAGAGCGTCACGGAGCGGGAAAGCCAGAGGCGGGCGAGCGCGACGCGGCGGCGCTGGCCCTGAGAGAGCTGGCCCGCGGGCACGTCGACGAAGTCGGCCAGGCCCACGGCGTCAAGTGCGTCAAGCGCGGCGTTCTCCGTGACGGGCACGGCCGCCACGTTGGCATTGATCATCACGTTCTCGAGCACCGACAGGTCGTCCTTGACGCCGTTGCGGTGTCCGATGTAGCAGAGCTCGCGCCAGAAGTCCTGGGCGGCCTTCTCGACGGGAACACCCCTCCAGCGCACCTCACCCTCGACGGGACGCATGAGGCCCGTCATCAGTCGCAGAAGCGTCGTCTTGCCCGCACCGTTGCTGCCGGCGATGCGCACGAGCGTGCCGGGCTTCACGGCGAACGAGAGATTCCTAAAAAGCGTCCTCTCCCCGCGCTCGCAGGTAAGGCCGCAGACTTCAAGAATGGCTTCTGACATGTGTGAAACGGAGGGTCCTGTTGACGTTGTTGACGGGCACGGTTCGGGCCCGGATGGTCTTGTGTCAGGAAGTGTAGGGAGGCCGTATTAAGCATTGCTTACAAAATGTCTCTTCTTCCAACCGTGCTAACCCTAGTGGCACAGGGCCCGAGAACCCGAAAAACTCACAGAGCAGCAGGCATTTTCAGCAAATCACCGCCCCTTCGGCCCGTCTTTCCTCATCTCCCCGCACCTTATGAAACGAGGACGCGGGCGCCCGCATGCGGCCGCGGCCTTCTCAGAGGCCCCGACGCCTATCGGCGAGATTGAGAAAGCCTTCCCTTTTCGTCCATTTTTCTGTTTCTTGCTCCATGCACCGCGCCTCGCGACGCCCGGGCGGAATCCCGCTAAAATGTCGGAACCATCGCCCGCCCGTATGCGGCGCGGCCTCCGACCATTCGACAGACTTTCTACCCATGCATATGAAGCGCACTCTGATCATCGGCACCGCCCTCGCCGCCCTTCTTCTCTCCGGTTGCGAAGCCCTTCAGGAGGAACGCCAGAACTTCCTCGACCGCGAGGAGAAGATCACGAACGTGGTCGGCAACGTCTGGCGCATCGAGGCCGTCTGGCCCGGACACGTCGAGGGCAACCGCCTCGCCGACCACCTCCATGAACGCGCCCGCATGCACTGCGACCGCCAGCACATGGCCATGCTGCCCGTCAACGGTTCCTCGACCAACGGCAAGAAGGACGGCAGCCGTCCCGCCTCCGCATGGCTCGAATTCCGCTGCCAGCCGGGTCTGGACTACCGCCCCGAATACAAGGGCCTCACCGGCACCTTCGAGATTGACGACCTGACGACGCTCGAAAACACGCAGGGCAAGTGAGCCCGAGTGCCCCTTCCGGCTCCCGCACCGCCCGCACGCCTTCGTGCGGGCTTTTTTGCACCTCCCCGCCAACGCCCGCCGCTCAGACGTTTTCGTACGGAAGGGAGTTTCCCTCAGTGTTTTCCCCGCCCGCAAGGGGGTTGGGACTGCTTAAATAACGGACATACAATAAGAGAATGTCCGTCTCGCCAAGTTCATCCGCCCGACTCGCAGGGGCGGCCGCCGCCATCCTTCTTGCGTCCGCACCGGTCTTCGTCCATGCGGCCCCGGGAGCCGTGCCGCCCGTCGTGGTCGCCGTGCAGGCCTCGGGCTCGGGTGCGATCGAGCGAAGCTTCATCAGTGCGAGCGTGGACCATCTCACCTATGCGCTTCCGGACACGCCGCTCGTATTCCGCTACCTGCCGCTCGGCGAGATCCAGAAGCTCGCCGAGTCGAGAAGAGTCGACTTCGTGCTCGCGCCGCCCGACGGCTACGTCGTTCTCGAACGCTTCTTCGGCGCCCGCTCGCTCGTGAGCCAGACGATCC
>ENA-ORVB01001716-ORVB01001716.1-human-gut-metagenome-genome-assembly--contig:-NODE-1716-length-13942-cov-38.0531_pt1 | contig 13942 bp, 12 predicted proteins | sample MGYA00242090_ERZ509231 | MGnify/ENA primary metagenome ERZ509231 (study PRJEB26280, sample SAMEA2338798) | human gut metagenome | biome: human gut; feature: human-associated habitat; material: faeces...
AAGGTCATTATACTTATCCTATGGTGGCGCAATTTTCAACTGGAATATTGGCGCACTTTTCAATTAGTATCTACACTTATCGAAGATAAAAGAGAGTGGGAATTCAAAATGCAGCAGTATAAAGACAACATTGAGCGTGAAAAACGCCAATGGGCGCAATATGTGCAGGAATATCAGGACAGGCACGAGCGGATGATGGCACAGGATGCCCAAAGAGCGGCTAACCAACGGCTGATTATCAAGGCATGTCGTGATATTGCCGTAGAAAGAGCGAAACATCAACCACGTGTAATTAATTATAACAGAATATTGGTATGGTAACTAGAATTTCAATTCAGAAAGTAGCAGTATTTTTTATAATACTGTTGGTAATTTTTCCGTTTGCAGATATCTGTGCGCAATCATATCGCGGCTCTGCAGAATGGATTAATGCAATTCGTTCTGCAAGAGAGCGACGTGCTCGTTCTATACGGAATCAACAGCTTTTTGATGAATTATGGAAGTCAAATAAAGAAAGAAAAAAGAAAAACAAGAAAGAAAAAACAAATACAGATAAAAAGGCTCAATTAGTAAGTGGAGATGTTCAACTAACAGTCTTTGCTGATGGAAAAAATAAGGATGAGGCAATACAAACAGCTTTAAGAAGTGCTATTGAGCAAGCATTTGGAGTGTTTGTTTCAAGCCATACAGAAATCCTAAATGACAGTTTGGTAAAAGATGAGATAGCCACAGTTGCTTCGGGTAATATCAAAGAATTCAAATGCCTATCCGAAAATTATGTGGAAGGTAAATGTTTTGTAACTGTACAAGCTGTCGTCTCTACGAATAACTTGATAAGTTATACTAAATCTAAAGGAGCATCGGCGGAATTGGCTGGAGCGACATTTGCAATGAATTTGAGAATGTTAGAGCTGAATAAACGAAATGAGGCTCTTGCAATGCAACATTTAGTCCGTCAACTTGCAGAAATAGCACCTATAATGTTCGATTACGAAATTAAGATAGGCGAATTTAATGCGGGGTTAGGTTGTCCATTAGAAATTTGCATCAACGTAAATAAAAATGCAAAAATTGCGTATAAAATGCTAACGGAAACATTAGAGGCTTTATCTTTGAAAGACGTTGAAGTTTCAGACTTAAAGAAGATTGGCATAACGACTCACAAGATGTCCTTTTCTACATATTTTGATGACAAATGGATTGCTAACACTGCTCGCCCTTCGTATGAAATAATTTATCATTTTAGGCATCCTTATCACAAACTTTTCCATGAGTTATGCGAGTGGTTTGTAGCTTGTTCTATGAACTTTAAGTTAATAGATGATTTTGGGTCATATTCGGTAAAATACACAACAGATCGTAAAAACATGGACTTCGGATTTCCTATTCCTTCTGGATTCATGTGTTTCAAATTTGATTGTAATCACATTAGCATAAATGGGCCTCTCAAATTGGAACGGTACGGCCATCATGGACATACGTTTTTCAAAAATTCAGTTTTCTTATATTTTGCGCACGATGGATATTTTCAAGATGAGGTAGCATTGCCATTCCACTATTACAAAAATGGCTCTTCAAATAATAGCGGGTGTAGATTCGAGGCATCAATACGCATGAGAAACATTGAAGAGTTAAGCACACTTACAAAGATCCAAATTGAGCGAGGACAGGAAATCTTGAAAGTATCAGATTTTATCAAATTTCAGTAGTGTTTTATAAATAAATTTAAGGGGGTTATGAAAATAGAAATTCTATTGCAGACGGGAATGTTTTTAGTAGCCGTTATCACTATTGTATATACTCAATATAAAGATAGGCGACAAAACAAAATATTGATGTTTTCCGAATATACGCGGAGGTATCAAGAGATACTTATCAACATGCCCGAAAGCATATTCAATGGTACTGAACACATAAATGCTAAGGCCCAAATGTATATGCGATTATATTTTGACCTTTGCAGTGAGGAGTATCACTTGTGGAGAAAGGGAATGATACCAAATCAAATTTGGGAGATGTGGAAAGAAGGTATGCAAATTACTACCAATCGGCCAATTTATAAAATGGCTTGGAAAGACTTAAGCGTTGAATACAACAAAGATTTTTGGCAATATTTCAATAGAGAAGTAATAAACAAGAAAGGAGGCGAACTATGAAAAAAGTTCTGATTTTATTTATTTTAGTTGTTTCCGCATTTATGGATGTTTTCGCTCAAAGCTACAATCAAGAGCGTATAGCATTAGAAAACTTCCTTGTAAGGATGTATAAAAACGCACCGTTTGAAGGAGTGAAGATAGTTTCGGATTATAACAATAACTATTTGCTTTCAGTGGTGCTTGTGAAAAAATCAGGGTCGGAAAGTACGATGAATCGTATCGCACAGGTGAAAAGCTCAAGGCAGGTCAGCCAATACTTGAATGGAGTAATATCTACCGAAAGCGAAACCATCATAAGGACAACTGAAAACGTGAAAGAAGAAAAGACGGTTGAGGAAATTACGGATATAATTAAAGAAAACTCTATTGGATTTACCAAGTCTATGGAAGTCCTGAAAGCCTTTGATGCAAACGACAAGGAGAAATGCTATATGTTTTTCCGTAAAGTAGAGGAAATGAAAGATTAATCATAAAAAAGAATCGATATGAAACACTTGAATTTTATCCGCATTGGATTAGTTGCAGCATTATGTATGTTGTGGAGTTGTAATTCTTCATCAAATCCTCAAGACAGTAAAGAGCAGTCGGACAGTATCAAGCAAAGTGGTACACAAAAAGTCGTTTCTGCCTCAAAGGGAAAGGACATTGATTTTAGCAAAATAAGAGTGTCAAGCAGAGGCATAGACTTTCTTGATGAAGAACGGTCTGCACTTACCATTGAGTGTGGAGGCGGATTGCCTTTTACCCATTGTTCGCAAACCTCTTTATATCCTAAAAGTTCTGATTTTGCTGAAAACGGAATGAATGAGACTTATGAGTTTTTTGACCGCTCGGAAGTCGAATTCGCCCAACTTTCAGAAGGTGAGCCATACGTCTTGTTGTATAATGGCGATGAATTGATGGTTGCGTTAAAGCCTGACGTTCAAAATTACTCGTGCGACATTTACAGTTCAAAAATCAACACGATAATAGTTTATTCGGATAAGTTGAAAATGAGCAATGGCATTCATACAGGAATGAGTGCAAAAGAAATGGTAGAAACCTATAATGCCAAAATAAGGTATGAATCAGGCCCTGAAGTAGATTTTCTTTCTTTCGACATAGAGGGATTTCCTTCCAATGTGAAATTGATGGGTAGTTTCGACAACGTTAATTCTCATCTTGAAGGAGATTATGAATATTTGAAATTGGAAGATGTCAAAAACGGGAAGTTGGATGCTATTGTGATACTTCCACAGTGGGCGGCCGATAGTTATTGAGAAAATATATATTGCCAAATTTAAGGTTGGTCAGCAACGGCCAACTTTTTCTTTTCTTCATATCGTAAAAGTGAACTATACTGCACTTTTTATATCATAGCATAAACATTCAAAAACAATCAGAAGTGAATATTTGAAAATAGTATAACTTATTGATATATTGTGATTTGCGGAATAAACATCAAATATTGGTATTTCTATATATTCACAAGCCTATACAAAGAAACATTTTTGAATATTTGTTAGTCTTTCCATAAGGGTTCTTCATGCCAATTTTCAGGAAAGCCCATTGCTTTTACATCTACATTGGGATGCGTTTCTAAAAGTGCAATCAACTTTTGTTTAAAAGAATTGTTAGGGTGGATGCTGTTCTGTAAGTAGGTAATGCAACAAAGTTGGGCATAAAGTTTCATCATGGGGAGGCGTGTGTTGCTTATCCATGCTTTCGGCATCCGTTTGGGAAGCTGTGGCATATTGGGGAAACGGCGATTCCAAATACGGGCATGATGAGCAATGCAATTCCGCAATACGGTTGTGGCTTTAATCCAACTTTCCAAATATAGATGTTGTGGAACGTCTAAATCTCGTGCAATTTGTTTCTTGATTGATTTGTCTGACAGATTATAGTATAACTTGGAGAGCGTGCCGAAAGAAACAACTTCCAATGTTTTCCATACGGGTGGAAATGTCGGGCTTGTATACTTTGCGAAATGCTCTAAAATGAAATCTTCTTTGGAACGTTGCAATTCCTGTTGAATATGGTTCAGGTTTTCAGCAAACATTTGTTGGTTGGTACAAAGATTAATGTCCGTAAACCAAAATGCGCCATACTTCAACGAAACGTGATGTATGATTTTTGTCCGTAAGGCTATTTCGATGCTTTGGATAGCTGTAAAAATCAAAGCCCTTAGTTCTTTATCGAAATAATAGAGATTTAGGGCATTCTCAAATGTACTGTTTGGCTTGAAAATATGATTTTCCTTATCTTCTTCCATTGGTCGCAGGTAATTCGCCAAACGGAAATAGCTAATAATGCGGAGTTGTTCTAATGCTTGTCTTTCGTCTTTGATTATCAATCCCCGTTCTTTCAGCATTTGGATTTGCTGTGGGTAATCTATCGGCTGTTTTGTGTATTTCATAACCCTATAAAAAGTAAAAGTTCCGCCCTGGTACGCTGTTCAATGGGAAGCGTGGCGGAATCTGTTGCTACAAAGGTACGATTTTCTTGTGAAGTAGCCAAAAAGGAAGTGGAAAACTTTGCGATTAACCATCTTCTTTGTACCTTTGCAAGTATAAATAGGTTCTTTGAAAGACTTATTTGAGTGATAATTAACGTGATGAGGGGATGTGGTATTTTATCGCCTTTCATGGTGAAATAGTTGTCCCCGAAATCACAAGTATTAACGGATGTCATTGATAACCAAGAAGGAATACATACTTCAACGAGGACGAATATTGATTCTCCGGCCAGGGGTATCTGACGGCGGGTATGGTTCCATGGAAAGAAAACCTCCGTCGTATTGAAGAAACAACGGGACGTGGCGCCGGCTTTCCTTTTTTTGAGCCGCAGTGGCCGGGTCCTGTTTTTTATGTAATTTGACGGCGGGCGGTACAATAAAAAACGGTGACATGTCGTTTCTTCTCCTGTGGGACGTGACGAAATCGTTGGCTTCTGCACGCATGTTTCCCATGTTTTTTTGAGACACTGACTGATGACATTTTGCAAGTGTATATCTCCGGCAACCGCCCGATGTTTGCGGTCAATGGCGTGGCGGCTTTTGATGGCTGTGGCGGCATGGCTGCTGTGCGTGTGGCCGGCCGCGGCGCAGTATGACCCGGCCTTTGCCCACTATTGGGAGCTGGAGCCGCAGTATAATCCGGCCGCTGTGGGCCGCTCGCCGCAGTTGAGCCTGAACATGGCTTATCAGGCCCACGCCACGGGGTTTGAGGACGCCGGCAGCACGATGTATGCCGGGGCCGATATTGCCCTGCAGCTGGGGCGTACGCGCCATGGCTTGGGTGCCGTGTTCCAGAATGACGAAATCGGACTCTTTTCGCACAAGCGCTTCTCGCTGCAGTATGCCTATCACTTCAAGTTGTGGGGCGGCCAGTTGAGTGTGGGAGCCGAGGCCGACATGCTGGCCGAAGGTATCGACGGCGGCAAGGCCGACGTGGGTGAGAGCGGCGACCCGGCCATTCCGACCAGCGAGGTCGACGGTGCGCGCTTCGACGCCTCGGTGGGCCTGTGGTATGCCCACGGGCCGTGGTATGCCGGCGTGGCCATGCAGCACGTGACGATGCCTACCGTCAATGTGGGCGAGCAGTGGCAGGTAGAGGTGCCGGCGCTGTATAATTTTACCGCCGGATACAATATTAAGACCAAAAGTCCGTTTCTAAAGATAGTTCCTTCGGTCATGCTCCGTTATCAGGGCGTTGACTTCAGGGCCGACTTGACGGCCCGCGTGGTTTATACGCATCAGAAACTGCAGCTGACCTGTGCGGCCGGCTATACGCCCAACCGCGCCGTGATGTTGCAGGTGGGCGGTACGCTCCACGGGGTCAAACTCAGTTATGCTTACGAGGCCAACGTGGCCGGCATGGGCATGAGCAGCGGCAACCACGAATTGTGTGTCAGCTACCGTATGGAGATTGACTTGGGAAAGAAAGGGAAGAATAAACATCAAAGTGTACGATTCTTATGAGTATGAAAAAAATAACGAATCTGTGGCTCAGTCTGGGACTGTGTTTCGTATTTTGCTCTTGCCTGAGCACCAACACCGCCATGCAGAACGGCGGCGAAGTGACGGGCCAGCGCGGAACGGCCTTTATTGAGCCTACTCCTTATGGCATGGTACAGGTGAAGCGCGGCTTCCTTCGTGTGGGCCTCGACAAGCAGGACACCCTCTGGGGCACCGTGACACCGCAGAAGGAAATTTCGGTGGACGGGTTCTGGATGGACCAGCACGAAGTGACCAACTCCATGTACCGCCAGTTTGTATATTGGGTGCGTGACTCCATCATCCGCGAGCGTCTGGCCGACCCTGCCTATGGTGGTGACGATACGTACAAAATTACGGAAGACCGCGACGGTAATCCCGTGACGCCCTATCTGAACTGGTCGAAGGCCATTCCCTGGAAAAATCCCGACGAGAATGCCGAGCGCGCCATCCAGAGCGTGTACCGCCGTCACCCGATTGACGGTACCATCATGCTCGATGCCAGCCAGATGAACTACCGCTATGAGGTGTTTGACTACGAAAAGGCCGCTCTGCGCAAGTACCGCCTCAATCCGGCCGAGCGCAGCCTGAACACCGACCGCCCCGCCAATGCCGACGAGGTGGTGATGATATCGAAGGATACGGCCTATATTGACGAGAACGGAGCCATCGTGCGCCAGACCATTACGCGCCCGCTTTCCAGCCTCTATGATTTCCTGAACACTTATATAGTTAATGTGTATCCCGACACGACGTGTTGGGTCAACGACTTTCCGAACGCCAACAACGAGACGTACATGAAGCTCTACTTCTCGAGTGCCAACTACAATGACTATCCCGTGGTGGGCGTTACGTGGGAGCAGGCCGAGGCTTTCTGTCAGTGGCGTACCGACTACCTGCTGCGCGGACTCGGACCGGCGGCCCGTCAGGTGCAGCGCTATCGTTTGCCTACGGAAATTGAGTGGGAGTATGCCGCACGCGGCAAGGAGGGCAACCCCTTCCCGTGGCAACCGGCCGAGGGCGACCAGAAAAAGAACGAGAAGGGATGCTTCTATGCCAACTTCAAGCCCGACAAGGGTAACTACACGGACGACGGCAACCTCATCACCTCGCGTGTGGGGATGTACGGAGCCAACTCCAACGGTCTTTACGACATGGCCGGCAACGTGGCCGAGTGGACCAGCACGGTCTATACCGAGGCCGGCGTGAGCATGATGAACGACCTCAACCCCGAACTGACGTACAACGCGGCCAAGGAAGACCCCTACATGCTCAAGCGTAAAAGCGTGCGCGGCGGTTCGTGGAAGGACCCCATCTCCTTTATCCGTTCCGCCTGGCGAACCTATGAATTCCAGAACCAGCCCCGCTCGTACATCGGTTTCCGCTGTGTACGTTCGCTGGCTGCCACACCCAATAAATAACCCTGATAAAAACACTGCATCATGCCTAAAATAAAATTAGTAGTCCGGCTGCAGCACTGGATGGACAGTGTGCCGGGACAAACCTTTCTGAATTATGCTTACTCCTGGGGTGCGTCAATCGTAATTTTGGGTGCCCTCTTCAAGCTTACTTATCTGCCCGGAGGCGACCTGATGCTGTTTATCGGTATGGGTACGGAGGTTGTGGTATTCTTCCTTTCGGCCTTCGACCGCCCGTTCGACAAGACGGAAGACGGCAAGGAATTGCCCCGCTATTATGAGACGGACGAGGAGATTGCCGCCCGTTTGGGCTTGACCGACGATGAAGAGGAAAATACCGGGGAGGCGACAGCCGCTTCGTCGGCCGCTCCGTCGGTTAGCGCTCCCGCAGGCGGACAGCCCGTTCAGTCGGCTCCTGCTGCAGGCGGAGGTACGTATATTAACTTTGGTGGACCGTCGGTTGTGTCCGAGCCGGTTGCCACAGCGTCGCACCCGACCGCTGCGCCGGCTGCTGCAGCTGAACCGGAGTCCGATGCCGACGCACCCATGGCTGCTGCCCGCGCCACGGCACGCAAGGTGGCGCCCGATGTCGACGCCCAGCAGTTGGCCGGCATTATCCGTCTGGCCAACGACGAGCTGCTGCGCCGCGCGCAGGCCGTGCTTTCGCCGGATATGGAAGCCGCTACGCAAACTTATATCGAACGTCTGAAAAACTTGACAGAGACGCTCGAAAGGGTAGACGAGCAGAGCACCCGTCTGATGCGCGACAGCGAAGAAATGGAAAACCTGGGCCGCACCTTGACCGGCATCAACAAAATTTACGAGCTGCAGCTCAAGGGCATCAGCTCGCAGGTGGGCACCATTGACGACATCAACGAGCAGACCCGCCGCCTGGCTGCCCAGATAGAGGAGCTCAACGGCGTGTACAGCCGCATGATCAAGGCGCTGACGGTGAACATGAAAAATGCGGCCAGCGCTGCCGAGCAATAAACGTTGGGAACCGGCCAGAACCGGCTGAAAACAAATTATTCGCAAACTGAAGAAATGTCTGTAATAAAGAAAAGACCTGTATCGCCCCGCCAGAAGATGATCAACCTGATGTACGTCTTGTTGATGGCGATGTTGGCGCTGAACGTCTCGAAGGATGTGCTCAACGGATTTACCGTGGTTGAGGACAGCCTGAACCGTACCATGGCCAATGCCATGCACGAGAACAGCAACATCTACCGCGACTTTGCGGCGCAGGCCAAGGACAATCCGGCCAAGGTACAGGTTTGGTACAACAAGGCCGTAGAGGTCAAGAAAATGTCGGACTCGCTCTACAACTACGCCCAGCAGCTTAAACTGGCCATTGCCCGTGAGGCCGACGGGCCGGACGCCGACTTGCAGCATCTGGTGAACAAGGCCAACGAGGATGCCGCCAGCCACGTCATGCTGGCACCTGTGCGCGGCCAGGGCCATAAGCTCTATAACGCCATCAACTCCTTCCGCACCCGCGTGTGCCGGATGCTCATCAATCCGCGCGACCGCGCTACGGTAGAGGCCAACCTCTCAACCACGGTGCCGCGCAGTCCGGGCATTCCGCTCAACCGCAAATGGGAGGAATACACCTTTGGCAACATGCCGGCCGTAGCTGCCATCATGATGTTGACCAAACTGCAGAACGACGTGCGTCTGGCCGAGGGACAGGTGCTCCACAGCCTTCTTTCAAACATCGACCTCAAGGATGTGCGCGTCAATTCGCTCGACGCCTACGTCATTCCGGAGGCCACCACCCTTTATCCCGGCCAGCAGTTCCGTTCGCGTATCATTATGGCAGCGGTCGATACGACGCGCCGCCCGGAAATCTATGTCAACGGCCGCCGCATTTCGGCCAACGGTACCTATAACTTTTCCGTGGGCGGCCCGGGCGAATACAGCTTCTCGGGCTACGTCCAGATGCCCAATGCGGCAGGTGAGATGATTCGCCGTCCGTTCCGGCAGAAGTATAACGTCATTGCGCCGCCCAGCGGAGCAGCCGTGGCGGCCGACCTGATGAACGTGCTTTATGCCGGCTACAACAACCCCATTACCGTGTCGGCCTCGGGCATACCGAACAATAAAATTCATGTTAGTATGCGCGGCGGCAGCCTCACGCCTGCCGGCACCGGAAAGTTCATTGCCCGTCCGGCCGCCGTGGGCCAGTCCGTGGTGTTCAGCGTGAGCGGCGAGGTTAACGGCAAGGTGCAGCAGATGGGCGAATTTACCTTTAAGGTGCGCAAGTTGCCCGACCCCACGGCCTACATCCAGATTGGCGACGACCACTTTGCCGGCGGCCGCCTCTCGAAGGCCAGTGTGCTGGGTGCGCCCGGCATCGGGGCTGCCATTGACGACGGTTTGCTCAACATTCCGTTCCGCGTGCTGAGCTTTGAGACCACTTTCTTCGACAACATGGGCAATGCCCGTCCCGAAACGGTCAGCGGCTCGTCGTTCAGCGAAAACCAGCGCAACCTGATGCGCTCGTTGCGCCGCGGGCAGCGCTTCTACATCTCCAACGTCAAGGCTGTTGGCCCCGACGGCATTACGCGTACGCTGCCGCAGGCCTTGCCGGTTATCGTGAACTAAAACTTCCAGAATTTCAGAAAAATCACTTATCATCATGCGCATGAAAAGCTTTATATTCGGTCTCTTTTGTTTTACTGCCGTAGCCGCCGTGGCGCAGCCGCCTGCCCGCCGTGCGGCCGCCCAGCAGCAAAAGGAGCAGACGCAGCAGACTTCGGCTGCGCAATACCGCGACTTTCCGACGGCTCAGCCCATGCCCGATGACGCCGCCTGGCGCCGCGACATCTACCGCACGATTGACCTGACGCGCGACGAGAACGCCACGCTCTACTATCCCACCGTGCCGCAGGGCGACCGCATGAACCTCTTTACGGCCCTCTTCAAAATGGTGCTGCGCAAGCAAATCAAGGCTTACGACTACAAATTGGACGGCAACGAGGACTTTTCGGACAAGAATGTCGTGACGGGCAATGAGCTCATGGACCGCTATCATATCTTCTATGAAAAAAGCGGCGACCGCGTGCGTGTGAACGATGCCGATATCCCTTCGGAAGAGGTGAAGACCTTTTATATCAAGGAGAGCAGCTACTACGACCAGCACACTTCCTCGTTCCATACCCGCGTGGTGGCGCTCTGTCCGGTGCTGACGCGTGGAAATGACGACTTCGGCGGCGACCTCGACACGCGCTATCCGATGTTCTGGGTGAAATACGACGACGTGGCGCCCTATCTGGCCAAGCTCATGCTCATGGGCAGCAACCTGAACAATGCCGCCACGCTCTCGGCCGACGATTACTTTACGATGAACCTCTACAAGGGCGACATCTACAAAACCACCAACCTGCAGGACCGCGTGCTGCAGAACTACTGTACCACCGACACCGCCCTGCGCAAGGAGCGCAGCCGCATCGAGAAGGAACTGGCCGACTTCCAGCGTGAGCTGTGGCGCGGCGACAGCGTGCCAGTCGTGGTTGATACCCTGGCCGTCAAGGAAAAGAGCAGCAAGCAGACCTCGCGCCGCAAGGTGCAGAGCGGCCGCCGCGCATCCACGTCATCGCAGCCGGCAGCAGCCTCGCAAAAGCGGCAGCGCAGCACGTCGACCAAGTCCAGCAAACCCAAATCTTCGGGAGCTACTTACAGCGTGCGCCGGCAGCGCCACTGATGGCGGCCGGACGGGCAGGGGCTGTTCTTTACTGTCCTGTTTTCAAGGAAATTTTACCGGCATATTTTTGCCGCCCCATCTGAATTCCCGCCACACAAACACCGGTGTTTGTGTGGCGGGAATCTTGTTTCTCTCTGGCAGTATCGCAGGAAGTGGGCGCGTCCCGGCGCGTGGCGGAAAAAAGTCCCGGCTAAAATAAACAGCCTGCCGGTTAGTTTTTTCTACGAGCCGCCTTGTTCGTCCTTTAAGCCGTCTGCGGCCGTCTTGTTCCCTTGTCCGCTCTGGCAGACCTTTCGTAGAGGTCAGGCCGTTTCGGTAATAAAAATTTTAACACCGGCCGGATTTCGCAGTCTTTTTGTTTATCAAATCTAACATATGTTATATGGTATGTGAAATAATGGCCAGTTTTGCCGCCTTATGTAAAAAAATATTTTTATCTTTGCCTCATAAGTAAACAACGTTTTAAGGACAATTCGTCTTTTCGAGACCAAACATTCACATTACAAACCTTTAAGCGCCGTTCATTCAGTAGTTGGCGGCATGTCATAATTTACTTACCCCTTGTTCTGCGATGAAGATTCCGTCCTTTATAATCAATCAGGTCCATCCGGAGTGTTGATGGCCTTTCCGTTGAGGAGCTGCCCGAACACGGGCCGTTCAGAAAGTCGTATTTATTCTTTTGATGAGTATAGATTTACTAATGTTTTAACCGATTACGAATGATGAATTTTTTTGAAAAGAAAAAATCCCTGCGGGGCTCAGTCGTATTGTTGTCATCCCTGCTTTTGGGAAGCATGACCACCTCTTGCGTAGACAGCAGTTTCGACTTTGACAAGGATTTTGACTGGTCTATCAACACCGGTTATCTGGCCTTTCCGGTAGGAAAGACGGATACCATATTTCTCGATGACATCATTGAAATTGACGAAGGTGACGATTTGCAGATTGTACCTGACGCCGACGGAAACGGTGTAGCCGGAGAATATCATCTGATTAAGGATGGCGAAATCGACAGAGCGTCGGCCAATGTCAGGATGGCTACCGTTGACGGATCGACTACCCATATTGACCCCATTACGGCGGCAGATGAAAGCAGCGTGGTCAGCCCTTCGGGCATGATTACGACCCAGATCAGCCAGACGGGCGACGTGAAGGCCGATGCCGCTGATATCGACGACGCCCTCAAGGAGCTGGGCTCTATTAAGGCAGCCGCTCCCACGGCGCTGACATTGAATATCAAACTGGAGGGTAATTTGAACTTCAGCACCATTTCCGGAAATCTGAAAGTAAAGTTCCCCTCGTTCCTGGTGTTTAATGACCCGGCCGTTAATGCCAACAATGAAATTCAGATACCTTGCAGCGAGTTGCAGCTGAATGTGCCCTACGTGCGCACCTTGCAGCTGACCGGTTATCACTTTGACGGCGGACTGCCCGTGGTCAACAACGAAATACACCTGAACGAGCAGGTGGTCATTACCGGTGAAACCAACGTGCAGCTCCCCTCTGGCGGACAGGTAGGCAGCGGCGTGAAACTGCAGATTGTGCCAACCGTATTGCTGGCCGACATGTCGGTTGATGAGGCTACGGGTATAATTCAGCCCGAAATTGACGCAACCAAGACTTCGGTGGAAATCAGCAACCTGCCCGACTTCCTGAACGACGACGAAACCAGTCTGTCAGTCAGCAATCCCGTTATCCTGTTCAGCGCAGTCAATCCGCTCAACGCACCGGTTGACCTTACCGGAAAGATGCTGGGCAAAAAAGAAGACGGAACCCTTATCAGCGGCTCCGAAGTCAAGTTCGGTGCCGGCAGCACAGACCCCATTCTCCTGCAGCCGGGCAGCAACCTGATTGCCCTTTCCCGTCTGGGCACGGGAGGCCCTGCCGGTTCGCAGAACATTGCAGTTGCCAACATCAACAACCTGATTGCCAAAATCCCCGACGTGGTAGAAGTGGAAATGCAGCCTGCCGTCAGCTACGACAAGTATTATTCCATTCGTTTGGGACATGACTATGAGGTGTCGGGCAACTATAATATTGACATTCCTCTTTCGTTTGAAGAAGGGCTGAACATTGTTTATACCGATTCGGCCGACGATCTCAATTCCGACCTGAAAGACCTTGACTTTGAGGAGGCAGCCGTAGAGTTTGATGCCGTCAATACCATTCCGCTTGAACTTGAAGTGAAAGCCGAAAACGTGACGCCGCTCGACATCAACAAGCAGCCGCTTTCAGATATCAAGGTCGAAGTAGAAGGCGGCATTGCAGCCAGCGCCGACGGCAAGACCTCAACCAGACAGACCCTCCTGATAAAGATGACCGAGCAGGTCAAGGGCGCCATGAGCCGTCTTGACGCTATCCGATTCCGCGTGACCGCCGTGCCCGGCCAGGCCATTGGCATAACCCTGCGCAGCGATCAGTGGATGCAGCTTGAAAACATTAAGGTGAAAGTTCCCAAGGGCATCAACATTGATTTGAATTAATTTCTCCCCGACAACTATATCAGCTGAATTCAACTTGCAAATGCAACAGAATTCTGATTAATAATTTGTTTAAATTTTTCGTTTGGCGTGAGGTATCCAAGTCTTTTACGAGGTCGATTATTGAGTTTATTTTCAATCCACTTAATCTGTTTGTTGGTTACTTCACTAAAGTCCTTACCCTTTGGGATATACTGCCTGATAAGCCC
>ENA-ORVB01001725-ORVB01001725.1-human-gut-metagenome-genome-assembly--contig:-NODE-1725-length-13899-cov-3.46836_pt1 | contig 13899 bp, 13 predicted proteins | sample MGYA00242090_ERZ509231 | MGnify/ENA primary metagenome ERZ509231 (study PRJEB26280, sample SAMEA2338798) | human gut metagenome | biome: human gut; feature: human-associated habitat; material: faeces...
GCATAATTACTGGGTTTGTAGCCATTTTTTACTTTCACAAGTGTCAAACTCGGGATTTTAGCACATTTCACATTTCGTTTCAACGTGTGAAGGAAAATTGAAAGAACTTTCCATCTTCATTCAGCTATGGGAAACTTCAGGCAGGAAAATACATTGAAAGCTTGTATGAAAAGAGCCCCTTCAGCGCCAGCTGCTGAAAGGGCTTCGGAAATCTCTGTTTCCTTTTTATGCGAAAAATGAAATAATCAATGCTACGATGAAGCCTGTGGCTCCTACCAGTGTCTCCATAATGGTCCAGGTTTTCAGAGTTGTCTTCTCATCCATGCCAATCAGAGACTTCACCAGCCAGAAGCCGGAATCATTAAAGTGGGAGCAGACTGTTGCACCGCCTGCCACTGCTGCTGTTACGCAGGCCAGATACAGGGGAGAAAGCTCTGCAACTCCCGGCATTGCAGCTACAATTCCTGCTGCCATAGTCATGGCAACCGTTGCGGAACCAACAGAAATACGAACCAGAGCAGCTACAATAAATGCTACCACAACCATAGGAAGCGCAGCAGAGGCTACTGCATTTCCGATGACCTCACCCAGGCCGGAATACTGAAGCATATAGCGGAGTACACCGCCGCTGGCTGTTACAAGAAGAATCAGTCCAGTAGGCTCCAGAGACTTGGTCATAACCTTTTCCAGCTCTTCATTGCTGTATCCATGTCTGGTTCCCAGCAGATACATTGCCACAACTGTCGCAATCAGCAGAGCCACAAACGGCTCGCCCAGGAAGCCCAGAACACCGGCCAGCGGAGCCATAGCCGGAACCACACCAGCCAGGGAGTCCAGAATAATCAGTACCAGAGGAATCATAATAATGCCTACAATCGTTCCAAAGGACGGCAGCTTAGACTCATCAAAATCTGTCTGATTTGCTACATGCTCCGGAATGGCAATGTTATATTTTTTCCCGCAGAATGCGCCGAACACAGGGCCTGCCACAATCATGGCAACCGTACCGCACAGAATACCTACTAAAATAACCCAGCCAAGCTCTACATTCAGCATAGTTGCCACCAGAACCGGTCCTGGTGTCGGCGGAATAAATGCATGACCTACAGCCAGTCCTGCCAAAAGCGGAATCGCATAGAACAGAGAAGACTTTTTCGTTCTTTTAGCCAGAGAAAATGCCAGCGGAATCAGAATAATCAGTCCTGCGTCAAAGAATACCGGCATAGCAATGACCAGACCAGTAATTCCAAGAGCCCAGGCCGCTTTTTCATCTCCAAATTTCTTTACCATAGTTACAGCGATACTTTGAGCGCCGCCCGAGGTTTCCAGTATCGCTCCAAACATGGAACCAAGACCAACCAGCAGAGCAATTCCCTTTAAGGTGTTTCCAATACCGTCGTTTACTGCATTTACAATATCTCCGAAAGGCATTCCCGCTATCAAACCGATTGCAATAGCGCCAATCAAAATCGCTACCATTGCCTGAATTTTAAACTTAATAATCAATACAAGTAAAATAACCAGGCCAATCAGCGCCGCTGCAACCAGCCTTGTCGGATTTAATGCTGTTTCCATTTGTGTACCCCTTTCCTTATTCGTTTTCCCGTTTTCCCCTTCCGCCGGACAACTGCCTTTTATCAGAATCCGGCGGACCGTTTTCAAAAGCCTTATTATTTATTGTAATAGTTCCGCCATGGTTCTTCTTGCCGCCTACAGCGGACAAGAAGCTCCGGGCGGCTGAAGGATTTATTCCATATATCCGCCCTTCATGGGAGATACTGCGTGCTGAGAATAAATCTTCATCACGCCCCTGGTATACTTGGCCGGCTTCGGCTGCCATTTCGCCTTTCTCTCTGCCAGAACCTTTTCCATCTCAGCCTCTGACAGCTTCTCGCCCTTCACGCCTACAATTTCCAGCTTTCTGTTTACCACATCAATATGAATCAGATCTCCATCCTCAACCAGAGCAATGGGGCCGCCTGCTGCCGCCTCCGGGCTGACATGGCCGATAACCGGTCCCCGGGATGCGCCTGAGAAACGGCCGTCTGTAATCAGCGCTACGCTGGAAGCCAGCTCCGGATCTGAGCAGATTGCCTCACCAGTATAGAACATTTCCGGCATACCGCTTCCCTTGGGGCCTTCATAACGGATAAAGATAGCGTCGCCCGGTTTCACCCGTCCCTTCAGGACTGCGTCAATACACTCCTCCTCACTGTCAAAGGGTTTTGCATTCAGAGTTGCCTCAAACATATTCTTCGGACATGCCGTATGCTTGATTACGCATCCCTCCGGAGCCAGATTTCCCTTCAGAATAGCAATGCTTCCGTCCGTTCCCTTCGCATCGTCAAAATCATGGATAATCTCTGTCCGTTTAATCTCGCGGCCCAGCAGCTTCGCCTTTTCTTTCAGGATGGCGTCACAGTGCTCATAAAAGCCGTTGTGCTTTAACTCCTCCAGATTCTCTCCCAGGGTCTTTCCGGTTACTGTCATAACATCCAGATGAAGCATTCCCTTAATCTCCTCCATTACTCTGGGGACGCCTCCTGCATAGTAGAAATACTGGGCAGGCCAGTCACCGGAGGGACGGATATTCAGCAGATAGTGAGCGCCTCTGTGCATCCGATCAAAGGTATCTGCATCAATCTCAAATCCAAACTCATGGGCAATGGCCGGAATATGCATGGTAGCATTGGTTGAGCCGGAAATCGCTGCATGAACCATAATGGCATTTTCAAAGCTCTTCATTGTCACAATGTCCTTCGCCTTGATTCCCTGCTCCACCAGCTTCATCAGCTGTACGCCGGCATCATAAGCTGCCTGCTTCAGCTCCGGAGCCGTTGCCGGCATCAGAGCCGTTCCCGGAAGCATCAGGCCCAGCGCTTCTGCCATAATCTGCATCGTAGAAGCAGTTCCCATAAAGGAACATGCGCCGCAGCTGGGACATGCATGCTGTTTATAATAATCCAGCTGCTCCTTGGGAATCTCTCCTCTCTTTTCCTGTGCGTCAAACTTTCCAATCTGCTCCAGAGTCAGCAGCTCATTAATGGCGCATGAGGGATCCTGTTCCACATATTTAGCCGGAATGGTATGTGCCTCCATAACTCCGCCGGTTACTACAATCGCGCTCATATCCTTTAATTTTCCGATTCCCATCAGCATGGCCGGCATGGATTTATCGCAGCTTGCAATAAACAGACCGCCGTCATAGCCAGTTGCATTTCCATGAATTTCCACCATATTCGCCATCATATCCCGATGAGCCAGGGAATAATTGATTCCGTCATGGCCCTGGGCGATTCCGTCGCAGATATCAGTTACATAATTGCGTGCTCCTTTTCCTCCGTTATCGGCAATTGCCCGCATTCCCTCTTCCACAAACTGATCCAGGTGGGCGCTTCCCGGATGACTGTCTCCAAATGTGCTTTCCACAAGAATCTGCGGCTTGGACAAATCCTCTACTGTCCATCCCATACCGATTTTCAGCGGGTCATTTTCCGGTGCAAGTACTCTGATTTTCTGGCTGTGCAGTTCCATTCGTAAACCTCCTCGATTAAGTAAAAACTTCTTTAAAATCATCTGATGTCTTATGCCTAGATCTTACCATTTCTTTGTTTTTATTGCAAGTCATCAGACATTATTTCTACTATATTTACAGGTTTTCCCCATCTTTATTGTGTATATCTTACAAATAACGTGTGTTTCCTCGTCTTTTATCCTCATTTTAGTTGTCTGATGTCTTATTTTTGGCACAAATACATCAGACGTCTTATCTTTGACTTGATTTTCCCAGGGAAATGCGTATACTGAATTTATAGACATCTTACTACATCACAGAGAAACGGAGACACCTTTTATGAGCGAACTGTCCAATATCAAAAGCACACTCCTAGCAGAGCAGGTACAGGAACAGCTGTATCAATATATTCTTGATAATCATTATGAAATCGGGACGAAAATCCCCAACGAATTTGAACTGGCAAGATATTTTGGAGTAGGAAGAAGCACCATCCGGGAAGCTGTAAAGCTTCTTATATCTAAAGGCGTGCTGGAGGTGCGGCGAGGCTCCGGAACCTACGTCATCAGCACAACCCCTGCTGATCTGGATCCTCTGGGCCTTCAGAAAATCGAAGACAAAATGGCTCTGGCCCTGGATCTGGTAAATGTACGCATTATGCTGGAACCAGGCATTGCAGAAATGGCTGCCTTAAACGCCACTCCGGAGGATATCAAAAAGCTTCGCGACCTCTGCGATCAGGTAGAAATCCGCATAAAAAATGGTTCCAGCTACATTAAAGAAGATATTGCCTTCCACACCTGTGTGGCAGAATGTGCCAAAAACAAAGTGGTGGAACAGCTGATCCCCATTATTGACACGGCTGTACTGATGTTTGTCAACGTCACTCACACTCGATTAAAAGAAGAAACTATTATGACCCATCGGGCTGTTGTTGACGCCATTGCAGATCACGATTCCATCGGAGCCCGGTCTGCCATGATGATGCACATGACTTTTAACCGAAACATGATCCGAAAGCTAATGAAGGAGAAAGCGGAGAAATAAGCTCCGCCTTTTACTTCACCTGTTTTTCCATCCATATATTTCCGCGGAACCGCAGATAATAAATTACCGCACGTGCAATCCAGTCACAATACATGGCGCACCACACACCAATAACTCCTATAGCCGGGAACAAATTTACAAAAAGATAACTTCCCCCCACTCGAAACAGCCACATAGTTGCAATAGAAATAATCATTGTAAACCTTACATCCCCCGCTGCCTTCAATACGTTTGCCCCAGTAAAGGCCATCGGCCAAAACACAATACAAATCACGCCGTGAGTCATCAGCATAAGAACCGCCAGCCGATTAGCCTCTTCACTCAAATGATACCAGTCGATAATATGCTCTGTCACTGCCATACATATCAGGCAGCAAATTCCCTGAATCAAATATGTCAGTCTCAATAAATACGCGCCATACCAACGAGCCTGTTCCTTTTCTTCAGCCCCAATGCATCTCCCGACAACTGTAATCATACCTATCCCAATTCCTGCTCCGGGCATATGCAAAAATTCTGTCACCGTAAGCGCAACTGCATTTGCCGCTATAGCAGATGTTCCAAACCCTGTTACCACGCCTTGTACTAGCAGACGCCCTATGTAAAACACACTGCTCTCCAAACTGGTAGGAATTGCAAACTGTAAAATCGTTCCCGCCGCTTTTCTTTTCAATCTCCATTTCTTTAAAGCCCGGAAGCGGAGTGTATCTTGTCTGCAAATCAACAAAACAAATAGCATCACACTCACAAAGGATCTGGATAAAAGAGATGCCAGTCCAGCTCCAAACACCCCCCATCTCAGTTTAAAAATAAAGAATGCATTTAATACAATATTCATTATATTCATAAGCAGCGAAATGCGAAAAGATGTTTTTGTATACCCTAATGCCCGTATAATCGCTGCGCTACAGCAAAAAAGCGCTATAAACGGATAAGAAATTGCTGATAATCCAAAATAAATCGCCGCATTTTCTATAACCTCTTTTTCTAGGGTTCCATATATCACATTTAAGATAGCATAATTTCCCATACCGGCAATTATCCAAAACAAAACCCCTGCAGCCAACACCAGCATAATTAACTGCTCTGCAGCCTCTCCTGCACTTTTCCTGTTTTTCCTGCCTAAATATTGAGAACAAACAATCGCACCGCCTGTAGATAAAGCTGTTAATACACTTGTAATTAATTGATTAATAAAATCTACTAAAGAAACAGCTGAAATTGCCTGCTCTCCAAGTCCGCTTACCATCATTACATCAAACATGCCTATGGCCGCCATAAACACCTGCTCCATGATTAAGGGAACAATAATTTCATAGACCTGTCTTTTCGAAAACAAATATTCTTTCATATTCATATCCATGAATCAGTAAATCGGCTTAAAATCGTTATCGCCTTCCTGTCAGCTTCTTTGGGATTCGCCAAATATCGCCCTCCAGATGTTTCCAGAGCCAGACACCCTTGGTACCGATGTTTCATAATAGAGAAAACCATATCATCCAAAGGCGATTTTCCATCTCCCCATGCCAAATGCATTCCATCTACAAAATGAATTGCTCCGATTTTATCACCAAAGCACTGAAACCAATCCTCCAAACGTTCTCCGTTATATACAATTGCGCCAGTATCCGCCATAATTTGAAACCAGGGATGGTTCACCTTATCAAACATCCTCCTTGTATCCTCCAATGTTACCACAAGGTTACTTTCACAGGCCTTTAAACTCTCCATTGCAATAGAAACATGATGTTTTTCCCCTTCTTCGCAAAGCCGCAGCAGCATATCACTGGAACGGCAAAAAGCATCCTCTCTGTCACAATCCCAATAACCCCATCCAGAATTTACAGACATATATGGGCTTCCCATTTCTTCACAGGCAAGGATTCCATTCCGAAAATACTGAAACACATGCTCCCTCTGACTTTTATCCTGTTCAGCCATCTGATATCTGTAATTAGAACCAGTAACCAGGAAGCCCTCAACACTCAGTCCTCTTCGCTCCACTTGCTGCCGTACTTTCTTACATTCCTGGTATCCCATATAATCACAGTCAAAATGCGGCGGACCTCCCCATATAGAAACACTTTCAAATCCCAATTCCTCCATTGCATCAAAAAAATATTCAAGGGAATACCATTTGTACATTAAATTCATACCAGCTATCTGCTTCTTTTTTATTTTTTCATTCATCTTCTAACCCTCATCCGTACAGACTACTTCAAGCATTTCTCGTGTTTTCTCATCCACTTCCCATGGTTTTGACAGATATTCTCTAACCATAAAACTCGTCCCCAGAGTCCCCCTATACTTATGCTCATCCAAAACTCGCATCAAATCATATAAATTCAAATAACCATCGCCCCAGCAATGTCTCATTCCGTCAAATTTTGTATTTGATAAATTCACATGTGAAATCTTATCGCCAAATATCTCAAACCACTCCTCCAAAGTTTCTGACCCATGAAAAACAGATGCTGTATCCACTGCCGGATAAATACGTCCTCCATTCACCCATTCCATGCAACACCGCATATCTTCTATTGTTCGAACCATATCCGTCTGATCTTCATAATGATTTCCAATCAGCACATCTATATCATATTCTATAGACAATTTATCCAATTCTTCTATAACCTGTTCTGTCCGGCCCCAGCACTCCTCTTTCCTGCGATCCAACAAAAATCCATTTATACTAAAAATGATTTTTGGAGTTTCAATTATTTTCGCAAAATCAAAGCATCTTTTCACATATTCCCAGCTTTTATCTTGTGCTTTTCCTTCTCGCCCAAGAGCATATCGAAAAGAACTAAACTCTGGTGTAAATGTCTGAATTTTCATTCCACTGTCTTCCGCTTTCTCTCTCAGCTCCTTAGCATTTGTTGAAATACTGTAACAATCAATCCAAACATGAGGATCTGCTCCAAATAAATCAATCCTCTGAAGTCCTATATTTCTTTGTTTTTCCAGAAAAAAATCCCAAGTATAAAATCGATAATGGATGTTGGAATTACCAATCAAATTGATCTTCATCAGATATACCCTCTCTTTTTTAAAGGCCGGATTCCTTTTAGAACCCGACCTTTCTGCTATGGTTACTTATTATTTAAAATATTCTTAGAACTAAAGCCTTCCAAAAGCGCCGGATCATCCAGTTCCTTAATCGCCTCATCCTCGTAGGCCGCAAATGTGCCATCGGCTAAAATTTTTTCCCAGCCACTCATCGGTAATTTTTAAAAAATCCTCATTTCCTTTCGGAATCGCAATGGAAGCTCCAGGATCCCGTTCCACAGGAATATCAAAAGACAAATCATAATCTATCATCAACTCCGGGTTTGCTTTACAAATCAAAATCGCATATTTTTCATTCAATACTGCTGCATCGATTTTGCTGTTACTAACCGCCAATACAATATCCGGCGTAGATTCATAGTCTACACACTCTGCTTCTGGATACTGTTCTCGAAAAGTTACACTAGTTGATGATCCCTGCAGAGAGCCAGTTTTCACTCCCTTCATTCCATTTTCTGGGATAAATATTTCATCATTCTCCCGGTTTTTCTGAATCACTATTGTCTGTAACGAACGATGATATGGAATTGTAAAATCCATATTCTGACGACGTTCTTCTGTTCCTGCCAAGCTAGGGGCAAAGTCAACCTGCCCTGCCTGAAGAGATGCCAATACTCCTGGGAAAGTCATATCTTTAATTTCCACTTCCACATCTCGTCCTAATTTCTCTGACAGATAATCTGCTAGTCCATAACACATACTAATTTCAAATCCACACAATTTATCTTTTCCATCAACTGTCTTATGAAATCTCCATGGCGGTGACTGAGCATTGATTGCTGCAACAATTTTTCCCGTTTCCTTCACCCTGCTAAGGATCGGTCCATACGCCTCATTTCCCTCCGATTCTTTTACTGTTTCTTCTTCAGTAACCGTCTGCGTTTCTTCAACTGACGACGCCTCTGTCGCTTCAGATACAGCCGGAGTTTCCGTCGGTTTTGAACTGCACGCTGCCGTCAAACCTGCCATAATCGCTATAACGATCCCCACTCCAAATAATTTTTTCCTCATGCTGCTTCTCCTCCTTTACTTTTTTCATTTAAAGAACCTTTGACAGAAAATCCTTTGTCCTTTCATGAACCGGATGATTAAAAAGCTCTTCTGGTGAATTTTCTTCAAGAATAATCCCTTGATCCAAAAATAAAATTCTATCCGCCACTTCCTTTGCAAATCCGATTTCATGAGTGACAACCACCATAGTCATGCCGTCTTTTGCTAATTCCTTCATAAGGTTTAAAACCTCTCCTACCATTTCTGGATCTAACGCACTGGTAGGCTCATCAAACAGCATAATATCTGGATTCATTGCCAAAGATCTTGCAATTGCAACGCGCTGCTTCTGACCGCCAGAAAGCTGATTTGGATACATTTTCGCTTTTTCCTCCAAACCAACCCGCTTCAGCATATTCATCGCACTTGCATTTGCATCTTCCCTTTTCATTTTCTTTACCTTAATAAGAGCCAACGCGATATTGTCTAAGACATTTTTATTGTCAAATAGGTTGAAATGCTGAAAAACCATGCCAATTTTTCTTCTGTGCTCATCCAAATTAACCTTTTTGCTCATCAAAGACGTGCCTTCAAATATAATATCTCCTCCGCTGGGCTTTTCCAATAAATTCAGGCACCGAATAAATGTGCTCTTTCCACCACCTGACGGGCCAATAACACAAACTACCTCGCCCTTTTTTATGGTAACATTAATCCCTTTCAGAACCTGAAGTTTTCCGAAGCTTTTTTCCAGATCAACGACCTTAAGCACTGTATTTCAACCTCCTTTCCAGACAGTTTACGCCTTTTTCCAAAACAAAACACACCACAAAATACATAGTTGCTGCAATAATCAATGGTTCAAAGGCCAAATATGTATTTGCTCTTACGGTATTAGAATTATACATTAATTCATGCACGCCGATTACAGACATCATTGATGTGTTTTTAATCAAAATGATAAATTGATTACATAAGGAAGGGAGAATACTCTTTATAGCCTGTGGAATCACTATCTCCTGCATAGCTTGCCAGTGTGTCATTCCCAAACTTCTCGCGGCTTCCATCTGCCCTTTATCAATTGATTCTATTCCCCCTCGTACCGTTTCTCCGATATACGCACTGGCATTTACTGTTAAGGCCACCACAGAAGCTGTAAACATGGACATGTTAAAGGACAGAGAATAGTAAATAATGTAAATCTGTATCAGCATCGGCGTACCACGGATAAAGCTTACGTACAGTGCAAATACATTCTTCAGCAAAAAATTTTTTGACAAGCGCAATATTCCAATAATAATACCAAATAAAATACTGGTAAGAACTGAAACCAGCGCTATTTGCAGAGTAGTTGTCATCCCCTCTATATAGTAATACCTATACTGTTCCCAAATTGATATAACCTTCAATTCACCCACAAAACATATCCCCCTTCCGGTTACATTATCTTATCATTCCTCCTGCCACTCCTGGCCCGGGGCAAGGCTCACACAAAAATCTTTTTCTCTCACATAATGTTCATACCACACGTAATACACTTCTTTCCCTGGTTCTGCTGTGAGGGAATGGTCAAATCCTGCCGGGATATAACTCCAATCACCGGCCTTATGGTAAACCACAGGTTCATCTTCCACTTCCAGCTTAAAATCCGAATTACCCAAGCAATAATTCCACTGTTCTACCTTAGGATGTCCTTTTTCCACAGTTCCTTCGCCATTTGCACGGACAACACCAAGCATAATTCTTCCCAGCTGTTTTGGACTAAAAATCCACCAAGATGCTGTATTTGGTCCTTTGCAATCTTGATCGTAAATAATTGCATCACTCACTAATGTAAAATAGGGAAGGCGAATATGGCACTCATCATAAAGTTCCTTATCCCATTGATTCATTTCCACTACACTATAAACAAACTCCATATCTTCAAACGCATGAATCGTATATGGAACTCGATAAAAATCCGGAGCATAAAAAGCGACCTCCGTAATATTATGCAAGTCTGTTTTTGTTTTTATGTAACCTTTCCCTTTTCCAAACATCAAAATCACAATCTGTTCAGAATGCAATTCCGGAGAAACCTCACATCCCGCCTTTAAAAAACATTTATAATTTTTTATTCCACCAGCATATGTTCCAGGAAGCAGTTCTGTCATAAAAAATCCATTCTCATACTGAGGTCTTATCTCTTCATTTTTTGCCACATATACCTTTTTCATTTTTCCCGCTCCCCTCCTCGCTTCGGTTCTGGTTTTACAATAAAATCTTTCTCTTTTGCAAAATGTTCAAACCACACATAGTAAGCCTCTTTTCCTTCATCTGCTACCAATGCATGATCCTCCCCAGCAGGAACAAAGCTCCAGTCCCCTGCTTTTGTTTCTACAGTATCGTCACCCACTGTTAAATGAAAGTCTGAATTTCCCACACAATAATTCCATTGATGGACTGCCGGATGCCCCTTCTCCCTTGTTCCGTCACCGTCAGCTCGTACCGCTCCAATCATAATTCTTCCTAATTGCCTTCCTTGAAGAACATTCCACGACGCGGTACCTGGCCCTTTACAGCTTTGATCGTAAATAGAGCACTTACTGATTGTACGGAAAAACGGGAGCCTGGCATGAGAAGATTGATAAACCTCCCAATCCCATTGATTCATATCGACAATATTAATTATAAATTCCATATTTTCAACAGCATGTATTGTGTAAGGAACCTGATCAAACTTAGGCGCATAAAAACTTAATTCATTAATATGATAAGCATTTACTTCATCTGTCAAATAGCCCTTTCCCATTCCAAAAAAGATAACGACTATTTTATCACTATACAATTCCGGTGAATAATTTTTTCCCGCCTGAATATTGCACCGAAAACTCCTTATTCCCCCAGTGTAAATCCCTGGAAGAAGTTCTTCCTTTAAAAATCCATTTTCGTCATACTGTATCACAGTTTTTCTTCTGTCAATATAAACAGCCACTCGTCCGTTCCCCTCCTGCTCTTTTTAATTTTTTCCTTCTCCAGCAACGGACAAAAAATTCTTTGTCTGTAAAAAACGATTTATTTCTCTATCCCAGTATTGGATTGCCTCTGGATATCGATGCCGCATACTTTTCGATACAATTCTATAACAGACCCGCTCAAGCGGAGGTTCTTCCAATTCAAACAAATTAATATCTGCATCCCGCTCTAGTCTTACTCCCATGGAATACGGCAGTACCGCCCAACAGTCGTGACTCTTCATAAAATTGTATGCCAGAGGCGGAGAATTTGTTTTCATATAAGGCAGCTCTTTGGGGCTGAACCAGTGTTCGTACCATGCTGTCAACCCCTGCTCTTTCCAGTCAAACTGACAGGCATCCCGAATATCCAGTTGCTTGGGATGAATTGACCGTCCTGTAAACTCAAAATTTTTTGATGCCGCTAACACCATTCGTTCAGAAAACATTTGCGTAATCTGGATATTTTTATAACGCATAGACTCAATTACATAAGCTACATCTATTTGTCCCCGTTCAACCATTTCATAAATTCTTCTATTATCATTTAACATGAAATACATTTTTATCTTATTGTTTCGTTTTACAATATTATTATAGAATTCGTCCAACAGATAAACACCCATGCTTTCTACACATCCTATGGTAATGGTCGGATGACGGGAAACCTCCTTAAATGAATCTATATCATATCGAATACGCTTCATTCGTTCTGCAATAGGGAGGAAGTTTTCTCCTTCCTTGGTCAGTGTGCTTTGGTTTTGTCCTCTTCCGCGTTCAACAAGCTGACAATTCAATTCCTCTTCCAGCAATTTCAAACGATAACTGACCGTAGACTGGGATATAAAAAGGTTTTTTGCCGCTTTTGATATACTTCTTGTTCTAGCTATTGCCAAAAACACTTCTATACTGTCTAAATCCATTCTTCCTCCCTAAATTTATATCATGCTTCTTCCGGAGCAATTGCCACTTCTGGATATCCATCTGTAGCTAATTCTACCCAAAAATAATTGATTTTCTGATCTGCTCTAGCCTTGCTTCCATGAGGCACCCCTCTGTCCGTATAGGACACATCATAAGGTTCCATCTCTACATCGCCCTGATCTGCTGTATAGGTAAAACTGGAATCTTGTAATACAAAATACCATTGTTCTACAATATCATGAGTATGGGTACCAACAAAAGATGGCCCTTCGCCAACATTATATCCCATGCTGTAGCGCCCCAGTTGTCTGCCTTCCAACATCAAATGAGAGCGAAGGTTTGAACCTGCATCTCCAGTAAAGCCCTCTGTATAGCGTACACCATCGCGAAACAGTCTAAATCTTGGCAGTACAATATGCTGCAATTTAAATCTCCGAATATCCCAATCATCCATAACACCGATAAATCGATAAAATTCTAAATCTTCTGCGCCAGCATGAATTTCAATATTCGGATCTCTGTCAAAATCCGGACAGAATACAGCTCTATCATCAATATTGTAAGAACGATCTGTTGTCAGCACATATCCACTGGCAGAAATAAATGCAAAAAACTGAATTTTATCAGTAATGCCGAACAATTCAGGCTTCCATGCACAGCCCTTTTTCAAAATACAGCGAAAAATCCGTAAATCCTTGCTGCTTCCAGGCAATATTTCTGTCTGTGCCAAACCGTTCACAAACTCAAACTTTACATCCGCTCCCTTAGATAACTGCATCTGTTTCATAGCTTTTCCTCCTTTAGTATTTACAGATGATTATTTTTGATGTGCTAATTATAACGAAACTTATTTATTTCTGTCAATTTATCTGCTAATAATTAAATTTTCTATTAACAAATATCTAAATATTAGATTTTTGTAATTTTTGTTTATATAAATAGGCATATAAAATTTAAAAATCGTCTTTATTTTGTTTTTAACACTATTTTTGTATTTTTTTATTCTCTTTAACCATAGATATCTCATTATTTTTATAAATTTTAGTTTTTTTGCGCAATGCTATTATTTGAATTTTAAATATTTAATCAAACATATTCTGGTAGATAGTAAAAATGCCCTCGTAAAACAAACAGATTCTCACTAGAATCCTTTATTTTAAGAGAGCACTTTTTTCTTCCGCTGTATAGTAATTCCCGTAGAGCGTTTTTGTACCATAGGACACTCTTCCCTAAAATATAAACGAGTTTTTCTGGCGAAATTGTATGAAAGAACCATGCACAAGCAAAGTATGCGCCTACACTCCAAATCTGCTTCGTACTGTATTTATCATTAGGTAATTGCGAAACAAGTTCGCAATCCTG
>ENA-ORVB01001733-ORVB01001733.1-human-gut-metagenome-genome-assembly--contig:-NODE-1733-length-13829-cov-2.48555_pt1 | contig 13829 bp, 9 predicted proteins | sample MGYA00242090_ERZ509231 | MGnify/ENA primary metagenome ERZ509231 (study PRJEB26280, sample SAMEA2338798) | human gut metagenome | biome: human gut; feature: human-associated habitat; material: faeces...
CAAATCCACTAGCACGATCCAACATAATATCAATCAACCATAAATGAACATCATCATCCTTATGCATTAAAGCTTCATCATATGTATAGAAAGAATAAACAATATATCCTTCTTTTTCTAAATAGGTTCTTACTAAATCATTTAAATTTTTTTCATCATCAATAATATTTATTCTAAATTGCATGTATTTCACCTCACTTTTAATATATATGAAATATTGCCATATTATATGGCAATATTGTGTGACATTATGTTATTTTATCTTTTGATTACAAATCCTTTTTCCTTCATCTTATCAACAATTTTATTTACATTAATAAGACATTTTTCATCAGTATCTGCTTCAACCATTACTCTAACAACCGGTTCAGTTCCACTTTCACGAACTAAAACACGACCATTCTCACCTAAATCAGTTTCAACTTCAGCAATAACCGCTCTTACATCAGGATCTTCCTGTGCTTCTTTTTTATCTCTTACAGGAACGTTTTTCATTAATTGAGGATAAATAGTAACAGGTTCAATTAATTGCGCGATAGTTCGTTTACTTTCAATAACAGCTTCCATTACTTTTAAAGATGTTAAAATCCCATCACCTGTAGTGGCATGTTTAGAGAAAATAATATGTCCAGATTGTTCACCACCTAAAACATGACCATTTTTAACCATATTTTCATTTACATACTTATCGCCAACAGCGGTTTTTTCATATTTAATACCTTCTTTATCAAATGCTTTATATAAACCAAGATTTGACATGATTGTTGTAACAACAGTATCATTAGCAAGTTCTCCGTGATCTTTTAAATATTTACCACAAACGTATAAAATTAGATCCCCATCTACAACTCGTCCAAATTCATCAACGCAAATACAGCGATCAGCATCTCCATCATAAGCAAAACCAATATCTAGTGCGTTTTCCTTTACGTACTGTTGTAAGACTTCAATATGGGTTGAACCACAATTAGTATTGATATTTAACCCATCAGGATCACTGTTAATTACATAAGTTTTAGCTCCTAGAGCATCAAAAACACTTTTAGCAATCGCACTACTAGCACCGTTGGCACAGTCTAAACCTACACGATAATTTCTAAATGCCCTAGTGGGAATCGACATCAGATATCCAATATAACGATTACGACCGATTGAATAATCTAAAGCACACCCAATTTCATCTTTGGTTGCATATGGTAATTCATCAATTAAACCATCAATGTACTGCTCGATTAAATTTTCTACTCCAGCATCCATTTTATGACCATTACCATCTAAGATTTTGATTCCGTTATCATAATAAGGATTATGAGAAGCAGAAATCATGATTCCACAATCAAACTCTTCACTTGTTACAACATATGATACTGAAGGTGTTGTTGTTACGTGTAATAAATAAACATCAGCACCACTAGCTGTTAACCCTGAAACTAGTGCATATTCAAACATATATGAACTTCTTCTTGTGTCTTTCCCAATCACAACTTTTGCTTTACCATTTTGAGAGTAGTACCATCCAAGATAGCGCCCTACTTTATAAGCATGTTCAACTGTTAAGTCAACATTTGCTTCCCCTCTAAATCCATCTGTTCCAAAATACTTACCCATCGTTAATTTTTCCTCCTATTTTCTTAAGGTAATCGTAATTCTTTCTGGAGAAACTAATTTCCCCGTTAAATATCCTTTATCTATTTTTAAATCTACTTTAACAGTATTCGTCCCCGCCTTCAAGTTTGCCAAATCAATTGAAATATTGAAATCATTGATCGTCAGTGCATCTAAGATTGCTGCCACACCATCTACTTCGACTGAAGCTTTGTCCTGTCCTTCAGCAAAATTAACTTGATATCCACCATTATTATTAACAATGTTGATTGGAATATCAGTTATTATTCGTTTTGTTGATGGTGATACTCGCACAGATGCATCAACAGTATTAAAATCTAACTTATTAATATTCTCTATACCAGTAAGCGGCAATTTAGAATAACTTTTATCGCCACTTAATCCCGATAAATCAATTACAACCCCAACACTATTAATACTATTCAACAATTCTTCTTTACCATATATAGTTACTTTTTCCTGTTTAAGTTTAATACTCTCAAAACCATATCCACTAGCTAATTGCCCTGTATATTGAGGGACAATGGAAACTTCTTTACTATAAGAAGAAACCATACAATCTACCTTGACCGTATTTGGAATAATTTCCACATCAACCTTTTTACCACTACGATCATATGCGTATATCTTAGCATTTTGTTCAAAATCATTATTTTTTCCTTTTAAATCAATCACTGCTTTAACAGAATTAATTTTATCAATATTGTCTTGTGAACCTCGAACTTCAACTTCATGGTGTTCCATTGATTCAACTGATACTGAATATTTAGAATCCATGCTATCTTCATTACTAAATTTGTATCCCAGCTCAAAAGTCTTTGTAACCTTTTGTGTGATTTTAACAGTAACAGTCTGTGGTACGATCATTACCTGCAAATCACTAGGAAAATCTTTTCCCTGCAATTCAATTGTATGTTCACCTTCCCCAAGAGTAGAGAAATCAGCAACTACTTTATATTTCTTAGATATCTTTGTTGAGTAAATATCTAAAGAAGGTCCGACTAAAGCAACATTTACTGTTTCCGGTAATCCTACTACATCGTAGTCACTTTGTAACCCTTCAGTATCAATTTTCACATCATACAGATAATCCCCGCCATTAGGGGTTGAAAAGATATTATCAATTCCACCGGTAATTGTAAAGAGTAAAACGACAGCCATAACAAACGATAAAACTTTCATTGAAAGATTTGATTGCAACATACGATCTAAAAATATATTTAAAGAATTGATCATGTGATAGAATAATTCAAATGCTTTATCTCTCACTTTTACAGTATCATCAACTACTTTAGAAGTAGTTGTTTTTTCTTCATCTTTCTGTTCTGATTTCTGACGAGTAATGAAGTTTAAAAAGAAATCAGTAGTTGAATCTTTTTTTATTGGATTTTTAGGATTTTCTTTTTTTGACATCTTACTCACCATCCTTTTCTTGAGTATTGAACCAATCTAGTTCATTAACCAAACTTGCTCGCAACTCTTTTCGAGGAATTTTTCGAAGTTTACCATCTGTGGCAAAAGAAATCGTTCCTGTTTCTTCAGATACTACAACTGTAAGCGAATCAGTTATCTCGCTAATACCTAAGGCTGCACGATGTCTAGCTCCATATAGTGGACTTAATTCCTGATTGGTGGGTGGATAAAAGGCGGCCGCACAGACAACCCGATTCCCTTTAATGATCGTTGCTCCATCATGAAGAGGAGTTCCTTCCCAAAAAATCGTCGTAAATAACTCTGCTTTAATATCAGCATTAATCTTTGTTCCGGTATTAATATAATCTATTAACGACTGTCTTCGTTCAAAGGTTATTAATGCCCCAGTTTGATCCTCAGATAATTTAGTAATTGCTCCAACCAGCTCATCCATTAATCGTTCTTTTTCATCATCGCTAAGATTATCATGCTTTAATTCTAATTTAGTTCGTCCGATTTTTTCCAACAAACCTCGAATCTCTGGCTGAAATACAATAATAATTGCAACCACACCCCAAGTAAGAATTGTATCAACTAAATAATCCATTGCACTTAGTCTTAATAAACTTGTAAACATTTTTAAAATTAGGATCAATAAAACTCCCTTAAATAATTGCATTGTACGCATATTTTGCTTCATCATAGAAATCAATAAATAAATTACATACCACACAAGAATTAAATCTATAATAGTTCTACCTACATTAAGGATTGAACTTATATTAAATGTAAATGCAGAAATTAACGGCATCAAATCACCCACTTTCATGAACTATTATACCATTATCCATTTTAAATTAAAAACCCTTTGTCAAATAATTAAGATTCTTTAATCCGACAAAATAATGACATAAAGATTTACAAACCTGCCATATATTCACATATTGTAAACATTTTAACTATACTATCTTTTCTTACACTATTACTGTGAGGTGAAAGTTATGTTAAAAAAGAAAAATAATCTAATTTGCATGATAATGATCATTACTGCTTTGATTAGCGGTATTAGTACAGTTATCTTGGATTATAACCTTAATTCAAATAGTTCAGCGGTTACATCACTATCTACGAACAGTAATAATCTCGATGGTGATAATCCTTTTGGAAACAATGATTCATCAACTAATAATAGTACAAATCCTTTTGGAAACAGTGATAGCAGTATCTTTCCAACAACAGCCAATAATCAAAACAGTAAATACCGAATTTCAATTTTAGCAACTTGTAGTATTATTATTTGTGCATTAATTGCTAGTCTAGCTATCATTTATTTAATTATGTCTAAACTATCTCAACATCAGGTTTTTATTAACAATGATAAGAAATGGATCTACGGCTTAAGTAGCTGCTTACTTACAATCTTGATCTCCTTTATCTGTATAAATGCTACCAAAAATTTAGACAGTAAAACTAATAATCCTACTAGTATTCCCAATAGTAGTGAACAAAGCAATAACAATGATATTGTCTAATGTTACATAATTGTTAAATCTATTAACAATTAAATAAAATAGGTCTATACTATATACAGGAGGTAATTAAAATGTTAGATAAAAAAGTTGTAGAATTATTAAATGATCAAGTTAACAAAGAATTTTATTCCGCATATCTTTATTTAGACTTTGCTAATTACTATAAAGATAACGGATTAGATGGGTTTGCCAACTGGTATAATATCCAAGCACAAGAAGAAAGAGACCATGCAATATTATTTGTTCAATATCTTCAAAATAACAATGCTAAAGTAACCCTTGAAGCAATCGATAAACCTGATAAAGAGTATACTAAATTAAATGATCCTCTAATTTATGGCTTAGAACATGAAGAATATGTTACTAGTTTAATTCATAATCTCTATGATGCTGCCTATTCTCTTAAAGATTTTCGTACAATGCAATTCTTAGATTGGTTTGTCAAAGAACAAGGTGAAGAAGAAACTAATGCTAATGATTTAATTACTAAATTTAATCTATTTGGTTCTGATTCTCGTTCATTATACTTACTTGATAGTGAACTAGCTGCCCGTGTTTACAATGCTCCATCATTAGTTTTATAACAAAAAATAAAAAGGTCATAACGGATAAACAACTGCTTATTCGCTATGATCTTTTTTTATAAATTACTATAACCCATCAAATCAAAATCAACTGCTCGAGCAACTTCGCGACCTTCTTTAATTGCCCAAACCACTAAAGATTGTCCTCGACGCATATCACCTGCAACAAATAATTTTTTTATATTTGTTTGATAATCCTGATTGCTTTTTACATTTCCGCGAGGATTCAATGTAACATTAAATGCTCTAGCTACATGATCTTCAGTTCCAATAAATCCAGCAGATATTAAAACTAAATCTGCAGGAATAGTTTGTTCACTGCCAGCAACAGGTACCATCTCTACTCGCTTAGTTTCTTTATTTTCTTTTGGCTCTAATGAAACAATTACTGCTTCTTTTACCTGACCATTTTTATCTAGAATAAATTCTTTTACCGTTGTTTGATAAATACGAGGATCTTGATTGAAAACAGCAATACTTTCTTCTTGACCATAATCTGTTTTTTTGATTCTCGGCCATTCTGGCCATGGATTATTGTCACTTCTAATAGCAGGAAGTTCCGGCATCATTTCTAACTGCGTTACACTTTTACACCCCAAACGAATTGCACTACCAACACAATCATTACCGGTATCACCACCACCAATAACTAGTACATGTTTATCTTTAGTTGGAGCAAAATTTTTATCTTTTAAATTACTATTAAGTAAAGATTTTGTTATTGCTGTCAAGTAATCAACTGCCATTAAAATTCCCCTGCCTTGACGTCCCGGTACATCAATATCACGGGGCTTCCGTGAACCACAAGCTAGGATTACTCGATCATAGTTATCTAATAATTCTTTAGCTTGCTTTTCATCTTCAATTCCACAATTAGTTTTAAAAACAACACCTTCAGCCTTCATAATTCCAACACGACAATCAATAACTTCTTTTTCTAATTTCATATTAGGAATTCCATACATTAATAATCCACCTATACGGTCGTCCCGTTCATAGACAGTAACTTGGTATCCACGTTTATTTAATTGATCGGCTGCAGTTAACCCAGCTGGTCCAGAACCCACGATTGCAATTTTCTTATCAATACGATGAGTTGGTGGACATGGTTTAATCAAACCTTTTGCATAAGCATCTTCAATAATCCCATATTCATTTTCCTTAACGGTTACAGGTTCGCCATTTAAACCACAAGTACATGCTGCTTCACACAAGGCAGGACATACCCGAGCAGTAAACTCAGGAAAATTATTAGTTTTTAATAATCTTGCCAATGCCTGCTTATAGTTATTATGATAAATAAGATCGTTCCATTCTGGGATCAGATTATTTAATGGACAGCCAGATACAGCGCCTTCTAATTCCCGACCAGATTGACAAAACGGTACACCACAATCCATACAGCGGGCTCCTTGGCAGGCTTGATCATCTTTACTCAAATGCTTATGAAATTCATTAAAATTTTGAATTCTCTTTTTCGGCTCAACAGCCTTACTAACTTGACGCTCAATTTCTAAAAATCCTGTTGGTTTACCCATGGTTATACCCCCTTCCTAGCTTCATTGAATGCTTCAACTTTAGCTTGTTCATTTGTTAGACCTTGCTTTTCATAATACTTTATTAATTCAATCATATGCTTATAATCGTGAGGAACAACCTTCTTAAACATTGATACTTGTTCACCAAAATTATCTAAAATATCTTTAGCTACTTCTGAATTAGTGTAATCATAATGCTTTTGAATAACGGCCCTTAATTCTTCTTCATCATATTTACTTGTCACAGATGAATAAGAGACTAATTCTTTATTAATTCGTGAATACAAACGATTATTAGGATCGTATACATATGCGATTCCACCAGACATACCGGCTGCAAAATTTCTTCCAGTTTCTCCAAGAACAACAACTAAACCACCTGTCATATATTCTAATCCATGGTCTCCGACACCTTCTACAACAGCTTTAGCTCCTGAATTTCTAACTGCAAAACGTTCACCAGCAATCCCATTAATATATGCCTCACCTGAAGTAGCTCCATACAAAGCAACATTTCCAATAATAATATTTTCAGCTGCTTTAAAGTTTGAATTTTCAGGTGGAACAACTACTAATTTTCCTCCTGATAATCCTTTTCCAAAATAATCATTACTATCACCATGCAATGTCAATGTTAAACCATTAGGAATAAAAGCACCAAAACTTTGGCCACCAGAACCATAACAATTTACTTTGAATGTATCATCATCTAATGTATCTTGATAGCGTTTAGTAATTTCTGATCCAAATAATGTTCCTAATGTTCGATCGATATTCGTTATATCAACATTGATTTCATGTGATTGGTGGTTTTCTAAAGCATTTTTAAACTCTTTTAACAAAATTGTTGTATCTTTTACTTCTTCTAATTTAAAATCATAATTATTTTTAGGATTATGACGTATTTCTTTAGCTTTAATATATGGATTATTAATCACTCTAGATAAATCTACATTTTCAACACCTGGACGAACTTCTAATAAATCACTGCGCCCAACCATTTCGTCGATTGTTTTAAACCCTAGTTCCGCCATATATTCGCGGAATTCTTGAGCTACAAATCGCATAAAGTTTTCAACATATTCTGGCTTACCTGTAAATCTTTTCCGCAAGATTGGATTTTGTGTTGCTACTCCAACTGGACAAGTATCTAGATTACATACTCGCATCATTACACATCCCATTGTTACAAGCGGTGCAGTTGCAAAGCCGTATTCCTCAGCCCCTAATAAAGTTGCGATTGCTAAATCACGACCTGTCATTAATTTACCATCAGTCTCCAATACAACACGGCCACGCAGATCATTCATGATAAGTGTTTGATGAGCTTCTGCTAACCCTAATTCCCATGGTAATCCTGCATTATATACAGAGTTTCTAGGTGCTGCTCCAGTTCCACCATCATATCCAGAAATTAAGATTACTCCAGCCCCAGCTTTAGCAACTCCAGCTGCGACAGTACCGACACCAGCTTCTGAGACTAATTTAACTGAGATTCTAGCATCCTTATTAGCGTTTTTTAAATCATAAATTAATTGTGCCAAATCCTCAATTGAATATATATCATGATGTGGAGGTGGAGAAATCAATCCTACTCCCGGCGTACTATGTCTTGTTTTAGCTACCCATGGATAGACTTTTCCAGCTGGTAACTGACCACCTTCACCAGGTTTAGCTCCTTGAGCCATCTTAATTTGAATTTCTTTTGCTGAACATAAATACTGAGAAGTCACTCCAAATCTTCCTGAAGCAACCTGCTTGATTGCTGAGCATCTACTATCACCATTTTCATCAAGAATAAAACGCTCTGGATCCTCACCACCTTCACCGCTATTAGATTTTCCTTTCAAACGATTCATAGCAATTGCCATCGTTTCATGAGCTTCTTTTGAAATTGAGCCATATGACATTGCTCCTGTTTTAAATCTTTGTACAATTTTATCAACACTTTCAACTTCATCAAGCGGAATTGATTTTCCCTTTTTGAATTGTAATAATCCTCGAAGATTTAGATTTTTACCCTCTTCATCAATCATTGCTGAATATTCTTTAAATAATTTATAATCGCCATTGCGTGTCGCTAGTTGTAATTTGTGAATTGTTGCAGGATTGTATAGATGTTCTTCTTTTCCACTACGTTCTTTATGATCACCACGACTATCAAGTGTAATATCGACGTCTAATCCTAATGGATCATAAACTTTACTATGACGATAATCAACATCATTTTCAATATCCTTGATTGTCTTCCCTTCTATTCTGGTTACTGTTTTAGGGAAATACTTAGCAACAAAGTCTTTAGCTAAACCGATTGCTTCGAAGTTCTGTGAACCCCGATATGATTGAATTGTTGAAATTCCCATTTTTGATGCAATTTTAACAATTCCATGCAAAATACCGTCATTATAATCTTCGATTGCAGCATAGTAATCTTTATCTAGTAAGCCTTCATCAACAAGTTCAAAAATTGTATCTTGTGCTAAATATCCATTAACAGCACTAGCCCCGTATCCAATCAAAGTCGCATAATGATGCACTTCACGTGGCTCTCCAGATTCTAAAATCAAGGCTACAGACATTCTTTTTTTAGTATTTACTAAGTGTTCATTCATTGCTGCAACTGCTAATAAAGAAGGGATTGGAACATGATTTTCATCAACTCCTCGATCCGATAAAATTAAAATATTAGCTCCTTCGTGATAAGCCTTATCTGCTTCTACAAATAATTTATCTAAGGCTTTTTCAAGTGAAGTATTTTTATAATAAAGCATTGATAATACTGCTACTTTAAAACCATCTTTCTTAATATTCTTGATTTTCAATAAATCAGTATTACTTAAAATTGGATGATCGATTTTCAACAAGCGACAGTTCTTCTCATTATCAGCTAAAATATTTCCTTCTGTTCCAATACATAAAGCTGTTGAAGTAATAATTTCTTCCCTAATAGCATCGATTGGAGGGTTAGTCACTTGAGCAAATAATTGTTTAAAATAATTAAATAATGGGGGATGCTGCATTGATAATACCGCTAATGGTGAATCATTTCCCATTGCAACTACTTCTTCACTACCATTCAATGCTAATTTTTTTATATACGTATTTACATCCTCATAACTATAACCATAAATTTTCTGTAACTTAGTTAGCTGTTCCCCTTGATAACGTTCAACTCGAGCATTAGGAATGCGCATATCTTTTAATTTAATCAAATTACTTTCAAGCCATTCACCATAAGGCTGTTTATGGGCATAACTTTCTTTTAAATCATCATCCGCAATTAACTTACCAGCTTTTGTATCAACTAATAACATTTTTCCTGGGCGTAACCGATCTTTAATAACAATATCTTCAGCAGGAATATCTAAAGCTCCAACTTCAGATGATAAAATCAAATAATCATCACGAGTAATATAATAACGAGATGGGCGAAGTCCATTTCGATCAAGTACCGCTCCCATAACTTCTCCATCACTGAATAAAATTGAAGCTGGACCATCCCAAGGTTCCATTAGAGTTGAATTGTATTCATAAAAATCTTTCTTTGACTGTGACATACTTTTATCATTATCATAAGGTTCTGGAATACACATCATTACTGCTCTTGGTAATTCCATTCCAGACATAACTAGAAATTCTAATGTATTGTCCAGCATTGCTGAATCTGAACCGTTAATATCAACGACTGGGTACACTTTATTAGTATCCAGCAAATTAGTTGTCATGATTTCTTCGCGACATAACATATTATTAGCATTGCCTTTAATTGTGTTAATTTCCCCATTATGAACAATAAAACGATTAGGATGAGCCCGTTGCCAAGAAGGCATTGTATTAGTTGAAAAACGTGAATGGACTAACGCAATCGCACTCTTATATTCATCATCTTGAAGATCTTTAAAAAATGAGCGCAATTGTCCAACCAAGAACATTCCTTTATAAACAATTGTTCGTGATGAAAAAGAACATACATAGGTATCGTCAAAATTGCTTTGTTCAAAAATTCTACGAGTTTGATAAAGGATTCGATCAAACTCGATCCCTTTATTGATTCCATGAGGTTTTTTTATGAAACATTGCCAAATTGAAGGCATCGCATCAAGTGCTTTTTGCCCTAATACTTTAGGAACAGTAGGTACTTCACGCCATCCTAAAAATTCCATTCCTTCCTTAATTACGATTGTTTCAAGCATTTTTTTAACTCGATTACGTAAATGTTCATCTCTTGGCATAAATAACATTCCAACACCAAATTTACCTTCTAACGGTAATGGAAATTCTTTAATTGTCTTTTTAAAATAACTATATGGTACTTGCGTTAAAATTCCGACACCATCACCCGTCTCACCTGCAGCATCCTTACCAGCACGATGCTCTAATTGTTCAACAATTTTTAATGCATTACTTACCGTAATATGCGTTTTAACTCCCTTAATGTTTACAACTGCACCAATCCCACAGTTGTCATGTTCAAATGATTTATCGTATAATCCTAGATTTTTTTTCTCGTTCATATAGGTTCCCCCTTTTTATGTAGCCCCATAATACACTATTTCGATAAATGTGTAAAGATATATGAATTTTTTAGAAAAATCCTAAAAAACAAAAATAATTCCTAGTTTAACCCCGTAAAACAGCCATTTTAGTACTAAAATGATTATTTTTTAGCATTTATAATAATTTATTTTTACTATTTTAATAAATTTCTATCTAAAATCTTTTTAAAAAAATTTAAAATTTTTTCTATTTTATCGCTATTTCCTTGAAAATAGCGATAAAAGGAGTAATATAGAATAAGGAAAAAGGAGAATGACTATGACTAAAAAAATTATCGTTGAAACTTCAGCAAGACACATTCATTTATCTGACGCTGACTTAGAAACATTATTTGGAAAAGGGTATCAATTAACTAATAAGAAAAATCTTTCTCAACCTGGACAATTTGCATGTGAAGAAAAAGTTACTGTAGTTGGAGCTAAGGGTGAACAAAAAATGTCTGTTTTAGGACCAACTCGTAAAGCTACTCAAGTTGAGTTATCATTAACTGATGCTCGTGCTTTGGGATTACAGGCTGCTATCAGAGAATCTGGAGATATCGAAGGAACTGCAGGATGTAAACTAGTAGGACCAGCTGGTGAAGTTGAAATTTCTTGTGGCGTTATCGCTGCTAAAAGACATATCCATATGACTCCTGCTGATGCGGTTGAATTTGGAGTTACTGATAAACAAATCGTTAAAGTTGAAATCGAAACTGAAGGACGTTCATTAATTTTCGGTGATGTTGTTTGTCGTGTTAGTGAAAATTATGCTACAGCTATGCATATTGACACAGATGAATCAAATGCGGCTGGATGTGGTCGTGAAGTATACGGAACAATCATTAAATAATAAAGCCTTTGGGCTTTTTTATTTTCTCAATAATTGTCGAATTATGTTATAATATCCCTAGGTGATAAAAATGAAAATATTAGACACATTAGGAAAAACAAAAAAAGCTATTGGTGGAATCATTGCAATCCTACTAGTTGCATTACTGATTTTTTACGCGGGAACTCGATTTGCAAGCAGCAGTGAACCAAAGATATCGTCAACTGGTCTGAGTCAACAGCTCCAAGAAATCGAAGAATTGGCAACAATGTCCTATAATTATACTAAAGTTGGTAAATTTTCTAATAATTTAACATTTAATGGCTGGGGTATTCCTTTAACTCAAAAAAGTTTTTTAATTACATATGACGGTAAACTTAAAGCTGGTGTCAAAATGGATAAAATTGAAGTAGCTATTAATAATAATATAATTACCGTTTCAATACCAGAAATTGAAATTTTAAGTAATGAAATTGACGAGAGTAGTATTGAAGTATATGATGAAACAAAAAATGTATTCAACCCAATTTCTGTCAATGATTATACTACCTTTGCTAAAAAACAAAAAGAAGCAGTAGCTGAAGAAGCAATCGAAAATGGTTTATTAAGCGAAGCAGCAACTAAAACACAAAGTACAATTAAAAAATATTTAAATGCAATTCCGGGAATTGATGGCAACTATGAGATCAAAGTTAAATTTTTGGAAACAAAAAAAGAGAGCTAGAAATTCAAATCTAGCTCTTTTAATTTAATTATATTTACGTCGAGATACATAAATTCCTGCAAGAGTTAGCATCATAATAGCTCCTAATCCTGCAAAATTAACATCATCACCAGTTTTCACTGAATTCGCTGGTTGATCTGGAGTTGTTGGTTGATCTGGGGTTTCTACTGGAGCAGCAGTTTTAATTTGTTTAGCTAACCATTGCCACGCATTTACACCATTTTCATCATAACATTCATTATTATCAAAATAGATCCATGACCAGTGACCATTATATTGATATGGTGTACCATCTTCATTAAAGAATCTTCCAGTTGTATCATGCACATCATCAAATACTGATACATGAATATTATTAGCTCCAGCAGCTAATAATCTTGCTACTGTTGGTTCTACACATAAAGTCGGATCAACTGTACCATCATTTTTAGCATATGTGAACCAAATTGGCATATCCTTAATTGCATTAATTTGATCATCTGTAATATATTGATCTTGGAATGCTTCGCAGATTGGGAAAGCCGCTGCAAAATATGTTGGATGTTTTAAAACCATTTCCATAGTCATATACCCACCATTAGAACATCCTCCAATAATAACACGATTTGGATCAATATCGTCATTAGCTTTTACATACGCATCAATCATTTCAAATAAACTCTCAGCATACATTGAACCTTTATCACCATTTTGATAAGCACCCGTTCCATCATCCATCCACATAGTTGGACTTTGTGGTGTAATAACATATGCCCCTTCAAATAAACTTTGGAATTCTTTAGATACTAATGAAGTAACTTCATTTCCTAAAATATCAATATAAGGATCACTTCCACCCTCACCAGCACCATGTAACCAGATAACAAGAGCATTTTTCTTATCATCTTTAGCTGGTGCATAATCAGCATAAGAGTATGTTGTTCCATCTTTAGCTGTATAAGATTTCATTGTAAAAACTTCACCTTGTGGGCAAATTTTACCATCTCCAGCTACATCAATTTCTGGTGTTACATCTAATGTAGCAATTGTTTCACTACCAGCTACT
>ENA-ORVB01001744-ORVB01001744.1-human-gut-metagenome-genome-assembly--contig:-NODE-1744-length-13743-cov-2.34841_pt1 | contig 13743 bp, 13 predicted proteins | sample MGYA00242090_ERZ509231 | MGnify/ENA primary metagenome ERZ509231 (study PRJEB26280, sample SAMEA2338798) | human gut metagenome | biome: human gut; feature: human-associated habitat; material: faeces...
CTGCATCAGTTACTGTATATGTAGCTGTTTTAGTACCAGCTTTCGCTGTACTAGGAGCATCAACTTTGACATTGGCTTTAACATCACCATCTTTGTTATCAATTGCTGAAGCAATATATGCATTAAAATCAACATTTTCACCAGCATTAACTGTAATTGAAGATTTTGTTAAACTAATTACAGGAGCTGATAAATCTTTAACAACAACATTTAAGTTAGCCTCACTAACATTTCCTGAACTATCAGTTGCAGAAATTTTCAATGTTTGCGTTTCATCAATTTTTGAAGTATCAATAGATCCTTCAACAGTTGGTACTAAAGTACCATCTAAGTTATCTGTAACATTTACAAAATTATTTAAATCAAAACCACTTCCGTAATCTACAGTAACATTTTCTCCTTGGGTTAAATTAATAACCGGAGCTTCTAAATCGCTAACAGCGAATGTAAAAGTTTTAACAGTTTCATTACCTGAACTATCAGTAGCCTTTAAAGTAATATCTTGTTGACCTTTAACCTCTGTATTTAATGGGGTATTAGCCTCAATAAATGGAGTTACATCACCATCAACATTATCATTAGCCTTAACATAGCTAGCGAAATCTGTACTTCCTTTTACAGGAACATCAATTGTGTATCCTTGATTTGAACCTAATGATTCAAATTTTGGTCCCTCATTATCTACTACATTAACTTGAACTGTTTTTGTAGCAACATTAGAACCACTATCAGTTGCAGTAACTGATACTTTATAAGAACCTAATTGTGTTACATTTAATGATGAAGTGTCAGCTGATACTTCAATTAAATCACGACTGTCCTTATTATCAGTAATATCAATACTATCTACATCAAATTTCTCACCATAGGCAAGATCGATTTGATTAGACTTAATCTCAGGTTTTTCTTTGTCTGCTGCTGCATAACCAACTAGCATAAAACTAGCAACAGCTGCAATCGGAATGAACATTGCTTTACGATTAACGATATACTCGTCAACTACATTTTTAAAGCTTGTCTTAATATTTCTATCCATTCGTTACCTCCTTTCAATAATATATCCAATTGTTATTATATTACTATTTTTTAGAAAAATCTAGCCCTGAAAGCTCTTTCATTTTTGTCCTTTGGCTGTATCGCAAGCTCCGCTTAGCTTTCAAGAGAATAATTTTTTTAAGATTTCTTAAGAAATTTATAAGATTTTACATAGTCCTAAATAGAAATTACCATAAACATAAATATTAATAATAATATTATCCAGAATTTATAACTAAAAATACCTTATTCAATGCTCTTTAATGACTCAACCATATCAATATTTTTTAAAACTTTTCGCATTCCAAAATCAATTAAATAAGTAAAGATCATTGTAATAATTATTGCATAAACATAACTCATTAAATTAACACTTCTAATAAACATAGCTACTTCAACTTCTACCGCATTAATGATAAACATATGTAAAACTTTCCCAATTCCTAATCCTACAATTGATCCGATTGCTGATAAAATTAGGTTTTCTCTAAATACATAATCATACACCTCACGTGGATAAAAGCCTAATACCTTTATAGTTGCAATTTCACTTTTACGTTCTTGAATATTAATATTTGTTAGATTATACAAGACAATAAAAGCTAAGGCCCCGGCACAAGCAATCAATATCACAACAACACTATCGATACTGCCCATTTGATCTCTAAATGCTTGACTAATTCCTTTAACATAATTTAATGAATCAATATTGCTATCCTTGTCGCAATAGTTAGTAACAGTTTTACGATTGCCATCATCTTCTAAATTAAAATACGCATAATTATTAACTGGTGTCTCACCTGTTAGACCTCGATAAAATTCTTCACTCATATATATATGGTGTTGAAAATACAATAACATTACTCCTGTAATTTTAACCTGATAATCTTTTTCATCAATCGTTATATTTATTTTATCTCCAATCGTTACTCCTAATAATTCTGATAATTTAGCTGAAATAACAACCCCCTGATTATTTAATTTAATTTTTTCACCTGTTTGATAATTCTCTAGATTTGTATATTTGCTAAGTTCCTCATTATTCTTAAATACTTCTAATGTACCATAATGATCTTTACTTCCTACAACTGTGATCGTTTTTCGATAAAAACTACTGCAATCTTTTACACTACTTAAACTCTCAAACTCATCCTTTTCTTTTTTTAATTGATCATTACTTAGATTACGATCAAATACAACCATTCCATCGTAAGTAAAAATATCACCATATTGCTTATCTGCTAAAGTAGAAACCGAATTCTTGATCCCAAATCCAGTAACAATTAAAGCCGCACAACCAGCAATTCCTATAATCGACATAAAGAAACGCTTTTTATACCTAAAAATATTTCGCATCGTAACTTTTTGATTAAAAGACAAACGTTTCCAAATAAATGTTATTCTTTCTAGAACAATTCTTTTTCCCATTTTAGGGGCCTTAGGTCTAAGCAGACTAGCTGGCATCTCACTTAATTCTTGACGTGTCACTATGTAAGTAACTAATAAAGTAATCGCTACTGAAATCAAAAATGTTTGGATACAAATAAAAGTATCAAATGAAATCTTGATTGGTGCACCGACATTAAACAACATTTTACGATACTTCCTAATACACTAGCCACGAAAGTAGCTAAAAAAGCATAAATCAAATATTGATTAATTACATCTTTTTTATCATATCCTAAAGCTCTGAAGGTTCCGCTTTGGACTCGCTGTTCTTCAACCATTCGAGTCATTGTTGTTAAACTAACTAATGCAGCGACCAAGAAAAAGATCAGTGGAAAGACTACTGCAATGGCTTTCATTGATTGACAAGCAGAATCATAGCTTAAGATACTAGCACTTTCCTCACGTGTTAAACTAATCAGTTTTCCAGTTGGAATATCATCAATGGCACTGCGAGCATCATCCAGTTTTATCTTAGCATCATCTAACGATGTTTTCGCTTCATCTAATTTAATCTTTGTTTCATCCAGTAAAACTTTTGTCTTGTCTAATGTAATTTTAGAATCGTCCAGTTGTTTTTTAGAATTAGTCAAAGTTATCGCTGTTTCATCTAACTGGGCTTTGGAGCTGTCTAAAGTAACTTTCGTATTTGCTAACGTAATTCTTGCACTTTCCAATTGATTAGCTGTAGCAGCCAAAACAGCACCATTATTGTCCAATTCCAGCTTGCTCGCATCCAAAGTTTTTTTAGTTGCATCCAGTTGAATTTTAGTCTCGTTCAACTTTTCTTGCATTATTGCAGCATCTTCTGGCGTAATTAAATTATTCTCAATTAAATATTGTAATTGTACTACACTTTGATTATATTGCTCAATTCCCACATTATACTGATTCAGTCCATTATTATATTGATTTATCCCCTCATTATATGCACTGATTCCTTGATCATACTGAGCTTTTCCCAGCTGATAATCACTGACTCCTTGATCGTACTGAGCTTTTCCATCTTGATATTGCTTTAGACCATTTTGATATTGACGATACCCATCATTGTATTTATTTAAACCATCTTGATACTGCTTTAAGCCACTTTCATATTGGCTAAGACCATTGTTATATTGAGCTAATCCATCTTGGTATTCATTGATACCATCATTATATTCCTGTTCGCCTTTTTCTAATTCACGATTAGCATCACCCGCTAATTCCTCATTGACCTGAGCAACTTTACCACTAAGAACTTTTTTAATTTCTTTATTAACATCTTTTACATAACTTAAATAATTATCACTAAAAATATTATTATCATCACTGTTTTTTAAAGTCACTCGAATTTCATTAAAAACAGTTCCATTACGAAGATCATATAGATCTTGCGGTAAAGCTAATGATTCATTGCCTTGAGCTAAAATTTCAACAAAAGCCTCATTAGTTCCATCACCGAGAGTATTTGTCCCCCGTTCAATCGTACTAAAATAACGAGGATCATTGATCAATCCAACAACCTTAAATTTCTTTTCACCATTATCATTAGTTAATGTTATCTTACTTCCTACTTTGATTTTATTTCTTGAAGCATAATTATTATCCACCAAACATTCATCATCAGCAACTGGAACTGTACCATCAACTAATTCAATTTTATTGACCTTATTATCAAAACTCTCATTTGTATATACTGTCGTTCCTTTGACATTATCACCAACTTGGATCAAAGCATCAAAGCGATTTCCATATTCAACCTGAGCGACTTGCTCAATTTTTTTAACAGCTTCTATATCCTCATTTGTAAATCCTAGTGTTGCAACGTAATTAAGATCATTGAAAGCGTGTTCTTGAAGATAACTATCCATCGTTATTTCCATAATTGAAGCCGTATGCCGGAGTCCTGCAAAAAAGGCAGCACCTAAAAAGACAATACAAAAAATCGACAAAAAACGTGCTTTAGTTTTTTTTATTATTTGAATTTGATTTTTTACATATGCTCTCTTTTTCATATTACCACTCAATTTCCGCGATTGACTTAGGATGTTCGTTTATATTCATTGAAGCTACTTGACCATTTTTAAGATGAATGATTCGATCTGCCATTGGAGCTAAAGCACTATTATGAGTAATAACAATTACTGTCATTGTATATTTATCGCACATCTCCCGTAGTAATCCTAAAATCGCTTTACCGGTTTGATAATCTAATGCTCCTGTCGGTTCATCACATAAAAGCAGTTTAGGATTTTTAGCAATTGCTCGCGCAATAGCCACCCGCTGCTGCTCACCACCTGATAACTGAGCCGGAAAATTATCTAACCGTTTATTTAATCCTACACGTTCCAAAACCATTCTCACATCTAAAGGATTCTTCGATATCTGGGTAGCTAATTCAACATTTTCTAAAGCCGTCAGATTTTGAACCAAATTATAAAATTGAAAAACAAAACCAATGTCATCTCGTCGATATTGCGTCAACTGTCTTTCACTATATTTAGCAACATCTTGACCATCAACTAAAATTTGCCCACTTGTTGCTTTATCCATTCCCCCTAAAAGATTCAAAATAGTTGTTTTTCCAGCACCAGAAGGCCCAACAATTACTACAAATTCACCTTTATTAACTTCAAAATCAACACCATCTGATGCATTGATTTCGACATCACCAACTTTATATGTCTTTTTAACATTATTAAATGTAATGAAACTTTTCATTTATCATCACTACCTTTCTAAAACATATACATAATTATATCACGAAACTATTCTCAATCCAATTTCTACTTTTTTAATAAATAAATTAAATAATGCTACTCATATTACAAGAATTTTTATAAAAATCGTGCTAAAATTAAATCAATTAGGAGGTCTATTATGAAAATAATGATTTTATCAGATTCTCATTCTGTTTCTAAAACCGATTTATTAACCCTTTTAAAAAACAACTCTGTTAACTATTACATTCACTGCGGTGATATTTATATGACTTATGATGGCATCAATCTTAATAGTTTTTATTTAGTCCGTGGTAATAACGATTTTGGTAATATTCCTGATGAATTATTTATTACAATCGATGATTTAAAATTTTATATTGTCCATGGTCATCGCTATGATGTTGATTATAACCTAGATTATTTAACCCATATCGCAAAAGAAAAGGGAGCTGATATAGTTTGTTTCGGGCACACTCATCGACCTTATTACGATTTTCATGAAGGAATCACTTTTATTAATCCTGGTAGTGTTTGTTATCCTAGAGGTCAGTATCGTAATCCAACTTATTGTATTTTTGATACTAAGACAAAAAAAGTACTTTTTATGATGTCACGACATTAGAACCATGTGACCCTTTTTCCCCAATGGAACGTCCTAAAAGAAAAGAACCATTTTATAAAAAATGGTTCAAATAATCGGTTCCGGCAAAACTTTTTGGTACATGAGCGTACAAATAATCATACAAACTAGCATTGGGATAATTTGAATCAATAACAATCCCCCCACTAGATAAAAATTAATCAATCCTAAACTATACAATTTAATTAAAATAATTATTTGATACAACAAAGGAATAACAATAATTAAACCATAGAAGATAATCATTTCCAAATCGATTATCTTTTTTAAATCTTTTAGATCATACCCCATATGATACAAGTTAAGAAAGCTCCTTTTTCGTCCTTGCAATTCCATTCCTACTTTAAAAATAGTTGTAATCGATAACAATACCATGACACTAAAATATGACATCAACGTAACCATACTAATCAATGGGGTATCTAAAGTATAAATAGTTGTACACATCAAAATAATCGCTGCTATGGTTATTACTAAAACAAGCATTCTAACTTTTTCTAGATCATAGCGAACATTTCCCAGCGTAATTAATAAACAGCGGTCTTCTAACGATTCATTAGTTTGCCGATTTTCAATGAATTCAGGAATTATATTCTTAACTAGGCCATAAACACCAATTATTCCAATAAGAGCAATCAATAAATGACTAGCTGTATCATTAAGAAAAGGAAATACGATCATTGGTAAAATAAACAAAACAAGATATATTCGATTTGATAGTTTCTTTACGCCTATTCCAAATTTTTCAATTTTAACATTTGCAGTCACCATCTTATTGATGCTGGTACGATAACAATATCCCATATTTAAAAGCGTACACCAGCCAATTTCACAAAATAAAATGATAGCAGTTGCCATAAAAGTATTACTCGAAATATAATTTAAACTTCCTTGATAATCAAAGACCATAAAAAGTAAATTATTTACTAAAGGAACTAGAGGATAACTAATGACAAAACCAATTGGAATAGCTAAAAACATGATAATCGTACTCTGTAAAAGCAAATAAATCCCAACTTGATAAACAGATGCCCCTGACATCAAAACAATTGACACATCTTTAGTTTTCGCTAAAACATAAAAATCATTAGCCATAAATACACAAACCATTGCAATCAAAATTACAAAAGCAGCTATCGTAGTAATCAACTTTGCATCATTCCCACCAAGATTGATCCCTGTACTAGGATTAAGTGTAAGATTAAAGAATAAAAAGATAAAAATCGTTGTTAAAACAAAAGATAGAAAATAAAATAAACTCTTTAAAAAATCAGTTTTTAAAGATCTTATTGCTAATTTTATTAAGCCCATTAGTCAAACAACGCTTGCGATTCTGTCGAATTAATATCAACGATTTTGTAAAAATACTCTTTTTGACTCATATCTTTTCGCTCTATTGTTTCATCAATCACACCATCTTTAATATATAATAATTTCGATGAATACGAAGCAATTTTAGAATCATGAGTTACCATTAAGATAGATACACCGTCATTAATATTTAAATCTCTAAACAACGATAACAATTCATGAGAATTTTTACAATAATCTTTGGATTAGTAACTAAAGCCCGACAAATTGCTGCCCTTTGTCTTTGTCCCCCAGAACACTCACTTGGATATTTATTCAAAATCTGCTCGACATCTAACCGTTTTGCAATCTTTGCAACTGCTGCTTTTATCTCTACTTTTGATTTTCCTGCTAACGTCAGCGGTACAGCAATATTTTCAAAAATCGTTAGTGAATCTAATAAATTAAATTCTTGAAAAATAAATCCTAAATTTTCATATCTGAATTTACCAATTTCTCCCTCCGACATTTGTCGTACCTCTTTACCATTAATATAAACAAAACCTTTAGTTGGAATATCGATTGTTGATAAATTGTTAATAAAAGTCGATTTACCAGCTCCTGAAGGACCCATGACACAAACAAATTCTCCCTCATACATTTCTAAAGAAACATCACTTAACGCAGTATAGGGGTTTTTTGTCCCTACACCATATATTTTTGTTACATTTTTAGCAACTAAAATTTTATTTTCCATCATTTTTTCCTCCATGAATCGGTGCTACCACCGCTTTTTTATAATTATAGTAAGTAATTAAACCTGAACAAACAACAGGAATAAAGTAGACCCCAATTACTCCTAACGCAAAAGCAACCGACATCTCCCCATGATAAATAAAACATCCTGAAATAATAATTATATAAATCATTGGAATTAATAATAAAACTAAATAAAAATAAAATACCTCATACTTAATTATTTTAGTTATTTCTTTTCGTGTATATCCAATCTTCCAAAGATTAAAAAATAAAGTTTTTCTTGTCTGGGCCTCCATACAAAATTTATAAACGATACTAGTTATTAACAAAATGATTATTACAATGTAACCAATCACTCCAGTAATATATTCACGAGGTGCTCCCTGATTAGCAGCGATTGCCGCAATCATCCCTGTAACAGAAATCATCATTAAACTAATTAGTAAAATAGCTCGCTGAATTGAATAACCAAGGTTAGAAACATAAATCAATGCATATCTCTTTTCTAATAATTTCTTTTCTTTAAACTTCTTAATATACTCTGGCAGCGCATATCTAATCAAACCAATAGCCCCAACGATTCCTACCCCGGTAGGTGCAATATAAGCGGTAGCACTATGCTCATTCATAAACATCATAACTATTCCAAATACATATAAAAATAAATAAACAGCTGATGGAATTACTAATTTACGTTTATCACTAAAATCCATTGCCTTTTCTTGTTGTAACAAACTTGAAATATCATTTCGATAAATATACCCACTAGCAAAAACACAAAGTGCAACTAGGATCATTGCAACTACAACTATGGTCTGCATAAATGCTGCTGAAGGTATATGATAAATCGATGCCTCAATCCCCAAATAATGAAACATCCAATAATTTGAGATTGGTGTAACTGCCATCCCCAACGCAAGACCAATTGGTGCTGCAATCAGTAATAATACAAATGTCTGATAAATCAAATATTTAGTAGATTTAAAAGAACTGTTTCCCGATAATGTCATAATGGCAATTTCATTAGTTTTTCGAGAAATAAAAAAGCTATTTGCAAAGAAAATCATAAAACAACAAAAGCAAATTATGATAAAAGATAATGTTGTAGAAAGCGGTACATTGACTTGATTCCATGTAGCACCACCAACGACAGCACCAGGATCAGCTAATAAGTCGTTATTCATAATATTAAAAAAGATAAAGCAAACTGCAATAGCAAAAACCATTGTCAAAGCATAAAAAGCACTCTTTTTATACTCTTTCACCAGTAATGTCATTGCAAACTTAAAATTTCCCATACTTTTCTCCTATCTAAGTTTTAAAAACTTGATTAATTTTATTGATCAATTTAAAAAAATTAGTCATTTCTGTTTCATCTAAACATTTAGAAAATAATTGCACTAATTCCTCTTGTACCTTTCTAGTCTGAACTATCATATCTTTACCATGATCTGTGATTATAACATTGGTTATTCGTCGATCAGATTCGCACGCTTTAACCTTAACAAGACTACGGCCATGCATTCGTGCAACTATTCCTACTGTTGTAGCATGTGAGACATCAAATTCCATACTAATATCTTTTTGATTGATCGTTCGATCCTGATTATCGGCTAAAAAAATCAGGACACTAAGCTGTGTAAAAGTTAATCCATATGGCTTTAAACGAGCATTTGCATAATTAGCAATATTTCCTGCCAGTTTATTTAAACTGAACATTACTTCATAATCCTTCATTTCCGCCTCCCTAATATGTAGCCTGCTACATATTAATATTATAAGATGACTAATATTAATAGTCAATTAAAATATGTAGTAAGCTACATATTCTAATTGACTAAAAAAACTATACCTTAGTATAGTTTTAATATTCATTCAGCTCTTTTTTCAAATCTTCAATATATCTTTCTTCAAATTTATCTACACGAACAAATTTTCCTAATATCGATTGAGGTTCAAAATCAAAATTTAGATACATGCGACATCCACCATCAGGCAAAGGGGCAAATTGTCCGCTCCAATGACCACGATAACTATTATTTTCAACATCATAGTCAAATTGAATATTTTCACGTAAATCTGTAACAAAAATCTTCGTTTCCCGCTGTTTTCGATCATATTCAATAAATCGATTATCACCAATCTGCTCAACCCGTGTTAAATCACTACGCCATGAACAATCCTTTAAATTAGTTATTACTTTAAAAACTGCTGCTACTTCACTTTTAAAATCAACTGTCATATCTATTCTTTTCATTTTTTGAGCCCTCCACGATTCCATTATAACACAATAAAAAAAGAGAAAGCGAACTTTCTCTAAATAATTATTTTGCTAATGCTTTTTTTGCTGTATTTACAATTGCAGTAAATCCTTTAGGATCACAAATTGCGATTTCAGATAACATTTTACGGTTAACTTCAACGTTAGCTAATTTTAATCCGTGCATTAATTTTGAATATGAGATATCATTTAATCTTGCAGCAGCATTGATACGTGCAATCCATAATTTTCTCATATCTCTTTTTACTTGTCTTCTATCTCTATATGAATATGCTAATGAATGCATAACTTGTTCATGAGCAGTTTTATATAATGTATGTTTTGATCCAAAATATCCTTTGGCTAATTTTAATACTTTTTTTCTTCTACGTCTTGTAGTAAATCCACCTTTTACTCTTGCCATTTGTTTCTTCCTCCTATGTCAATAATTATTTTGCTAATCTAGATTTAATTCTCTTGTAGTCTGATGCACTTACTAAAGTAGCTTTAGCTAAGTGTTTCTTTTGTTTATGAGTTTTATTGTGAGATAAATGTGATACATAAGCATGGCTGCGTTTTAATTTACCGCTACCTGTTCTTTTTAAACGTTTTTTAAGACCACTATGTGATTTCATTTTTGGCATGATATATTCCTCCTAAATTATTTTTTCTTTGGTGCAATTATTGCAGTTAGAGTTCTACCTTCTAGCTTAGCTGGTTTTTCAATTTGACCAACTTCAGCACATTCAGCTACGAAGTCATCAATAACTTTTTTCCCAAGATCCATATGAGCTAATTGTCTTCCTCTAAATCTAATTGCAATTTTAACTTTGTTACCTTCTTCTAACCATTTCAATGTTCTTTTTAATTTTACATTTTTATCATGAACATCAATAGTTACCGATAATTGAGTTTCCTTTAAAGCAACCACTTTAGAATTACGTTTCATTTCTTTAGCTTTCTTTTGTTGTTCGAAACGATATTTACCAAAGTCCATAATACGACATACTGGTGGTTTACCGTTAGGGGCAACACACACTAAATCAAGTCCTGCACCATAAGCAATATCAATTGCCTGGTTACGACTTTTGACACCTAATTGATCACCATTTTGATCAATGACTAGTACTTCTTTGAAACGAATTTTTTCGTTTACTAACTCATCCGGTTGTTTTGGTTTTCTGTTATCAAATCTGCTAATAAAAGCCACCTCCATTTTAGTAGTTTAAACAAAAAGTGAGCACACTGAGTACCCACACATTGACATTAAGATAGTTTATCTTAGCGACATTTGCCTATCGACATAATCAATCAGGCGAGAAGTAGGCACTTCTTCTTTCCACTACTTTTCATTTACTTGAGTATATTATCATTTTATTTAATTAAAGTCAACCCATATTTAAAAGATTTATTCATCTTCATCTATTTGTAAATATTTAAAGTATCCAAACACCGAAAAGACTATCAATACTATTAATGCAAACATTTCATCACCACTAATAATATATGTAATCCCAATAAAATTATTACTTGTTTTTATGATTATGTTTAAATACTTTCCATTCTACAGCAATTATATTTATTAATAAATATAAACTTAGCCAAATTCTTAATATTTTCAATATCAAGATACCACCATTTATTTCTCACTTAGCGACCGCTTGCCCCCTAGTTCTTCTTGTGTCAAATTATACTGCGCCCACAGCCTCTTGCTACTATAGCATATCGACTAAATAGAAGCTAGAAAATGCCTTGCTACTTATCATAACAAGGCATTATTTAAACATTTTTTTAAATTCTTCTGGTACAACCGCTTTAAATTCCATTCTAGCTTTTGTATCCGGATGAACAAAGGCGAATACATGACTATGAAGTCCCATTCGTTTAATCGGATTAGTTGTAGCACCATACTTTTTATCCCCAACAATACTATGACCTAATGATTGCATATGGACCCGAATCTGATTTTTACGACCCGTTTCAAGAAATACTTCAATCAATGAATTATATCGTGATTCTTTTAATACTTTATAATTTGTAATCGCCAATTTACCTTTACCATTATTAGCAATATAAACCATTTGTGTCTTACTTTCATCAAGGTGATTTTTAATCGTTCCATGTTTCTTTTTAAGCTTTCCTTCAATAATTGCCAAATAACCACGCTTATAAACAATATCATTCCAATTATTTTGTAATTTATTTTTAATTATTTCATTTTTAGCAAACAACAGTACCCCCGATGTTTCTTTATCAAGTCGATGAACAATAAAAACACGGGCATTTTTATTTTTACTTTTAAGATACTCTCCAACTAAATGATAAGCTGTTTTTTCTTTTTCATTTCCTCCGGCCATACTTAGTAAACCAGCCGGTTTATTAATAACGATCAGTTCTCTGTCTTCATAAATAATATCTAGACTTGAATTATTATTAGGATTACGATCAACAACAATCTCATCATCCCGTTTTAATGAATAATCAAACTGACTAATCACTTGCCCGTTGACAGACACCTGCTTAAATTTAAGTAAATTTTTAACATTCTTTTTATTATAGTGATTTAATAAAAACTCCATTAACGTAGAATCTGTCTTCACTAAATACTTATTCATCGATTTTTTCCGCCTTAACTGCCATTCCAGAAACTTGACACTCAATCATATTGTTGCCAAGGTTTGTTGTTGTAAAGCGAACATTAATGATTGCTGAAGCATGTCTTCGAGAAGCTTGAGCAACTGTTTCTGCCATCGCTTCTTGTCTTGCTGTATCTAACATTTCTTCAATATTAGTATTATCACTAGCAATTGCCTGATTCATGATTTTACTGCTAAAAACGATTCCCAGACTCTTTGTAATTCGGTATCCGGGTAAATAATCAATCGTACTTACTTCAATCATATCCATTATATTTTCCTCCTTATAAGAAAAGGTTACTAAAGTAACCTATTTCATATCAATGATTCGATGAGTATTAAATAATACAACTACAACTTCTATTAAATAAATTACTAATGCCAGCCACCAAGGAATAATAAATAAAACAGCTAAGATCATTAAGATTACATTAATAAACAATCCTACAAAAATATTTTCAATCGTAATATATTTTTGTTTCTTAGAAATCATGAATGTTTCAATAACGGTATTAAGATCAGAATTCATCAGCATAATATCACTATTTTCAATCACTTTTTTATCTTTGATGCCACCACGGCTAATACCTACATAAGCTTTTTGCAATAATGCAATATCTTTTGAATTATCACCAATATAAGCAACTGGTCCAGCAATACTTGCTTTATCCATTACTTCTAATTTTTCATCAACTGTCAAATTATTATAGATTCGATACTGATCATTTTCAAGATCAACTGGTCCATCATTGAAAATAATCAAGCCAACATGTAATTTTGATAATTTAGCGAATAATTCCATTTCCTCTTCAGTTACTTCAACTCCATCAAAACGATCATAAATAACTGTTCGACATAAATTCAAAGCATCTAAACCACTATTTTCTTTAATAACAATATTTTTAGAAAAAGCTTTAGCCACTCCTGATAGAACAGCAAAAGAAGAAGCCTGCTTGTAAGCAAAAGAACCAG
>ENA-ORVB01001752-ORVB01001752.1-human-gut-metagenome-genome-assembly--contig:-NODE-1752-length-13681-cov-2.67268_pt1 | contig 13681 bp, 14 predicted proteins | sample MGYA00242090_ERZ509231 | MGnify/ENA primary metagenome ERZ509231 (study PRJEB26280, sample SAMEA2338798) | human gut metagenome | biome: human gut; feature: human-associated habitat; material: faeces...
TCTGTCAGGCTGGGATGTAGGCAGTGTAACGGATATGGGTTACATGTTCTATAATTGCACGAAACTTCAAAGTTCAACAGCAATCAATGATTGGAATATCTCAAATGTAACCAACTTTGTAGATATGTTTTATAAATCTCCCTCCCATCCAGAATTTACTAAGCGTCCAGGCACATGGGATAGCTATGGAACCTTTATTCCGAGTAATTAAGAAACATATCTGATTAAAACAAAGGAAGCGGTCTTCATGGCCGCTTCCTTTTGTATAGATGGCAACTTTTTAGATTGCATTGCCAGCACTTGTTTACGAAATTCTTCCACAGATTCCGCGATCTCGTAAGGTTTATATCCCCGTAGGCACTGGGGCAGCTGACGACAACGAGCTGCACGCCGTTTAGACCGATTTCTTTCTGGAGATTTTTTGTGAAACAGGATAGTTCTTTTCCGTGTCTCGTTTTTACGGCCACGCACCCAGTTGCGTCAAATCGTGCTGCAGTCAGGTAATAAGCCAAGATTTGTTACTTTCTCACATTTATTTTATCGTTTCTACAAAGGTTGTACAAGAAAAAATTGGAGCGACCGTATTGGCCGCTCCTTTTGCATACACAAGGTTTCAGTTGCGCTCTCTGATCAGTTTCGACAGAATCCAAAGCTTGGCGGAAAGTTCCACATAACAGTCGAATCCCTGGTCTTCGACACAATAGTCGTCGTATTCGTCCTCAAACTCAATGTCCAGCCAGGCCGTGATTTCATCTGCATAGTCATCAAGTTCCAGACAGATCTCCTCATCGGCCAGGTGGCAGGAAAAGTCTGGCACAATGCTGTTCAGACCGAGCGGATAAAACAGAAGGTGCAAAGAAGGAGGTTCGGAAAGGACTTTGTCCAGGCAGTCAAAATAGAGTTCAATTTTGTGGCGGATGCTGGCTGCAATTAGATTTTCATCGATTTTATTGTAAAGATAAACCACTCGGTAAAGCTGTTCCAGGGTAATTCCGGTGGAACGGGAAGCACTCCTTGCAGATTCCATAAGCAGTTGTTTTGCCCGTTTGCAGATTGTGTCACACAATTCATCAAAGTGGCCATTCTTCTCAGATGCATATTTTGCAATCTGGAGTAGAAGATGAAATTTGTGTGTGAACACGGTGGTACAAAGGATATGTTTTCTCAGTTCGCAACTTTCAAAATAACCGGTTTCGCCTTTTCTCATGGCGATCACGTTCCTTTCTTTGTAAAGACATCATTGGTTGTCTAAGAAAATGTTTTGATCGTGCAGAATGGAAAGCGTTTCTTTGGACAGCGTGAAAAGCAGTTTCTGCTCTTTCGGTGAGCAGTTTTTGTAAAAATGCATAATCTGCGAAAGCAGGTCGTCTTTGTTAAAAAGCAGATCATCAGGAGAAACATGCAGGGCTGCGGCAATGGAAACAAGACTTTCAACACTCGGTTTTTTCTTTCCGGTTTCAATGCCTGAAATACTGACTCTCGACAAATTGGAAAGTTCCGCCAGTTTTTCCTGAGACAAATGCTGTCGTCTCCGTATGGTCCGAATGCGTTTGCCTATTGAAGAGTGATTGGTATCCATGAGCATCATCTCCTTATTTTTGAGAAAATAAGTTTGCGGTGATTCTCAAAAGCGCTTTTGATTATCTTTATTGTACGATTTTTCTGCCGCTGTGTCGAAAACCGGAATCTGCGGATAAGAAAAAGAGAATTTTTTGTAAACAACAGGCAACAAAAATCGAAAAAATAATATATACAGTGTAAATCGCGAGGGACAGCAATTTTCCATGTTTTATACTAAAATATTCTTGTAAGAAAAAAGAAAAAGGAGCGATGCAGAGTGGGAAAGAAGAAGTTTTTTAGGAAATTTATTGGACAGCAGTTATTCATGCTGTGCGATGACGACATGGAACATGCAGCGGAATATCTGGCGATTCCATATGATACTCTGGAAGAAATGCTGGAAACACTAAAGGAAACCAAGGCAATGTCGAAGAATGGTATCAAACGCTACGGGAAACTGCTAGAAAAGACACCGATCTGGGAAGAAGCGGAAAGAGTGTATGCTGCAATCATGTGTACTGCGAAAGAAAGTTACAACTTTGTACCGGATCCTATCCGCGTGGAGGAGGCTTGGGGAGTCATGGACGGGTTGACGGACGGGCAGCTTATCAAAGTAGCTTCGGAGGTAAAAAAACAGAAAATGGAGCGAACGAAGGCAGAGATCAGGAAGGTCAGGGAGATCGTGGTTCCGCTGCTGAAAATATACGCTGAGAAGGAAGAAGTAAACATGGATGTATCTGACTGTCCGGATCAGGTTTCTTTCACGGTGGTCCTGCACGGACAAAACGGATTCGCTTGTGACATGTCCGATTTCCTGGCTCGAACGGTGTTTTCCCTGGCTTCCTATATCGATGCGTGTAGGGAGACGGACAGCAGTATGCGGCTGGAACTGACCTATGCACCGTAAGTGGGAGGGATGTTATGGAGATTGACAGGAGAGCAACGGGAGGACGGCTGAAAAGGCTATTGCAGGAGCGTGGCATGAAAGCAGCAGATCTGCAGAGACTTCTGGGTCTTGAGAATCACCAAGCAGTGTATAAGTGGCTGAACGGGAAATCTCTGCCATCGCTTGGACATTTATGTCAGATTGCGGAAATATTGGAGACTTCTGTGGAAGATATTCTGGTATACCGGAAAGAAAATCGCAGGGAGGAGGAATAGAAAAACAGTGAAACGATTGAAATACTGGTATCTGAAACAATATGAAAGTGAAGAGGAAAGCTGTGTTCTGGCTCACGGGATTGTATTTGGCCACGATCGATTGGCTGACGGAAGTTCGATGCACACCTCCTATGTGAAGGAAGTGCGATTGGAAGGAGACACGGCCATTATCATCACAAAAAATTCGGAATATGTGTGCAGACTGGAAGATGCAGATTTTACATGCTTTGACGACGAAACAAAACGGCTGATTCCGGATTTCGACAGGGTGCGGGAACGGTATGAGAGAAAGCTGGAGATTCCGGGTGACGGGGAAGGCGTACTGCTGGTGCTGGACAACTGTGCGGAGTACGGCTTTGTGGCGGCGGCCTTGAGACTGGACGGAAAAGTATATGAGAAGAGACAGGCCAGCGTGAACTTAAGCCTTGTACAGGATTCAGTCCTGCTAGGCTGGATGCTCCATGGAAGAGTGGCAGACTACCGCTATTTCCCAAAAAATACTTTTGAATTTTACACATGGACGGACGCTCTGGATGTATGGATTGAAAATGCGGGTGATGCGCCGATTGAGGTTCAGGTACGAGGAAAGGAATGGGAGATCCCGCCGCGGAAGATGCTGTCCGTGAAGCGATACATCTATGAGGAACTGAAAGTGGATGCCGAGCTTCCGGAAATTCTGCAAGACGATATCAAGGGGCTTTTGGACGATTTGAACAGCAGCGGACTGCTCGATGACTGTTGGCAGGAAGAAATACGCAGCAACTTAAATTGTTGGAATGACGCACCGAAAGAACTTGATAAGTTGCTTCGGGATTACTACTGGCGAGGCGGGATTTTCGAGAGCAGAAAGGGCGGAGAAGTCTGCCTGATTGATAAAGAAAGGGTTGAGACAAATGAAAATTAAGGAAGGTACAGAGAAACTTTTCGAGCCGCTCGAAGCTAACGGTGTCAAATACAATGGCTATACCAGTATTGTGATAATAATAGCAACCGAGTGGGCGGATCGGATGGAAGAATGCATTGAGGCTGGACAGACAGTTGCAGAGTGTGCATTGCAGACCATGGAAGCAGGCACTATGGGGGTGGATAAGTGGTGGTACACTGTAGCAATCGGTTTTTTGGCTGTGACATGGATTCATGGCGAGGCTTTAGTGGATTGGAACAATGCAAAATACTGTGAGACACAATGTCCGTTGAAAAAAGAAAACGAAGAAGAGGCGTAAGAATTGCAGGAAGAAGAGGTGCTGCAATCCGTCTGATAAACACAGAAGGAGAGGCTTCACGATGGAGAAAAGGAGAAATATGGAAGCATTGTTGCAGGAAGTAACGATCAACGGTGTGAAATATCATGCATATAGCAAACTTCTTTTCGATTTTGCTGAGAAGTGGGCAACAAACATGGAAGTTTACATACAACAAGGAAAAACGATTGCAGAGTGTGCCGAGCAGGCTAAAAATGATTACAATGATCCCCTGGCTGCAATTCTGCTATGTGATGGAGCTGTTTCATTATTAAATCTAGTCTGGGTGCATGGAGAAGATCTGGCAAAGTGGCATAACGAGCAGCTCTGTGCCACACAATGTCCGCTCAAAATGCAAGATTGTGGGAGAGAAGAAAAGCCAAGCGAAGAAGAAAAGGTGTGAAGCATATGGAGAGACTGGCGGTTTTGAATGAGATAAATGGAATCTGCATGGGGATTGTCGGGAATGCGAAGGTTTCGGTAGAAAAGAAGACTGAGTTTGCAAACCAGATGGTAAAACTATTCCAGATCGCCGGTATATGCGAACTGCACTGGCTCGCTATCGGCACGGGATTTTATATCATGTCACCGCCAAACCCGAAACGACCGTACTTTACGGTCAATGGAAGTTTTCTGGATGAGAAAATGTACGAACCGATCCGGTTCAACACTGAGGAATGCTGGCTGAAAAGCGGAGATACCGGAAAAGGTGTTTATTCGAGTGCGGCGATAGCGGCCTATATGTTGTGGGAGCAGTATGCGGACAATGCCTTGACTGTTGCTGATGGAGCCAGGATTGATCAGGAAAGTGTTCTGGGCTGGCTGAATTTTGTTCTTGAAACTGCCTTTACATTGGAAAAACGGACAGATGCCGGCTGCATACATGAAACCCTGGAACAATATTCACAAAGCCGTCTGCCGGATCTTCCGAAGTTTCTTGCCTGTGTTACGCCTGGGATCAATCCCGTGGAGCCGGTACGAAATGTCCGAACGGATGAGTACCTATATGTGGATCCTGATGACCTTCTTTACACCTGGAATCCCAGAAAAGATTCTCCTCTGTCGGAGCGGATGTGGGAGACGATATTCCAGTGGGAAGAGGAGTATCGGAAGATACTAAAGGATGCTTCCTATCCTTTCGATGAGCCCGAAGCACTAAGAAAACGGATGCTTAACGATATGTGTATGGCGGAAGTGACCTATACAAGGGTATGGATATGGGCGGATGTGCTCCGTGAGTGGCTGATTCATACAGACAGTCCGGAACATCTGGCTGCATGGGAGCTTTTTCATAGAATACTGAAAAGGCACGAGAATGACTGGAAGGTCAAGGAACTCACAAAGGAAATAAAAACACATGGCTGGGAGCTCACACCGGTGGGGCTTAAATACAACGAAGGAAGAAACGAAGTGAAACAGTTTTTATCCCTTCTGCATAACAGGACGCTGAGAAGGCTGATATTTGGCTTTTGAGGCACAGATAAGGGGATGTCATGGCGGCATCCCCTGTGTATTTCATTTTCTGCTCTGTTTTAAGAGTGTTTTGTATTCCTTTTTGATAGCCTGGAAGGTGGATTCTCCAAGAGAGTATCCAGTGTTCCGAATATCCATGAGGGCCTTGGATGCCGGATAATCATAGAGGTTCTCCACATGGCGGATAATGATTTTCTTTACCTCGTCCGGAAGCGACTTCCAGTTTTTGACCGGACGCCCCCGCTTCATAGAGGGATCGGCCTTCATGCGAAGGATTTTCCGCTTTTCATTGGCTGTGGTAAAAACCCTTAAAAAAGCTGACAACTTGGCGAAATCATCGTTTACGGATCGGGGATCGCCGGAAGCAGGAACCAGGTCAATATAATTAGCATCCACAATTTCCAGCTGCACCCTGGCATGGTGGAAGATTTGAAGGGTATCGAAAATCTTCCGGTGGGTGTTTCCGATTAAAAGAAGGTTTCGGACTATAAGCCGATCACCAGGTCTTAAAGGATGGCCGATCAGCTGCCGAATATCCGTGCAGTTTTCACGGGCATACTGACCAGGGCCAAGACGGTGTTCACGGACAATGCTGTGCTCTTGGGCATATTCAAGTTGTTCTTTGAGCGGAAGAACAAAACTCGTTTCTCTTATGTACATATAGGTTGGCATGATGCCACTCCCTTCGTCTGTGTGTTCTTTTTTATTTTACCATGTCAGTAATAATAAAGATATATGAAAAAAACAAATTAAAAATAAATGATAGAAAAGCTATATAAATATTGATTTTAATAAAAAAAGATGTATGAAAAATGCGAGGGGCGAACATGCAGATAACCGCAGTTTTTACGAATCCATTTGAAAAAGAACCCATGGTTCATCAAACAAAACAAAAGGAGGACTAAAATCATGAGTCAAAAACACTTAAAAAAATGGTACATCAGAGAGGAAGCAGAAGATTTTGCCCTGTATGGGACAGATGACAAAAACGAGTTAATAAAGGCTGAAGCTCCGTACATGGTGGTCAATCCTGCCGGAATAGGAATTGTTTATTCGAATAACGGAGAATTTACGGTCGATATCATGGATATGGCCATCCGGCTGTTTGATCCGAACGGGTTTTCATGTGTTCCAGTCTGTGGTCTGCGTATGTATGCAAATGCGGCAGATCCTTCTTACTGCGGCGATCCTTTTCGTCGTAATTCCGCTGCCCTTCCTGGATTTTCTGCATCGGCGATTGCTGATGCGATTCCCGTGCGTATGTGGTATGTAAAAGGAAAACCAGGAAACCTGACTTTTTACGGTATTCTGGAAGGTCAGAAAGAGGATGCCGTTGTATTAAAGAATCCTTCCGTTGTATGCAATGGTGCAGGAAAAATGGCGGTGGCAAAAGGGAAACGACTTTGTACATGCTGGATTGATGACATCATGGATGTATTCTGCGATACCGTTGTCTGGGAATGGATGCCATCGGAGTGTGTGGAATTGTGGTACTGGAAAAAGGAAGAAATGAAAGTCTTTATGCGGGTATGTGAGGGAAACGGAAAGATCATCTGGCTAAATAACAGGAGAAAGCAGGAAGGGGGAGGCAGATGAGACAGAAAAGTGACAGAAAAAAGCTTGAAGAAGGGCGTTGCCTGGGGGAAGGCAGGGAGTATGTAGGTTTTCTCAAGGCAAATGAGGCGAAGAGCATCGGCACGGCATCGGAAATATGGGACCCGATTGAAAAACGGACGGTGGATGTGCTGTCCCAGAGCGAGAAAACATTGTTTTGGTGTTTGCGTTACAGTGACAGGGTGGCAGAAATCAAAGAGCAAATGCTGATGAACGCTTCCATAGTGGAAGAAATATGCAGGTGTCGTGGTTTTCGGATTCCGACTAATATCCTGTCTACGGATTTTCTGGTAACACATACGGATGGAACATCGGTGGCCTATAGTGTCAAAGCGGACAGGGACGAATTCAATCGGGATTCCGACCGATACCGGCTGCATCCCAATCATTACAACAAGCTTCTGATCAGACAGACTATAGAATGTGATTATTGGAAACGGCACGGTACGGACTTTCGCATTATATTTGGAAGTGACTTAAACAAGGTTTATGCGCGAAACATAGAAATCTGTATGGGCTGGTATGACAGATGTTATGTGACGGATACGGAATCAAAACTGAAATATCTGCTGGCACATAAATGGATCGACCTTCCGATGGATACAGAACCATTGCGTTTTGCCAGGCTGGCGCAGATAATGAAAGACGAGATTGAAGCAAAATACAAGGAGGCAGGGCTATGCAGGAACTGAATTTTAAAGCAGGAACTGTAATAAATCTGGATAATACATTGTACCGTATTCTGGATGTGAACACAAAGCAGATCCTGCTGATTGCTATGGATATTGAAAAATTTGATTTTCAAAGGATTCAAACAGACTGCATGATGCACATGATTGAAACGGGAAAGATAGTTGAGGCAGAGTACGAAGAAAAGCAGTGCTGTATTGAAACACTGACGGAAGCAGAAATGCTTCTGCTTGGCAACAGGCAAAGCATAATAGAAAATATGCTTACACAGATGTACCCTAATTGGGATGAGCTTCAGCATAGAAAAGCAAAACCTGAGTTTTATGATGTTTGTAAACAGTTAGGCATTAAGAAGAAAGCTGGACTCCGGTTACTCCGGAGGTATCTTCAATCCGGTCGGAACATATATTCCCTAATTGACGGAAGAAAACAGAAGGCAAAAGGGGAATTAGGGAAAAATGTCCGCGGTGCTAAAAACAAAAACGGGAACAGCAGCAATGTTCAAAACGATGCCATTTTGCAGGAACGCTATCATGAATTTTTTATGGAATTTATGGAGACAAAGGAAAAAGGAGGAACCATCCAGTCCTCATATGACCATATGCTGCAGAAATATTACACGATCAGGGAAGTGAAGGACGGAGAACTGATTGTCAGGGTTGTGCCCAAGGAAGACAGACCGTCATATAAGAGATATCTGCGGTACTGCAATGAGCAGCTTGGAAATCTGACAATCCGTCAGGCGAAAAAAGGCAGGCGGGCAGTGAGAAATGATGAAAGGCTGTTGCTTGGTAATGCCAGAAGCGGTTGTGATTATCCGGGACAGATCCTGGAAGTGGACGAGTTGGAGGTGGATATGTACAATGTGTCGGAAGCGGACAGCCGCCAACTTGTGGGAAGAGCAATTGTTTATATGGCAGTGGATGTATATTCTTCCTGTATCGTGGCTTGTTGGGCAGACTATCACAATAACAGCTATATGGGTGTTTCCAACCTGTTTTTTACACTGATGGAGGAGCATAACCGACAGACAGAGAAATACGGTGTTACCATTCCGCCGGAAGTTTATCCTTCCTGTTTTCTTCCAAGTGAAATCCGTGTGGATCATGGATCGGAATATATCAGTAAAGAGTTCAGGAGAGCTATGGGGGAACTGGGAATTACCGTGACGCTGGTGTCTCCCGGCAGCGGTTCCTTAAAAGGACTTGTGGAACAGAGTTTCCACCAGTTTCAGGAAATGCTAAGAGGGGAAGCGCAGGGAACTGGGATCATCTTAAAAAGAGTGGAGTCTGCGCATTACGAAACAGCCTGTACGGATATTCACGATATCAGAAGCATGGTGTATCAGTTTGTGGCTTACGCAAACATGCACGCCAGGGAGGGGTATCCGTTTACAAAGGAAATGGTGGAACAGAACATTATTCCGGCCCCGTGTGGAATTTGGAAATATGGACAGGAAAATTTCGGAAAGCCACGCACGATTACGGAGGCATTGAAACCCCAGGTTATGTTTGCGTTGCTGAAAACAGACCGCGTGTTCAAGGTGTCCAGGGCAGGAATCGAATACAAAGGTTTGTACTATTATACACGGTATCCATGGCTGATCGAGGCGATGACGAAGGCGGAAAAGAAGAAAGTAAAAATGGAAGGAGTTCGTTACGATCAGCGCAGCGTTCAGAAAGTTTATGTAATGATGGATGGTATTGTTTATGCTGTTGAGTTGAATACGGACAGAGGCGAACTGCGGGGATTTTCGGATCTTACCTGGACTGAGTATGATGAAATGTATGAAAAAAAACTGGAAATGCTGCGGAAGTATGAGGAAGAGGACACAACGGCCAGGCTTGCCGCCAGAGAAGCGATTGGAAATACGATTCAGACAGCAAGAAAGTTTCAGGAAGAAGGAAAAAATTCAAAAAAGAACATGCGTCAGGCATTGCGGGCAGAACGCAACCGGATAGCATCCAATGCAGAAATGGAGTCAGGATACAGAGAAACGACAGTTGATGTGGTTCAAAAGAAAGAATCCATTGTTCTTCCTGCAAAAGCGGACGACTTCAGCGATCTGGACGACTTTTTCGAAGCCTGACAAGGAGGTGCCGTATGAACTATGTCGGGTACATGGAGCTTCCATACAGAATCCTGAAGGAAGAGGAAAATCTGTACGATGATTTGGATCTTAATATGCAGGATATTGTGAAGGCAGAATATTGGTCCGGAAACGGATACGAAGGTCATCCTGATATCTGCGCACTCCCACGGATATCCACAAATCGGGAACTGCAGGTTCAAAACAGCATTCCTCTGAGCGGATACAGTCGAGAAAAAGCCCGCGAAATGTCTGCGATGGACAAAAAGACGAAAATTTTGATGCTTCGGGAAATACGCTTTCCGTTTCCCTTTCATGCACGCGTGGATCAGTATCTTCATGCGGCTCTTGTGTCTTCCTATGCCAGACGCAGAATCGGGCTGACGGCCCGTCCGGACATATTTGAGGTAGGAGGAGAAGAAGAAAAAGCAGAGGCTCTTACTGCAGAGATGGATATTTCGAGCAACACAATGGGATTTTCCATGATAGGGACAGCCGGCACCGGAAAGTCAACGGCTTTCCAGTTGGTATCCGCTAAATATCCGAAAGTAATCCGGCACGACTTTGAGGAATTTGCTTATTATCAAATTCCGATTATTCGTCTGACCGCTTTTGCAAACGGAAATCTGTCGGCGCTTTTTGTACAGTTTGCAAGACAGTTGGACAATCTGCTGGACAGCGGAAGCCATTATGCGGAAATACGGGGAGTTGCCAATCTGGGCAAACAGACCAGTATTGTATGCCAGTGGATCAAGCGCTACCATATCGGTGTGATTGCGATAGACGAAGTTCAGCTGATGGAGTTTTCTCCTTCCAGTGCAAAGTCTGCCGAAAATCTTTTGACGATCACTGCATCTACTGGAGCAGCCCTGGTTATGATTGGAACGGAAGATGTAAGCAGGCATTGGCAGGAAACTTTAAGGCTTCAAAGAAGAACGGAGGGATGGCTGATTCATGCGGATCAGTATTGTACGCAGCCGGATTTTATGCAGTTGATCATCAGCCGGATTTTGGAATATCAGTGGCAGACACGGGAACTGCTTGTTACGACCGAACTTACGGACACGATGTACGAGGAATCCATGGGGAGCATAGACCTCCTGATTCTTCTTTGGATGATGGTACAGTTTGAAGTGACCGCTGCAAAAAAAGAACCGGAAATTACGGCAGCCTACATACGGAAAATTGCACAGGAGAAATTCGGACAAATGAAGAAACTGCTTATGGAATCCCTTGAGGAAAGCGAGCAGCAATACCTGTCTGCCAGAGAATCCGTGCTTTTACAGATCAAAAAGTCTGTGGAAGCAGACAGGGAGCGGGAAATGGTGCTGGAAATGAAAGCGCAGAGTGAAAGAAACATGAGGGAACATTATAACCGGGATATGCATCTGGCTGCCGTGAGCGATGCGATTTTATGCTGCTATCCGGAATATTCCGAACAAAGCATACGGAAAGCTTATGCCAAAGCAGAAAAGAAAGAAGGGTTCGTGTCCCTTGGCATTCGTCAGAAGACACAGTTGACACTGGGGATTCTTGGAAAAGGATGCTCGGAGAAGTCCAAGAGGCAAAAAACAGTAAAACAAGCTGTGGATAAAAAGAAATCGGAAACGGTTCAAATATCGTTGGAAGAGATGGAAGATTTGTTAAAAGGAACAATGGAGAAAGAAGGAGGATGGAACAATGCTCCCGATATGCGTCAGACCGTTTGATGACGAGTTTTTGTATGGATGGCTTATGCGGATGGCGGAATGTAACGGTGTATCCGGCATCCGCAAGTTCCAGAGCGATTTTCTAAGCAGTAGAAAGGAAACGAGCAAAAAAGTCCCCATAGGTACCGTGAGATTGGACTACATACGTGGTTTGGACCGTGTATGTCAGGAAAACGGCGCAACGACAAGTTTCCCCGATGTGGATTTTGTTCTTCGAAGGATGTCGGTTCTTTATGCATTGTTTCCGTTTGACTCATATGGGAAACAGGCAATGCGTTCCCAGGTTATCTTAAGGGATGCCGACAATATTCTGTATGACATACCACTTAACTCAGAAGTTTCGGAGATTAAACTGTGTCCCCAATGCATGGAAGAAGATAAATTAAACCATGGTTTTTTCTATTGCCACACCTGGCATCAAATGCCGGAAACAAGAGTGTGCGCCAGACACGGAGTTGTGCTTCTGGCTACACAACGCAAACACAAATTAGCCGATGTTGACTTAAAACAGGCTGTTCCCGTGCAGCTTCTTGCCGATCCGGAAACGGAATGGGAACTTTCCAAATTTACAAAAGCATTGTATGACAAGCCGTTGTTTATTGATTTAAAGAGTGTAAGAACGATTCTGCAGCGGAGAATGGAGAATTTGGGATACAGCAGGGAAAGTCCGTATGACGAATTGGCAAAAGGACTCCGGCAGAGCGGATATGCTGTGTTTTTTCAGGAACAGACAGGACGGGGAATCAGACGGATGCTGGCGTCATCCTGGATTCACAAGGAAAATCTGCTTCGGGCTTTATCGTTTCTTTTTCCGGAACCGGAAGTGTTTGTTCGGGAAGCGGAGACAGCCGGAGAAGGATTTCGGGACGATTTTTATCAATATATAAAGGGTAATTTCCACCTGCTTTCTCCGTTTGGGCAGACCGTATTTATGGAATGTAAGATTTGCGGCAATCAGTTTCATATCAATCCGTATGCGATTATGTCGGGATGCGGATGTCCGGAATGTGATGGCAGATTATCTTTGGAGGAAATTGTGAATCGCCAGTTGTCGCACCTGGGAGACGGAGAATACGAATTAGAAGGAAAATTTTGTGGATACGGAAACAGACAAAGTAAAATCCGGCACAAAACCTGTGGTGTTGTAAGAAAAATGAGGCCGGCTGATGCCGTGTGGTGCAGGCGAGAATGTGGATGCACAACGGAAGCCGATTTAAGCCGAAAACAGGAAAAGGTGGACAGATATAGCCGGAATTTCAAAGTGATAGGATATGAATCAAAAAAATGGGGAAATGGAAAAGTTATGATTTTACACGAAGAATGCGGACAAACTTTCGTAACGGATTTGGTTAATTTTTTAAAATTCCCTTACTGCAGAAAATGCCGCCAGCGTAATTTGTCACCGCAACTGTTTGAAAAACGAGTGAAGGATCTGGTTGGAGACGAGTATGTGGTAAAAACCCCTTTCGTCAATCAGGATACGAAAATTACCTTCTGGCACAAGACTTGCGGAACCTGTACGGACATTCTCCCGGCAGAATTTCAGAATGGCAAACGCTGCGATCTTTGCAGTACGGTCATCCGTCAGGAAGAACTTCAACAGTTGGTTTTAGAATGCACTGGAGGAAAGTATCATGTGGCTCCTAAGGGAATCAGTCGGTATGAGATTCAGGGACTGGACGGAACCACGATGGTCAAAGACAGCCGTTTCCTGATCCAGGAACTGTCAAGACCAACGCCGTCTAAGATATTTCAGCATCGGATTAAGAAACCGGAGAGAGCGATTGGAAAGAAAGCTGAAGTGTACCTTTGGGCGAAAGAAAAAGGGAGCCAGTTTTCGTGTATTGAAGTTAAACAGGAACTACAAATGGGTGACACACAGGTCCATAATATACTGTCATGGCTGAAAAAGAACGGATATATTCGGTGGGTTAGATACGGACTTTACGAGGTATCATACAGGGAAATCGATTTGTAGTTGAAATACAGCAGTTTTTTGCAACAAGAAGCCTTTTTTTTCTCATAATTTTAAAAATGAGAAAAAGGAGGCTTTTTATGTATATTCCAGTGTGTTTTAAACCGGAGGCTGATGAGCTTCTGTACAGTTGGTTACTTAGGCTTGCACAAGCAAACGGGTTCTGTGG
>ENA-ORVB01001784-ORVB01001784.1-human-gut-metagenome-genome-assembly--contig:-NODE-1784-length-13505-cov-28.7852_pt1 | contig 13505 bp, 9 predicted proteins | sample MGYA00242090_ERZ509231 | MGnify/ENA primary metagenome ERZ509231 (study PRJEB26280, sample SAMEA2338798) | human gut metagenome | biome: human gut; feature: human-associated habitat; material: faeces...
TTTAGCCAATAATGATTAACCAACTATACTTTTGTGGCTACGGCAGGAATGCCGTAGCCTCCTGCAATATGTTATTTTTTATAAAAACACAAGAATTTTAAAAGATTTCTTTGTTTTTCATTTGCCATTCAATGCTTAATAACTACCTTTGTTATATACATTATCCTTATCTTTTTAAGCAACTCTAACCATATTTATTCTGTTTATGACTAATCCTAACAACATTCCCTATGACGTTGTACAGTTTCTTGAAAAACGAAAGCATATAGAAATATGGGGACGAAAATTGCCTCATTGGTTTCAAGAAAACAAAACAATGTTCGTTACATTTCGATTAGCAGACTCATTACCTAAGAATAAAGTGGAAGAATTCTTAGCTGACCGTGCCAATATGCTAAAGGAAGAAAAAGGAACTGCTGGTAACAACGCCCGCAAAACATACGATATAATGATGATGCGTAAGATGGAATATTGGCTAAATAATGGTTATGGAAATTGTATGCTGCAACGTGAAGATGTACGTAGTGTTTTAGTAGAGGCATTACACTATTATAACAACAAGGAATACTTACTTCATGCCTTTGTCGTAATGCCAAATCATGTGCATATATTATTGTCATCACTTACAAATAAACCAATAAATAATATTATTGGTAAAGTTAAGGGGTTTACTGCTTATCAACTTAGAAAGTCATTAAGAATAGATGAGGATATATGGCAGAAAGGTATATTTGACAGAATACTTAGAAATTGGGATGAGTTTGAAAAGTATGTTGATTATATTGCTAATAATCCAAAGTCACTCCCTGAAGACTCTTACTCTCTGTATATACAAGAATCTCTACGATAAGGTGGGTAGGAGGCTACGATATGTACCCTGCTTTGAGAGGGTATACAAACAACTGAAATAAAAGGCTTACTGTAGGAGGCTACGGCATTCTTGCCGTAGCCAATACCGTAGCAAATACGATTAATCAACTGTACTCTTATGGCTACGGCAAGAATGCCGTAGCCTCCTACAATATGCAAAATTTCAAAAAAAAGCGTGGCACTCTGTATGTGAGCGCCACGCTTGTATATTAGTATATTAACTAATTGTCTGCTTATTTCACCTCTACGGCTTCGAGAGCTGCCTCATCGTGCTTGATCTTGCGACCGAGTGTGAGGTAAGCCACCGGAGCAGCCATGAAGATAGAAGAGAGTGTACCGAAGATTACACCGAGCAACATTGCGAACGAGAAGCTGCGAGTGCTCTCACCACCGAAGCAGAAGATACAGAGCAGCACGATGAGTGTTGAGAACGATGTATTGATAGTACGTGCGAGGGTCTCGTTCAGCGACTTGTTGAAGAGCTCCTGCAGATCCATCTTCTTGTGGAGTGTGAGGTTCTCGCGGATACGGTCGAACACAACCACCTTATCGTTGATAGAGTAACCGATAACGGTAAGGATAGCACCGATGAAGGTCTGGTCGATCTCGAGAGAGAACGGCACTACGTCCCAGAGGAGTGAGAAGAATCCGATAACGATTGTTGCGTCTACGGCGAGGGCTACTGTAGAGCCTACTGAGAACGCTACGTTGCGGAAACGTACGAGGATGTAAACGAAGATGGCTGCGAGGGCGAAGAGCACGCTGATGATAGCACCGTGTGTGATGTCCTTAGCCACTGCCGGACCTACCTTTGTAGACGATATGATAGAACCTCCTGCGCGTACGTCAGGGTTCTTGAATGCCTCAACGCTGCCCTGAGTTACGAGACCTGCACCGTGGAGACCCTTGTAGAGTATGTCCTCTACCTCGTTGTCGATAGCCGGGTTGTTCGACTCAATCTTGTAGTTGGTAGAGATACGGATTGTCTTGCCATCGGTACCGAGTGCGAGAGCATTAACTGTTGCGCCCTTGAAGAGCGGTACGAGGGCTTCCTTCACCTGCTCAGGCTCTGTCTGCTTCTCGAGCACCACTACGTAGTTGCGACCACCGGTGAAGTCGATACCCTTGCTCAAGCCACGTACGAAGAAGCTGCCGAGCATGATGAGGATTACGACGCCGAACACTGTGAACGATGTCTTATATGACGACATGAACGCGAAGTTCTTGTTTGCCATAAAGTTGCGTGACACGCGTGTAGAGAAGTTCTGCTTTGTCCACTTGTCGTGCTTCAGACGGTTCTCGTAAACGAGGCGTGTGAGGAACACTGCGGTGAAGAACGAGCAACAGATACCGATGATAAGTGTGGTAGCGAAGCCGCGGATTGGACCTGTACCGAACACGTAGAGGATGATACCTGTGATGATTGATGTCAAGTTAGAGTCGAAGATGGCTGAGAAGGCGTTGCTGTAACCCAGCGAGAGTGCCTGCTTGGTGCCGAGACCCTTCTTGAGTTCCTCCTTGGTGCGCTCGTATATAAGCACGTTGGCATCCACCGCCATACCGAGGGCGAGCACGATACCGGCGATACCTGGCATTGTGAGTGCTGCCTGGAACGATGCCATGATACCCATGGTGAAGAAGAGGTTGAGGAGGAGGGCGCCGTTAGCTACCATACCCGGGATGAAGTCGTACATCACTACCATATAGATCATCAAGATGATGAAGGCGAAGATGAACGAGATAAAGCCCTGCTGGATTGACTGTGCACCGAGTGTCGGACCTACCACTTCCTCCTGAACGATGTGTGCCGGAGCCGGCATACGTCCAGACTTAAGAGTGTTAGCCAAGTCCTTTGTATCTTCGATTGTGAAGTTACCTGAGATAGACGACTGACCGCCAGAGATCTCGCCGTTTACGCGCGGAGCAGAGTATACTGTGCCGTCGAGCACGATGGCGATTGCCTTGCCTACGTTAGCCTTTGTGAGGGCTGCCCAGCGGCGTGCGCCGTCAGAGTTCATTGTCATTGAAACCTCAGGCGAACCAGTAAGGTTGTTGAACTGGTCCTTAGCGTCGGTCACTACGTCGCCCTCGATAGGAGCGCGTCCGTTGGTGGTTGTCACCTTAATGGCGTGAAGCTCGTAGATATTCTTTGCCTGGATACCGTCAGCCGGCTTAGCGCTCCAGAGGAGGCGGCAGTCGGAGGGGAGTATCTGCTTAGCAAGAGCCGAGTAGATAATCTTGTTTACCTCTGCTGTGTCGCGTGCCGAAGCGTAGCCTACGAGGCTGAGCGCACCGTTGCCAGAAGGCTGGAACACAGAGAAGAGCGGGTTCTGCTTCTTGGCCTCAGCCATAGCTGCTGCGTTGTCTGCCTTAGCGTCCTTCTTTGTCTTGAACGCTGCCTTTGCCTTAGCTTCTACCTTCTCGGCTGCTGCTACTGCTGCTGTGTCGGTAGCAGCCGAGTCGGCTACTTCCTCCTTGGCACCAGAGCGGTGGTTAGCCTCGCGCTGGTTGAGCTGTGAGAGGTAAGGGATGATTTCGTCTGAGTTGTATGTCTCCCAGAACTCAAGGTTTGCGCTACCCTGGAGGAGCTTACGCACACGCTCCGGCTCGTTGATACCAGGCATTTCTACCATGATACGGCCCTGCTGACCCTCGAGCTTCTGGATGTTAGGCTGTACGACACCGAACTTGTCGATACGTGTACGTACGACGAGGAACGAGTTATCGATAGCTGCCTGCACCTCTGAACGGAGCACCTTCTCTACTTCCTTGTCAGAAGAGTTAGGCGACACCTTGCCCTGGAGCTGCTGTGTAGCGAAGATCTCTGAGAGATGACGTCCCGGAGCGTTCTTCTTGAAAGCGCTGACGAAGAGAGTGATGAAGTCGCTCTGCGATACTTCGTGCTCTGCGCGAGCCTCTTTCATCGACTTAACGAAAGCTGCGTCTACCTTGTGGTCGGCGAGGTTCTCGAGTACATCAGGAACGCTCACTTCAAGGATGACGTTCATACCGCCTTTAAGGTCAAGACCGAGACCGATCTGTGTTTCGAGACACTTCTGATAAGAGTAGATGCCAAGATACTTCACGGAGTCCTTGTAGTCCTGCTGTGCGATAGGATCCTTTATCTTCGCAGCCTGGCTGTCATAGTACTTTGTGGCAGCCGAGAACGAGAGATAGAAGATACTTGCAAGCGTCAAAAGGACGGCTGTTACAATTACAATACCTTTGTTCTGCATTTTTTTGATTTATTTTTTGTTATTATTATTTTTTCGCTGTGTATACAGATAGCGTGCAAAGTTACAGATTTTTTCAGTTAAACCGAAATTTATAGCTTTATTTCTTTGTTTTGCAGAGGTTTAAGAGTTTAAAACACTTATAAAAGTCCAGTTTTTTAAATATTTTTATAATATATAAGGTGAAAAAGCACTTTCTAAAGTGGTGTCATCACCCCTATACTCATTGCTATTTTACCCTTTGCAGCTTACATACAATCGGATAATGATCGGATGCACTTATGCTATTATCCACCTTGCATTCATAGGGTTTCCAATGGTCGGAGCACATGATGTTGTCTATGCGCACGTAGAAAGCATTGTAGTGGTAAGATATACCAGGACCATTCGCCGTAGCTACATAACAATCGGTGAGTTCTTTAGCTAAGCGTTGATGGGTATAGGATATGGGCGAATCGTTGAAGTCGCCTGCAAGGATTATGCTCTGATGCTTATGATGCTCAATGTATTCAGCCACAGCGTCTGCCTGTGGTCCACGTTTCGCTGACGACTCGCCAAGCAAGTTCCACAGGCGATGTGTTTCCTGTTTTGTTTCATCGCTTTCCATGTCACCTTTCAACATCGACTTAAAGCGTGTACGGTCTTCGGGCGACAATCCGGTAACTTGGAAGTGGGCTACAATAACAAGCGTAGTGTCCTTTTCACCTGTCTTTAGAGCATAAGATACGGCGTTGTATGTATCCTCTTCGGTGGATATATATTCCTCCCCTACTATCGGCAACTTACTATATATACCGACAGCATCGCCTCCTTTGGGATTTTTCGAGCCACTATACTTGCTGTAAGGATACTTCACGTCCAACAACGAGTCTATCTTCACACGCTTTGCCCATTGTACATCAGCTTCCTGCAAACAAACGATATCAGCGTCCTGTTCCAACATATAATCGGCTATAGCGCATGGCTGCGACAAGTCGGTCCACGTAGAAAAGCAGAATACATTGTACGACATTATCTTCAACGCATCCTCAGGAGCCGAAGACGGAACATTCAGCGGAACATAAGTGCGCACCGGACCGAAACATACTATCATTCCGACTAACGAGATGAGTGCCCCACGCTTACAAAACAACAACCAAAAGACGAGAAATGCTATATTAAGCAGCAAAAACAAGGGGAATATAAGCCCTATGTTAGCTATCAACGGATGAGCCGTAGGGTTAACCCTGTCGCTATATCCTATAGCTAACATAAAGAGCACCGTCACCACATTAAATGCGGCGACGATGCGAAAGATTATTGATTTTATATTTTTCAAAGCGTGTAAGTCTGTTTTTTATTTTCTGTTACTTGCATCGAAGAGTTGCTGTTTCTCTTCACGCGTTAGCGACTCGTAACCATTACGACGTATCTTATCCAATATCTCGTCCATTCGCTCCTGCTCTGCCTTGCGGCGTGCGTTGTAGTCCCAATCGCTTTCATGGCGTGTATTTGCACTATTAGTAAACACACCGCCACGATCTTTGCGCCCCGTGCGACGCTCCCACGAGGCACGCATAGAGTCGAAGAACTGCTGTCCGCTGCGACGACTGTAGCGAATGTCGGGGTGGCGTCGCCAGTAGCGAATGAGGAAGAAACCGAACACCATACCGCCCAAGTGAGCCAGGTGAGCCACTCCGTCGCCCGTAGAAGAGTAAGCCATGAACAATTCTATCGCAGCATAACCCATCACAAACCACTTTGCCTTGATAGGCACAGGCAACGGGAATATAAAGATGCGCTCCTCGGGATAGAGCATACCGAAGGCGAGAAGTATGCCGTAGACAGCACCCGACGCACCCACGGTGGTCCAAGGGTTAAGGCCGGCGGCATAGGCATCAGCCACTTTCATTGTCTGAGCCAATGTGAAGTGAGGAAGGTGTTCGCTTGCTATAAAATAGAACTGCGCAAACTGTGCCAACTCCTGAAACAGACCAGCGCCTACTCCGCACACTATATAATAAGTGAAAAACTTCTTCGGTCCCCAAGTGCGCTCAACGATACAACCGAACATCCACAGCGCAAACATATTGAAGAAGATATGGCTGAAACCACCGTGAGCGAACATGTATGTAAAGAGCTGATAGATGTGAAAGTCGGGCGCAAGAAAGAAGTGCAAACCTAAAACATTGTTGAGGTCTACACCGATAGTTCTAAACAAATAAGTGGCTAAGAATACCACTACATTCACAATAAGTAAGTTTTTTGTTATCGTTGGAATATTATTCATATCACATTTTTATATATTTGTAAATATCGCATCGTTAGAGTGGCAAAATTACGAAAAATCCACGTAAAAAGGCATAAAACAGGCTCTTCGCGCTTTTTTTTTCAATTAATTATGCACTTTTTTCTGTTTTTTGTTTGATTTATGAAAGGAAAACTCTAAATTTGTCACTGAAATAGTGTGAGTTACACATTTTTAGCTCTTCAAACTCTGAGAAAACTAACATTTATAAACAATTTAAATACAACAGAATTATGAACAAGACAGAATTAGTAGAGAAGATAGCAGTAGGTGCTGAACTCAGCAAGGCTGACGCAAAGAAAGCTCTCGAAGCTGCAGTAGAAGCAATCAAGACAGCTCTCGTTGAGGGTGACAAGGTACAGCTCATCGGCTTCGGTACATTCAGTGTTAACGAGCGCCCAGCTCGCGAAGGCATGAACCTCCGCACTCGTGAGAAGATTCAGATTGCAGCAAAGAAGGTTGCTAAGTTCAAGGCAGGTGCCGAGCTTTCAGACGCTCTCAACTAAGCCAAATCAATCAAAAACCAACATAAAAAGACAGCTGAGACTTATCTCCGCTGTCTTTTTATTATTATAGGAGTTAAGAAGCTATTCATATCGTTAATTAAACATAATTAAATACAGTTGTCTTTGTCGCAAACAATATAAGTGCGTATCTTTGTAGCACATTATTATGTACACGTACACGCATTAAGCGTGTGTAATAACACTAATAGATATATCAATTAATATTTTATATAAATTATGCAGAAAAACAATCTTCTTTTACTGTCTGCAGCTACAATGCTGTTCATGACATCTTGTTCGAAGCTTGGACCGCTCTCAGCGGACAACTTCACAGTTATCCCTAACCCACTTGAGGCAAACGCAGGCGATGTTCCAGCTACAATCAACGGAACATTCCCAGAGAAGTACATGAAGAAGAAGGCTGTTGTCACAGTTACTCCAGAGTTGCGCTACGCTGACGGCCAGGTAGCTAAGGGTCAGAGTGCTACTTTCCAGGGTGAGAAAGTAAAGGGCAACGATCAGACTATCTCTTACAAGGTAGGTGGTCGCTACACAATGAAGTCTAACTTCAAGTACGTTCCAGAGATGCAGCAGAGCGAGATGTACCTCACATTCGACGCACGCATCGGCAAGAAGCAGTTCGACGTACCTGCAGTGAAGGTAGCTGATGGCGTTATCGCTACATCAGAGCTCTACAAGAAGACTCTCGCTTCTGAGAGTGGCTGCATCGCTCCTGACGCATTCCAGCGCGTAAACGCTGCTAAGCAGGAGGCTAACATCAAGTTCCTCATCAACCAGGCTAACATCCGCAAGAGCGAACTCAAGAACAACTCTGTTAAGGAGTTTGTAGAGTTGCTTAAGAAGATCAACGCTGACAAGGAAGGCTACAACGTACAGAACGTAGAAATCCAGGCTTACGCTTCACCAGATGGTGGCGTTAAGTTCAACGATAAGCTCGCTGGCAACCGTCAGAACGAGTCAGAGAAGTACGTTAAGGGTACATTGAAGAAGACAAAGGTGAACGCAGCTATCGACGCTCACTACACAGCACAGGACTGGGACGGTTTCCAGAAGCTCGTTGCAGCATCTAATCTTCAGGACAAGGAGGTTATCCTCCGCGTGCTCTCTATGTATAGCGACCCACAGGAGCGCGAGCAGCAGATCCGCAACATGTCTGCAGGCTTCCAGGAGCTTGCTGACGGCATCCTCCCAGAGCTTCGCCGTTCACGCCTCATCGTCAACTATGAGACAATCGGCCGTAGCGACGACCAGATCAAGGAGCAGTACAGCAGCGACGCTACTAAGCTGAGCGTTGACGAGCTTCTCTACTCTGCTACTCTCGAGGAGTCGGCAGCTAAGAAGGAGGAAATCTATAAGAAGACAACAGAGGTTTACCCGAACGACTACCGCGCTTACAACAACCTCGCTGCTCTTGCACTCGCTAAGGGCGACGTAGCAGCTGCTAAGCAGTACGCTCAGAAGGCTACTTCTCTCGGTTCATCTACTCCGGAGGCACAGGCTAACCTCGGTCTCATTTCGCTCATCGAGGGCGACGTACAGGGTGCAGAACGTCAGATTGCTAAGGCTTCTGGCTCTGAGAACGTACAGTCGGCTCTCGGCGCACTCAACATCGCTAAGGGCAACTACGCTCAGGCTGACAAGGACTTCAACAAGCAGAACACAAATACTGCAGCTCTTGCTCAGATCATGAACAAGGACTACGAAGGCGCAACAAGCACTCTTGACAAGGTAGCTAACCCGAACGGTATGACCGACTACCTCCGCGCTATCGTAGCTGCACGTCGTGGCAACAAGTTCGCTGCTAACTCTTACCTCAAGGAGGCTCTCCAGAAGGATCCTTCTTTGAAGGAGTACGCTGAGAAGGACTTGGAGCTCTCTCTTCTGAAGTAAGACGTGGCAAGACGTTTTAAATAATTAAAAATAAATGAAGGCTGAGGGTTATTGCTCTCAGCCTTCTTATTCTAACTTCAGTTCATACGACTAAAATGAACAAAACAATTATAGCGACATTACTCGCCCTGATTATGGTGTCATGTGGAACCGATAGTCGTCATTTCGAAATCGACGGCAGGCTCCTGAACCTTAATCAGGGCGAGTTTTATGTATATAGCCCAGATGGCAACCTAAAGGGTATCGACACTATAAAGGTGCAAGCAGGACGCTTTACATACAAGGTGGAGTGTAAGAAAGAGATGACACTGATGATTGTGTTTCCTAACTTCACCGAGCAACCCGTGTTTGCTGCACCAGGAAAGAGCGTAGACATAAAAGGCGACGCTTCACACCTGAAAGAGATGAAGGTGAAAGGCACAAAGCCGAACGAACTGATGAACCAACTGCGCGAACAGATTGCAAACGCCTCACCCAACGAGATACAGAAATACGCACGCCAGTTTGTAGAGGATCATCCCGAATCGATAGTGAGCACATACGTCGTGCGCAACTTCTTCCTGCAGAAGGAGCGTCCCGACTTCGCCACTGCACGACAGCTGATAAACCTCATGCTTGAACATCAACCCAAGAACAACGGTCTTAAGAGTCTACAACAGAGCATAAACAACCGCACAACGCTCACCACAAACAGCCGTATTCCGAAGTTCGCAGCTTACGACATCAATGGCAAGCCGGTGAACAACGCCACACTCTCCACCGCTGGCACAACAGTAGTGGTGGCATGGGCATCATGGCACTACAATAGTATATCGATGCTACAGAGCATGGCACTACTGCAGAAAGAGATGAAAGGAGAGGTCAAGGTGGTGAATATATGTCTCGACTACTCGCGCGCTGAATGTCGCAGAATACTCAACACAAGAGAAATAGAAGATGTCATTACCATCTGCGACGGCAAGTCGATAGACGGCGATGTGTACAACCTTCTCGGCATGTCGAACATACCCGACAATATAGTCATCGAAAACGGAAAGGTGACGGCTACAAACCTCACAATCGAACAGCTAAACAAGAAACTTAGAAAGTAATAGGAGGGGGTGTGTCAAAAGTCGTAAGCGGTACGCCCCGAAGGGGCAGCACTACATAGCCCAGGGCAACGCCCTGGGTGTTGAATATACATATTGAGTAGTGCGCCCTGTAAGGGCAACTATCTGTGGCTCAATAGAGTTGCCCTTACAGGGCGTGGAGTTAGTGTAGGGCATGTTTACCCAGGGCGTTGCCCTGGGCTATGTAGAATTTGGGCTTTCAGCCCACACTAATTGAGTTTTGACACATCCTCCATTGTTATAAATACTATAGACAGAATAAATAAAACCGAAACAAACTGATGAAACGTTTATCAAAACTTGTAGCCGTGGCTCTCGCATTGCTTACTTATACCAATGCCGACGCACAGGTCAGCGTACATATCGACTCGCTGCTATTCGAGAACAGCCACCGTATCGACTCTGCCTCGTGCGGTGAGCTGCGACTCAACTTCGACGCTCTGTGCTTCTTCCGCGACAATGAGTATAAGGGATGCCTCTCGAAGGGATACACGCTGCCTGGCTACCGCCTGCAGCCCACGGTGAGCTATCAGCCACTGAAGAACTTGCGCGTGGAGGTGGGCGTTAGTATGCTCCACTATTGGGGTGCAAACAAATATCCTAACCTCAACTATAGCGACATAGCAACATGGAAGGGCGACCAAACGCAGACGGGCTTCCATCTGCTACCGTTCTTCAACGTGCAACTGGCTGTGAGCCGAAACTTCAACCTCATACTCGGTAATATATATGGTGGGGCGAACCACCGACTCATCGAACCGCTCTACAATCAGGAGAACGCTCTCTCGGCTGACCCAGAGATGGGCGTGCAGATGCAGTGGCAGACGAAACCGCTCGACTTCGACGTGTGGGTGAACTGGGAGAGTTTCATCTTCGACAAGGACACGCACCAGGAGGCGTTCACCTTCGGACTGTCAACACGCTTCAAGGCTAACCGTCCAGAGCGACGCACGCATGTCTACTTCCCCTTGCAGGTGGTGATGCAGCACCGCGGTGGCGAGATTAACCCTGACGCCGAACAGCGGCAGGTGAAGACATGGATGAACGCAGCGGCAGGTGTCGGCGTAACGATACACACCGACAACTCTATTCTTACGCGCCTGAACGCAGAGGCTGACGTGGCTTACTATCGACAGATGACGGGTGCTCTCCTACCCTTCGACAATGGCAAAGGTGTGTATCTGAAAGCGGAGGCTGACATCTGGCGCTTCTGCCTGCGCGGTGCCTACTGGGATAGCTCAAAGTTCATATCTATCTTCGGCAACCCTCTCTACGGCTCGGTGGGTATACACAACCGCGACTTCCAGATGCAGCGCAACCGCACCGTCTGTGCTCAACTGAGCTATGCACAAGAACTCGGTAAGGGGTTCTCATGGGGCGTGCAGGCTGATGTGTTCAACACGCTGCCCACGGACGACTTCGTCGTTGGCGACAAGGTGTATAACAATAATAATAAGGTGAGTCTTGCGGCTGGCATCTATCTGCGCGTAAAGCCGTCGTTCCTGCTGAAGAAGTTTTAATGGGGTGCACTTGTCTCCCACATAGGAGGGTATGGCATCCCTGCCATACCCACGCAGCCAGAATAATACTCCCACAGAATTCACGGAATTCACAGAACAGACTGGCAGAGAATATTATTCCACAGATTTCACAGATATTTACTCCCACAGAATTCACGGAACACAGAACATTTTGCTTACATCTGTGTAAATCCGTGAAATCTGTGGGAGTTTCTTCTCAGCAATAAACTTCCGCCTTCCAGGGGGTGCACTTGTCTCAAGTGCACCAACCTATTAACAACCTATTATTGATTGGTGCACTTGAGACAAGTGCACCCCCTGAGAGTTCTCTGTGGGAGTTCCTTCTCAGCAATAGACTTCTGTGTAAATCCGTGAAATCTGTGGGAGAACATTACTGTAGCAGGGTGCGTGGGTATGGCAGGGATGCCATACCCTCCTACAATTCAGTGGGAACCACTCCTTAGGAAAGCTCAAGCATTCGCTCTATCGGCTTAACGGCATCCTTGGCGATAGATTCGTCAACAGTCACCTCCGGAAGCTCGTAGCGCAGTGTATTGTATATCTTGAGCAACGTATTCTTCTTCATATACTCGCACTCGTTGCAAGAGCAGCCTACCCCACCCTCAGACACCTCCGGCGGAACCGGATAGAATGTCACGTCGGGACAGTTGCGCTGCAACTCGTGCAGGATGCCAGCCTCGGTAGCTATGATGTATTCCTTCGTCTCCTTATGTTCCTTAGCATAATCGAGCATCGTAGCCGTAGAACCCTTCACGTCAGCCACAGCCAGCACCGGTGCCTTACACTCCAGGTGAGCCATCACCACAGCCTCCGGGTGCTCAGCCTTCAATTTCACGATAGCCTCTACCGAGAACTTCTCATGCACATGGCATCCGCCGTTCCACAGCAGCATATCGCGACCCGTAACACTATTTATATAGTTACCTAAGTTATAGTCGGGACCGAAGATGAGCTTCTCGTCCTTTGGCAAACTGTCCACCACCTTCTTCGCGTTGCCCGAGGTGACCACCACGTCTGTGAGTGCCTTCACCGCAGCCGTCGTATTCACGTAGCTCACCACCTTATAGCCAGGGTGCTGCGCCTTGAACGCCTTCAGGTCCTCCGCCTTGCACGAGTCGGCAAGCGAGCAGCCGGCAGTGAGGTCTGGGCACAACACCTTCTTCTCCGGCGAGAGTAGCTTACAGGTCTCAGCCATGAAGTGCACACCACACATCACGATAATCTTCGCATCGGTCTTCGCAGCCTTACGAGCCAATGCCAGCGAGTCGCCGATGAAGTCAGCCACCTCCTGCACCTCACCCACCGTATAATAATGAGCGAGCACCACAGCGTCCTTCTCTTCACACAAGCGACGTATCTCTTTTTTCAAGTCAACGGATTCATCAACCGCTTCGTCGATGTAACCCTTCTCTTTCCAATCGTTGTTCATATATTTTTTTAGTTGACGAGTAAACAAGTTAACGAGTAGACTACTTACCAACATCTCTTTATATATCTATTTCTTTTTATTTTTAAAGAAAAGAAAAAGATTATGAGTATGATATGCTGTTAGTACGTTGAAAACTTTCTACCTATTTCTTTGGTTATTTCGTTATAAACCTGTAAGACATCATTGTCAACAGGTTGTGTTAATATTTTCTCTTTGAAAATGAGTTATATATGTTAGTTATACACAAAAGTGCTATTACACCTGCAAAGTTAATAAGTTTATATCTTTTTCTCTTAAAAACCTGTGGAAAACTTTAGAATATTAATTTGATAACGCACACAGTTATCCACATCCACCCTACTCTGCCTGTCAGCCTGTTGATAACCGCTAAGTTGTTAACAGTGTTGTTAGTAAGTTATCAACAGGTTATCAACAGGTTTGTGAATAATAACAGGAGGTGTGCGTTAAAACTCGAAATGAAGACATAGGAGGGTATGGCATCCTTGCCATACCCACGCAATTTGCCTTCAATAAGGCTGTGTGACTGCACGTAACCATCAATACGGCTGCGTGGAGGGTGTGTCAAAACTAAAATATTTGGCAAATTGAATAGCAAACG
>ENA-ORVB01001793-ORVB01001793.1-human-gut-metagenome-genome-assembly--contig:-NODE-1793-length-13426-cov-1.95662_pt1 | contig 13426 bp, 17 predicted proteins | sample MGYA00242090_ERZ509231 | MGnify/ENA primary metagenome ERZ509231 (study PRJEB26280, sample SAMEA2338798) | human gut metagenome | biome: human gut; feature: human-associated habitat; material: faeces...
TTCGATTTTTTTAATTTTACTTGTTCCTCCAATATATTTTTGCTCCAGTTATTCAATAATAAACTGATTTCCTTGGTTATTTAAAACAAGTGCTATCTCTGTTAATTAAATCCACTACCTTACAAATATATAATTTTATTTAAGCGAAGAATTTGTTCACTTGAATACATGGCGCGATATCCAGTTGTTTAATCAACTGCAGCCAGTTTTAAAAGTCCCATTTCATCATAATATCTTAACATTCTAACAGTAGCCTATGTTAATTTAGAAAACGCTCCAATTTTAAACATGATTTCATCCATCTTTACAATATTTCCTTCTGTGTATTTATCAATAAAATCAAAATATTCTATTTCATGATCAGCATAATACTGTTCATCAATTTGATCTAATTGATTACTGATTTCTTGATTTGAGTACATCTCGATTCGTTTATTTGGATAGATATTAATTGCAGCTTGTAAATAATCTTTACTTATCGTTAGTTCCAAATCTCTAAAAGCTTCAAGCGTAAAATCAGAATGATGATAATAATTTGAAATAAACTGCTCAACTCCCCCCACATTCAACTTCCATATGAAAATTATAGAGAAACCAAAAATTTTGCTCTACCAGAGTACAATCATTAAACCGTTCACCATAATTAGATTTTTCGTCAATTAATGTAAAGAGATTAAATAATCTTTCTTCCCCCTCTTGAACTATAATTTCTGTGATTGACAAATCAGGATTATAACCATTAAGTAGATAATTAAATAATTCTCCATCTTCATCAGATAATCAAGGCTTATTTAATAAAAAATAACCAATCCCTAATAGACATATGACTATTCCCATAATAATTGTTTTCTTCTGCATTATTTCTTCCCTTCCAGCCTTTATATCACTATTCTATTCATAGTCTCATCAAGAAACAAAAAATGACCTCTGCCTTGACACAAATGGAGTTCTACAAATGAAAACTGTGATAAGATTTGCGCAGTTTTTCGAATATTTTTAAAACTGGCTTGACTATAAATTATATTAACTGGGCAGTTGATTTGTTGACATCGCTTAATATGATTTTGTTTTTCATACTCATTCATAAGCTTTAAATAAAATGAATTAACAGTACGATTCCATTCCCTTGACGATATTCTTATTCGTTCTGATGAACTAATGTTTTTGAATTTCGTACAACATTCTAATATTTTAAATAACTTAATCTGCTTTTGAAATATTCGATAGCCGCTGCAGTATCCTGGCAACAGTGTCAACCATAACCATTTCGGTAAATAAATCATTGTTTCTATCAAAATTAAACGCTCAATAAAATATGGATTACGAATCGCAAAATCAAGTGCAAATGCACCCCCTAAACAATATCCAACAATAGTACAAGATTTGATATTTTCGCACTTCACTAATTTTAATACCAGCTGATTAAATACTACCATATTAAAATTCTTTGTTTCTATCGAAGAATCCCCATATCCGCATAAATCAACTAAAACCAAAGAATAATTTTTTAATAAATGTTGCAGTTGATCTGTTTTATACATTTCTCTAGTCATATTCATTCCATGAAAACAAATACAGACTGGTTTATTTAAATTTTCAATTTCATAGCAAAGAATATTTCCTAAATAAGTCACTTGCTTTCTCATTTTTTATAACCTCGCATTAGTTTATAAAATCGAGGTAATTGTTTACAAATATCACAATTTTTAGCAATACATTGACAATGCGGGCCATTTATTGCTTTTGACATTTTTACCCAAATATATTGAATATTTTCATTCAACACATTTCCAAATGTCGGCTCAATAAAGTCACAGGGACCAAAATTACCATGTCCATCAATATATGAATGCTGTACTCCAGCTCCACAGCCAAATTGTTCTGCACTTTCAAAATATGGAAAGACACTGGCTTTAGGATATCGAGAATCTCTATTTAATGTAATATGCAATTGCTTTAATTGTTCTTTTTCGTTATCAGTTAGAACTTCTTCCAATTTGTTTTTTAAAGCACCACAAGGTAAGGGCTCCATGATTCGCATTTCATCTATTTCTAATTTTTTTAAATACAGTGCCAGCTTTAAAATTCCTCCATTAATCAGTAATTCTCGTGTACATACCGTTTGACTCATTGTATAAAGCCCTGCCTTTTTAGCATTTTTAATAGCTTCAACAGCATAATCGTAAGCATGATCATTATGGCGCATTCCATTATGTCTTTGGGCATCTAAAGAATCGAGACTTATTGCAATACCAAATAACCCCGCTTCTTTTAAAGCCAGAGCACGTTGATAAGTTAATTTATATCCGGTTGTAAAAATATAACTAACACTACGTTCATCAATACTTGCAATAAGCTCCTCTAAATCTTCACGCAATAAAGGTTCACCACCTGTAAAACCAATAATTGCTACACCTAATCTTTGTAATTGGGCAATGATTTTTTTTAATTCTAAAGTCGAAAATTGACTATTTGATGTGGCATCTTTCATAAACTTAGATGCACTGCAATGCCAGCAATGGTACATACATTTATCTGTAACAGCAATATATGTAGAAATCGGAGCCAGCCGAATCCCTTCAGTGTGATTAACAAAAAAATTTTTTCCTTTACCAGGAACCATCTTAACTACTGTCCTAAAAGCTTCAGTATTAATCGGTGGAATAAATGAATTCACTAAATAATAACCATCATGCTGGACTAAATGATCATTTATAATTATATTTAATCCACATTTTACCATATTTCTAACCTTATAATCTTCATGCTTGCGAAATTGGCAATGCAAATTTAAAAATGTTTTAATAATGTGGGGATTGATACACATTTTAATAATCATCCGTTTGTTCACTCAGGTCACCCCTTCTTAAATATTCCCATCACGAAATGATGAGTAATGCATGGTTTAGTAAAAAACTTCTGCAGCTGCTCAACAAGAGTATTAAAAATTTTTTCATTTTTCAAATCCAACATTGCATCATAACCAGCCAAAGCACCTGTTGAGGTAACAAATTTTGCGGCCCGATTCCAATCTGTGAAATAAAATTCTTGTTTTTTTGAAGTTACTTTTTAATCCTGCTTTTTTAGCCCAACGTTCCAATTGCTGCGCATTGTTTGGCATTGGTAAATCAAACATTAATTTATTAATTGAGCCTACATATTCAATTAATAATTTTGGATAAATTTTTCGAATTTGTGGCAATGTTTGCTGATCATTTACTAAGATATACAAATATCCCCCATTTTTTAATAACCGCTGACATTGATTTAATACTTTTTGTGGTTGTTCGTACATCAATGCCCAAGTACATACGATTGCATCATAGCAACAACTTTCTTGTACTGTTAAAAATTCAAGCATTCCTTTACACACTTTATTAATGCTTGAATTCTGACATTGTTTTAACATTTGCTTTGAAATATCCACAAGATCAATTGAATAATCATTATATTCTTGGATAAAATTTGAATTATAACCAGTTCCTCCAGCCAAGTCTAGAATACGGCCTTTAGAAATATGTTTGATTAGATGATTTAAAAGAATATCATTATATGTATGCATTATTTTTAAATATTCTTGCTGATAAGTTTTACTAACCAGATCATAAGAATTGCCAATATCACTTCTAGTCACAATTTTTCTTGTTATAAATAAATATCCTACCTTTATTCCTAAATGGAATAAACTAATTATTTTTCTTTTTTTAACATGCATATATAGTCCCACTTTCCTTGATGTAGAAATACTATATCCAGCTTATTTTGAAGCGAAAAATCAACCAACTGTTCAGGTTTGACTGGTTTTATTTTTTCAAAACAACAACGTTCAAAAAGAAAAAGTAATTTTATTCTAAATGCTCTTTGATTAAAATCATGAATCAAAATAAAACCGTTATTATTTAGATAATTTAGCATCAATTTAAGACATTTTTCTTGATTCATTAAATGATGTAAACAATCTCGACAAATGATAACATCGACTTTATTTATTGGAAGACCTTTTTGTATCGATGCGTGAATTAATTTTACATTAGTGTTTTTCTTTTTAGCTTCTTTAAGCATTGATAAACTAGAATCCACAATTGTGACTTGATGACCAGCAGCTTGTAAATCAGCGGCTAGTGTTCCACTTCCTCCGCCCACACCCAAAATATGATATTGCCCCTTCGATAATTTGTGTTCAATAACACTTGTATCATCTAAATGAAACAAGCGCATAAAATGATCATATATCTTTGCATAACTATCAAATAAATAGCTCATAATTATCACCCTTTATTTCATTATATTATATATAATTAGTTATAGCTAATAAAAAAGATACCTAGTAAAGTGAACCCAAGTATTTTATCCAATTATCAGATCATGGTAACAGAGCAGCTTTCAAAGCATAATTAAACTTCTTCCAATATAAACTGCTAATTTGGAGATTTTCTCTTTGAGCATTAGTTAATTTCATCAATAACTAAAAATCTCTCTAAAACTTTTATTTTATATGCGGTAACCCATCTTTATTTCTTTCTATAGCTTAAATTATTTAGATTATCACCATTATTTTAAAATAAAATTAATATAAAAATGGACTATTAAAAATCCATTTTCTACAATTTATGAAAAATTGGTTTCATTTGTTTAAAAGTACAAAATTCTTTAAAGCCAATCTTTTTTAAATCCTTTTTCATCGTTTCAATATGAGCACCTAGATGAACTTTTTCGTGACTATCACTACCTATTGTAATAATTCTTCCCCCAAGATCGTAATATAGCTGAAAAATATCACGTGATGGCATTAAATCATCAAGACCATATCTAACTGAAGATGTATTTAATTCAATTCCCTTTCCATCTTCAATAATATATTTAAGTATCCTAGTGATTATCTCCTTGTGTTCATTGAAGGCATCATAACCATCTTTATCATCATAACGTTTAATTAAATCCATATGTCCCAAAACACTGTAATCATGATAGTTTCTTACAACATCATACATTTCTTGGTAGTATCTTTGATAATATTCAGCCTCACTTAGTCCAGCTTGAAAATCATTAGTCCAAAACTCTTTATTTTCAACTTGATGAATTGAAAGAATAATAAAATCAAATGAATATTTATTAAAAAGTTTTTGAAATTTATCAATAGTATGCATTTGTATTCCAAATTCCATTCCTTTTTTTATCGTAATTTGGTTACAATATTTCTCTGTTAAAGAATCAATTTTTTGAAAATACTGTGGATAATTGACATTGGCAATAGTCTTTTCATTCTCTTTAATTATTAAATTTGGATCATCCCAATCTAATTTGATTCCATAATCAACATGATCTGTAAAACATATTTCTTTAATACCTAAAACGATCGCATCCCTAATAACATCCTCCATTAGATAGCAAGAATCATCGCTATACTCTGTATGTACATGATAATCACAAAACATTTTCAAGCTCCCTTCTATTAATGACTAAATTATAACAGTTATCCTATCTTTTTTGTTACTATACCAAATTTTGAAAAAATTTTTTCTATTCTTCTAACTACTTTAATCAAAAAGCTGCAAAAATATTCCATAATGTTTAAAGAGTCTATAATCTGTTCCCATTTTTTGTATAATAAGCACAATGATAGATAAAGGAGTGAGATAATATGAATAACTTTTTAAAACAAGTAAACTATTTGGTTATGTATCAGTGGGCAAAAGATAAATTTCCAAATGAATATTATGAAAACAATGAAAGATTTTAGATGTATTGATAATACTTGAAAAAAGTTTTAATTTATTGCAGCTAGGGATTTACTTCTTCTTTTTTGCTTACAACATACAAAAATTCCTTGATTTAAATCAAGGAAAACTAAAAATAGAATCTGTTGATATTAACACTCTAAATAAAAATATTAATAACAAAGATGATTTGATTCTTTTATTACCACTTATCAATCGCTGTAAAGCTAACTTAAAAATAAATTTATTACTAACATAATTTCCATTCTAAACAGTGAGCATACTTGCAATAAATATCCCAACGTTTTATCTATCATTAATAAAGATACTTAAGATGAAAATATTGTTGGTTAGCAATACAGGAATGACAGTTAACCTACTTGCTGTGCAAATGAAAAAATATCCACTTCATTATGAAGTGGATATTTTTAATTATATTTGTGTCTAATTACTTCTTCCAACTTAAATACTCCATCATTAAATTGATAAACAAAAATACAGCAATTTCCAAACCCTTTATTTAATTCTTCAGTTGGATCTTGAATTGCTCTTAAAAAGTTAAAGCAAGCTCCACTATGGCTAACAGCTAAAACATTAAAATGATCATCTCGTTCCATAATATTTGTCAATGTCTGCATCATTCGATCTCTAACTGTATTTGAAGATTCTCCACCATATTGTAAATAGAAAGTTTCGCAATCCTTTGGTGTCAAGTGACAATTTAACCTTTCACTCTCACCTTCTAATTGACCATAAAAATTTTCTTTTAACCCTTTTAAACGCGTATACGGCATATCTGTAACTAATTCTAAGGTATCACTACATCTCTCACTAGTAGAACAATAGGCATGATCAAAAGTAATTTGATGATCTTTAAAATATTGTCCGGCTACTTTAGCTTGATACTGCCCCAACTCTGTTAATGGCGAATCACACCAGCCTTGAATTTTATTTTGAAGATTAAATAGTGTTTGTCCATGACGCATTAAATATAATTTTTTCACCATTTTTTCATCCTTTCTAATTATGTCCCATAATTACATGAGGCTGATAGCATTCTTCTAAATATTCTATATCTTCTTGTGTTAGTTTAACTGTTAAAGCACCCGCAAAATCGTCTAAATATTTTTCTTTTGTAATCCCTACAATTGGTGCAGTCACGCCTTTAGCCCATAACCATGCAACAGCAACTTGAGATTTAGTGACTTGATATTTATCTGCAATTTCAGCAACTCTTTCAACAATTTTTCGATCTGTATCTACAGTACTATCATATTTTCGTTTTGCAACCAAATCTTCTTGAGCTCTTTTTGAATCTGAATTCCAATCACGAGTTAATCGTCCTGCCGCTAGTGGACTATAAGGCACCAAAGCTACTTTCATATCTTTGCATAAAGGAATCATTTCTCGCTCTTCTTCACGATATAATAAATTATAATGACCCTGCATTACAGAAAATTTAGTCCATCCATTTTTTTCTGCAAGATACTGTGCTTTTTGAAATTGCCAGGCATACATCGATGAAGCACCTAAATAATGAACCTTTCCTGCTCTAACCAAATCATTTAGAGCACACATCGTTTCTTCAATTGGAGTATTATAATCCCAGCGATGAATATAAAGTAAATCAATATAATCGGTTCCCAATCTTTTTAAACATTGTTCAACTTCATGCAAAATTGCTTTTCGCGATAATCCTTTCCCATTTGGTCCTTCATGCATTTGACCGCTTACTTTTGTAGCGATTACAATTTCTTCCCGTTTAGCATACTCCTGAAGCGCTCGTCCTAAAATTTCTTCACTGGCCCCTAATCCATAAACATTAGCAGTATCAAAAAAATTGATTCCTAAATCTAATGCTTTTTTTATAATCTTACGAGAATCAGTTTCATTCAGTACCCAACTATGGATCCAACGTTGAGGATCCCCGAAACTCATACAACCTAAACATATTTTAGATACTTCTAAACCTGTATTTCCTAATTTTACATATTCCATTGTCTTATCTCCTTTTATAATTTTTCATATTCTTCATCTGTAACTGGTTCACACCACTCATTAGAAGCATCCTTAGCCGGCACTTCAACAGCTAAATGACTAAACCAGCTATCCTTTACTGCTCCATGCCAATGTTTTATCTCAGGTGGAATATTTACAATATCACCTGGTTTTAAACATTGTACTGGTTTTCCCCACTCTTGATAATAACCTTTTCCACCAGTAACGATTAAGATTTGACCACCTTTATGATGAATATGCCAATTATTACGACAACCGGGTTCAAATGTGACATTGACAACACCAACTCCTTCTGTTGTTAGATGTTTCAAATAACTTTGACCAATAAAATATTTTGCATACGCATCATTAGGTTCTCCTAATTCAAATACTGCAGATGGTCCTAAACTTTCTTCACGATTCATTTTACATTCCTCCATTTTTATTTCTTAGTTATTTCATTAATAATTGCAATTGCATTTAATGTTCTTGGAAATCCTATATACGGTTGACATTGAGTGATTGTTTCAATTAAAGTATCACGATTATTTCCAACTGTTAGATTTGCCCCAACATGAGCTCGCAATTGATTCTCACAACCTCCTAAAGTAGCTAACATCACCATTGTAATCAATTCTCTTGTTGGTAAATCCAAACCATTTCTTGTATAAAAATCTCCAAAACAGTATTCAGATAAATAATTTTGAATGTGCTTTAATTCCTTTGGAGCATGGTCGTGACCTGCTTGAATATGTCCAAATGCAGCACTTTGAACTGCAAATCCCTTTTCAAATCTATTATCACCTTGTACCGTTGCTTGTGGTAATAGTGGTAAACTAATATTTTTCTCTTCAAAAACAAGATTAACTATTTCTAATGCTTCTTCTACTTTGCCTAATCCTATATAGGGAGTGCATTGATATACTGCTTCTTTAATTTCTACAGGTGTTACTCCGACACTCAAGCCACTTGTCACATGTTCCTTTAAAGCCTTTAAAGTATGATTGGTAGTATTAACGACAATTAAAATAAGCTCTCTTAATTTAAAATCAAGGTTACCATGGTGATAGACATCCCCATAAAGATAATTAATCATAATTTCCCGAAGTTCTGGATCCTTTACTAAAAAATCCTTTCCATCATTTAAATCACTAAATAACTGTTCTGCTTTCTTATTCATAATCTTTCCTCCTCTATTCTTTTGTTTTGGCAGTTAATGTTAAAGTAATTACACAAACTGCAATCATTGCTAGAGCAATGATAAATGCATATAAATAAGAGCCAAAGAAATCATATATATACCCTACCATAGATAAAGAAATTGCTGCTCCTAAATTAGAAGCAAAAGAAATCTTTGGAAAAACTCTTGCATAATTATCTATTCCAAAGAAGTATTTGGTTAATAAAGGCAATGCCACTGCTCCAATTGAATAACATGAACCAAACAAAAATGCTCCAATAATTAATAGCCACGCTGTTGAACCCCACATTAATAAAATAATTCCTACAGTATTAGCTATGATCATTGTAACAGTTGCTTTAATTGCCCCTAAATGATCACTTAAAACTCCAATAATCAATTTGGAAATAATATTTCCTACCATTCCCGATGACAAAAGCATTGCTCCTAATGCAGCACTATAGCCCAATGATTGACCATATCCAGGTAAATGCTGAGTAACACTAGTAATACAACTACATAATAATCCGAAGACAAAGAAACTAATAAATGCAACTGTTGTAAAGCTAAATGAATTTGACACTTGTGTCACCATATCTTGTGGCTGCTCCACATGTCCATAAGGTAAACAACCATCTTTTTGTGGATCAAGGTGAAATGGATATAAGACAGCGGGCAAACATAATCCTAATATAATTGCAGCTTTGATTAAATAACCAGTTTGCCATCCAAAATTTTCAATAAAGCTTGATAAAATCGGTGAACAAATCGATCCTGCTAAACCACTGAATCCAAAGACAATACTAGTAGCCAAACCATGACTTTTTTCAAACCAATTATTAATAATTATTGTTAAGGGAACAATTGAAAACATACCTGTACTAAGTCCTCTGATAGCTCCCAGCAGATAAAATCCCGGAATTGATTTAGTTACTGCCATCAATCCTGTAGCAACTACTGCTATTACAACACTAATTGTCAGTAATAGTTTGTAAGATACTTTATTCATAATTCTAGGTATGAATAAAGCCCCAATTGCTGTTGTTAATGAAAAGATAGTCATATGCATAGAAAATGTTCCACGCATAATTCCAAGACTAGTTGAAACAGGTGTATAAAAGACACCTGACGAATTAATTGAAACCCCTATTGAAGATGCCGCTAAACCACAACATACAATTAAAACTAACCAATGTTTACTACTTTTGCTCACCATGTTTTATCTTCTCCTTATCTTTTAACTGGTAAATCAAATAATCCAAAGAATCTATATTTTTCTGTTGATTATGAATACTATCTAATAGCTTTTGACGTTCTAACTTCAAAACCTGAATTTGCTGTTTCTTCGTATGTGCCCCTTGTTCATTTAATTCAATATATTTCAAAATAGTTTCATTGCTCAAGCCAATATTTTTCAATGTTAATATTAAACTTAATCTTTCAATATCTTTATCTTCATATTCTCTAATACCATTAACACGGTTAACATCTTCAAATAGACCAACTTTTTCATAGTATCGTAAAGCTGTTATTGAAACATTAAATCTCTTACTTACCTCTTTTATTCTCAAGATGTTTCACCTCCATTACCTTATCTATACACTTATATTTTAAGTTAATTATATTGTTATGTCTAATACCTATATTGTATTATCAATAATACCTAAAAAGCATTATTGATATATCAAAAAACCAAGCTATACTAATGACAACAATTTTATTTTTTTAATACAAAAGCTTTCCCTGGAGCTACAACTCTAATCCTTTCTGGATTAACAACACGTCCATTCAAAGACTTAGGATCACCATTAAATGCATTCATTTCCGGAGCATCAACAGTTCCCCAATGAATTAAAATTAATTCTGTATTAGGATATATATTGGCCAATTTAATCGCATTATCTAAGCCGATATGCCAAGAATTATCTGAAAAATCAAATAACATAACATCTGGTTCTGGCATTTGCAGATGTTCTTGTAAAAGTCTCGAATCTCCAACCATCCAAATCGTCCCATCAGGTGTATCAATCCAATAACCGCAATAATCTTCAAACTGATATTTACGAATTTTACTATACTTACTACTTTCATTTTGCCAAGCATGATCAGCAGGAGTTAATTTTATTTTCATGTTTCCAATTTCAAATGATTCACCAATATCATATCCATTTCCTTTTAAATCTTCTTCTGCGAATAATTCTGCTAAATAATGAGGACCATGAAATGATTTAGTCACTGGAGCTAAATTTTTACAGGTTAATCGACTAAAATGATCATTATCGCAATGTGTAATCAATACTCCATCTAAACTAGGTACATCTTTAGGTAAAATTGGCATTTCAACTAATAAAGGTAGATCAAATCCTTCTAATAATGGATCAATCATCAAAGTAGTACCGTGACTATTGATCATCACACCAGCGCTTGATAACCAATAAATTCTAGTTTCATCAATGGGCTGAAAATCCTTTTCCGTCATAAAAATTGTTCGTGGTGCAACAGCTTGTTTTGTCATTATAATTCATCCTTTCTTTTCAATGTTATTATAAATCGTCAGAAATTATATGTCTAATACCTATAATCTATAATCAATCATGCTTTTAGAGAATGCTTTATTTTTTCAATAAATCGCGCTGTAGCAGGGGAAAAAATTTGATGCTTTTTCCATACGATTACTGTTCCAGTTAACAATGGAGGATAAAATGGAATAAAGCGAATTTTTGTTTCATCATTAATATTGACTAACTTTTCTAAACAAATCGCATACCCAATCCCCTCTTCTACCATAATTGCAGCATTATAAATAAGATTGTATGTCGCAATAATATCTAATTGCTCATAATCTTGCCCAAACCAATTAGCTATTTCATTTTGAACGATTGTTCTTCGAGTACTTAATAATGGCAATTTTAATAAATCTTGTGGTGTTGCATATTCCTTAGCTGCAAGTTTACTATCTTTAGGTGCTAAAATACCCCAAACTTCCTTTTGCTCTAAGCGTACAAACTCATACTTTTCAATATCAACTGGTTCAGTCAGCAAACCAATATCAATCAATCCTTTATCTAAACGCTCTTTAATATCATCAGCATTCCCACTATAAAATTGATATTTGATTTGAGGATATTCTTCTTTAAATTCTTTGATTATTCTAGCAAGAATATGCATAGCATTTGTTTCCCCACCACCAATAAAAATTTCTCCTGTAACTAGATTATCTTGTTCTAAAAATTCTTTTTCCGTTTTATTAGCTAGATCTACAATTTCCTCAGCTCTTCTTCGAAGCAGCATTCCTTCATCTGTTAAAACAATTCGATTTTTTCCTCGGATAAATAATTGCGCGTTTAACTCCTCTTCAAGCTGCATCAGTTGTCTTGATAAGGTTGGTTGAGTTATATGTAAAAACTCAGCGGCTTTTGTGATATTTTCTTCACGTGCTACCGCTAAAAAATACTTAAGTACTCTTAATTCCATGCTTACACCTCACTTTATTTTATTATATAAAATTTATGACAAAATTCCTAATCCAATCTAAAGCAATTTAAAATAAGTCCATCGTACTATAAAACAGTCTATCCTATTATAGACTGTTTTCATTATATAAATTCTACTTCTCTTTCATTTAATCTTATGACATTCATACTTACATAAGTAAATACATTAATAATTCCACTGAATATATGCCAAAAACTAGTGAATTCTTTTGATTTGTGTTGTCTAGTTATATAAAATATTTCAGTATTTTTCTAAGATTCCTTCCCAAAATACAAATATTCAATTTTATTTAAATGAATTTTCATCAAATACACTTGCTTCAGACAGTACGAACATATTCATAAATGGTTGAAAACCATATATTAACATTAATCCATTTTCTTTTAAACAACTTGTTACCTTTAAAAATTGTACTTCTAAATCTTCAAACTAAGTAGTTACTTCAATCATTTGATTGATTATGTTATCCATAATATCAAATCATACCTTCATTTTACAATATTTCTAGACTGCAAGGGTCAGTAACGTATTTTTAATACGATTTAATTCTCGAATAGCTTTATCAACTTGAAATCGAGCATCTTTGATCTTTGATTGAACCATCCAATCAGCAATGATTCCATCAAAGAAATAATCTGCAAAACTTAAAAAATCACTAATATTTAAATCAACATCAACCAGCTGATCTACATCACTTAATTCTTTTTTTAGATTTCGTATCGAATTACGTGCTGCTGCCATTGCTCTTTCAGCTTCATTCATTTTACCATGTTTGATCATCGTTGTAATAAAACCACCACCAATCATATCAAAAAGTCCCCAGTTTCCTGCACTACTTAAATAATCCTGAGCCCTTGATAAATGACCTAAAGTTTCTTCAATTGCATGAAGTGCTTCATTAACTTCTTTTTTCTGATTATTTTCCATAAACTTTCCCCTTTGTTATCAAATTTCAAGAATATTTTACCATATAAAAAAATAATAATCAGTTAATTATATAATGGCTTGTAATTTTCTTTTCTAATTAATATAACAT
>ENA-ORVB01001798-ORVB01001798.1-human-gut-metagenome-genome-assembly--contig:-NODE-1798-length-13406-cov-5.30664_pt1 | contig 13406 bp, 9 predicted proteins | sample MGYA00242090_ERZ509231 | MGnify/ENA primary metagenome ERZ509231 (study PRJEB26280, sample SAMEA2338798) | human gut metagenome | biome: human gut; feature: human-associated habitat; material: faeces...
AAGTAGTTCTGTGGTAAACTGAGTCATAGGAATAAATCTCTTTCTAGTAATGTTTTGCAACTCTACTATAACGGATTTATTCCTTTTTTGTGTTTACACAACTTATTTTACACTACCAAATTATACAATAGTGACTCTAAGATTTAGGGATAACATTAGGACAATGGTTTTATTAAAGGTGATACTGTCCAGATTGTCCGAAAGAATGGTAAGATCCATGACAACGTTTTAGACGGTGAACGAGTTGAGCACACGAAACATTGAGTTTAGAAAAAGTATCGGATATAATAAAGGAGTTAGCGGACGAGTTAGGCGTTAGTAAGACATATATATATAAATCATACGAGTAGTCAATATTCATTCAGAACTACTTAAAAAAAGAATAGATTATTTTTAAATATTAAACAACAGGAAATAATAAAAAACTATTTAGATAAACCACCAACACAAGCACCAACAGCAGATAAAGAACCACCAACAGTAGATGTGTTTTTTTTACAAAACGAATTGGTAAAAAGAGGAGTAGAAATTGAAAAATTACATGAATTGTTAGACCAGCAACAACGATTAGCCTTACAAGATAAAAAGTTGTTAGAGGAATACAAAGCAGAAAACGACAGGTTAAAAGTTCTCAAAATGCCCTCACAGGAAACAGAATTCAAACACTTAGACAATCAATATAAAGATGAAGAGAACGCTCTTAAAGAGAAGTTGGAAAATTTGCAGGAACAAATCAAAGATCAAAAAAGGATAGAAGAACAAGAAAAACCAAGGAAATGGTGGGGACTATGGAAATGAGGGGAATCAAATGAGTCATTCGGAACAAATGATTGAAAACCAGTTCATACAAATCTTAAGTGAGAAAGAAAATCAGTGGACTTATCGTCCGGACTTGAAGTCGGAAGAAGCACTTTGGCAAAACTTTAGAAGCCATTTGAACCGAATAAATTTAGCAGTATTGGGAGAGCAACCATTAACGGACAAAGAATTTAAGCAAGTTAAAGTCGAGTTTTCACGTTTGACCGGAACGCCTTTTTTAGCTTCTCAATGGCTTAGAGGAGAAAACGGGGTGGCTCAAGTTTTATTAGAGCGAGAAGATGGGAAAAAAGTGACTTTAGAAGCCTTTAGAAATAAGGATATTTCAGGAGGAACTTCTTCTTATGAGGTAGTGCACCAAGTGGTCCCAGATTCCTCTAGAGTAGATCGTGGAGATGTGAGCTTGCTGATTAATGGACTCCCAATCATTCATATTGAGCTCAAAAAAGAGTCCGCTAAAGACGGTTTCATGCAAGCTTATTATCAAATTCAGCGTTATGCAGAAGATGGATTTTTTAAAGGGATTTACGCAACTACTCAAATCATGGTAATCTCCAATAAAGTTGATACCCGATACTTTGCAAGACCTAGTGAAGATACCGCTGAAGCCTATGCTCGGATGAAGAAGTTTTTATTTAATTGGCGGACTGAAGACAATCAAACGGTTTCCGATTTGTTTGATTTTACTCGTACAGTTTTGCGGATACCCGATGCCCATGAATTGATTAGCCAATATACCATTCTCGTCGATGATCAAAAAAATCAAAAATTCCTCATGGCTTTAAGACCTTACCAAATTCATGCTATTCGTAAGATTCGTCAAAAAGCGGCACAACATGAAGGAGGATTCATTTGGCATGCGACAGGTTCAGGAAAGACTATTACCAGTTTTGTCGCAACGAAATTATTAGCTCAAAATGCGATCGGTGTCGATCGTACGGTTATGGTTGTTGATAGAACAGACTTAGATGCTCAAACGCAGGATGAGTTTACGAAGTTTGCCTCGGAATACCATACCGGACAAACGACCGGAAATTCGGTAGCCAATACTTTGATTGTTGGGATCAAAAATCAAAAACAGTTGGCTCAAAACCTCCTTTCATCAAAAAATAATAATACGATTTTAGTGACCACGATTCAAAAACTCTCTGCAGCTATGCGAAGCGCTCAACAAGAGAGTGAAGAAAAAGGTTCCAATCAATTTGAGAAGCTACGGAAAGAACATATTGTTTTTATTGTTGATGAGGCTCATCGTGCGGTTAGTGATGAGGAAATGAAGCGAATTAAGAAAATATTACCCAATTCAACCTGGTTTGGATTAACGGGGACACCTATTTTTGAAGAAAATAAAAAGCAAGAAAATGGAACCTTTGCCAGAACGACGAGCCAGCAATACGGGCCACTCCTTCACTCCTATACAATCAAAAATGCCATGGATGATGGGGCTGTGTTAGGCTTTCAAGTCGAGTATCATTCACTGATTTCAGAAGAGGATCAGGAGGTGATTGTCACCCAACTCAATAAAGGAAAGTTGCCAGACGATGTCCTCCAACAAGAAAAATTATTGCCTACGGAACTGTATGAAACAGATGAACATATTCGTACCATGTTACAAAAAATCTTTAATCGGAGAAGTGTGGTCAAAAAGTTCAAGGTAAAGAATGGTTTTCCTACGATGTCAGCTATTCTTACCACTCACTCGATTGCCCAAGCCAAACATATTTACCGGATTTTAAAGGAAATGAAAGATAATGGGACACTCTTGAATGGGCGACAATTTGATGAACGTCATCAACTGATTGATAAAGATTTCCCAAGAGTAGCCATTACCTTCTCAACCAATCCGGATCAATTAGAAAAAAATGAACAAGACGATGAATTAGTAGAGATCATGAAAGAGTATGCGAAACAGTTTGATGCTTCTCCTTATCAAGATGAGAAACTCTACAATCAAAATATAAATAAACGGTTGGCCCGTAAGGAAAAGCAATATCAATCGGATGGTCAGTGGCTAGATTTTGTTATTGTTGTCGATCGTTTATTGACAGGCTTTGATTCTCCAACGATTCAAACCTTATATATTGATCGAGAAATGAACTATCAAAAGCTCCTTCAAGCGTTCTCAAGAACCAACCGTATTTATACAGGAAAAGATTCTGGGTTGATTGTCTCTTTTAGAAAGCCCTTTACCATGAGAGAAAATGTGCGAAACACGTTTCGTCTATTCTCAAATGAAAATCAAAACTTTGATCAACTGATTCCAAGAGAATATGAAGAAGTTAAAAGAGAATTTATCGAATGTTCAACACTTTATAAACAAAGCGAAGCTGACCTATCGGATAATCCCAATGATCTTAAAACGATGATTGCGCAAGTGAGTGCTTATCAAAAGCTAGAAAAGAGTTATAAAGCGCTCCGAAGCTATGATCAATACGAAGAGGACTTTGAAGAATTTTCAGAAGTAGTGGAGCAGTTGCCACAATATCAAGGAAAAACGGAAAATATTAAAATAAAGATTAAAGAAATGATCGAGGATGAGGAGCATCCTGAGGAAGACTTCGAGAAGCTTTTACAAGAGATTGCTTTTTCTTCGCAGCTCAATGCGACACATAAAGACGTCGTGGATAGTTTTTATATTAATCAACTTTTGAAAGCGATCCAATTAAACGAAGCAGGGGCCGTTGAAAAATTTGAAAAAGAAATCCAACAAAAGGATCCTCAAATCCAAAAGATGTATCACACCTTGAAAGATCAACTCGTCAATACTACTGAAGAGATCGATGTGGCTCAATTAAAAGAGACTTCGATTCAAAATGAAATTCAAAGACAACTTCAAAAAGAAGCTGAAGAATTTGGATTATCCTTCGACTTTTTACAGTCTGCAATGAACGAATATCAAAGCGATAAGAAAACGATCCCTTATTTAACCCATTTACTGGATTCGATGACTCTTAGTAAAGAAGAGTTCGAAGCCAAAACGGGTGAAAAATATAGAAGAAGAACAAAAGTTTTAGAAGAACGACTACAACAAAACTTTGAACAACTTCAAAAATGGAAGGAAGAATTATAATGGCGACAAGTTTAAACCAACAACTATGGGCTTCTGCGGATATCTTACGTGGGAAGATGGATGCAAGTGAGTACAAAAACTACTTACTGGGATTAATTTTCTATAAGTACTTGTCTGATAAGCAGCTTAGAGAAGTTTATGAACAAGAAAATGGAAAAACAGATACCTTCCCAGAACGCTCCACTCTGTATGCAGGGTTCATGGAGTGGTACGAAGAAGACAAAGACGATTTAATCGAAAATATCCAACCCAGACAAGGTTACTTTATCCAACCCGATCGATTGTTTTATCACTACCGCATCAAAGCTGATAACTATGAATTTAACTTGACCGACTTACAAGCAGGTTTTAATGAGTTGGAACGTCAAGGAGAAGAATTCAGTGGATTGTTTGCGGATATTGATTTAAACTCCACAAAATTAGGCTCAAATGCACAACAACGTAATGTGACGATTACTGAGGTCTTGCGTGCCTTAGATGAGATTGATTTATTTGAACACAATGGCGATGTGATTGGGGACGCTTATGAGTATTTAATCGGGATGTTTGCGGCAGGTGCAGGTAAAAAAGCAGGAGAGTTTTATACCCCTCAAGCTGTTTCACGCATCATGTCAGAAATTACGTCGATCGGACAAGAATCTCGAGCGCCTTTTCATATTTACGATCCTGCGATGGGTTCGGGTTCTTTGATGCTTAATATCCGTCGCTATCTCATCAATCCAAATCAAGTGCACTATCATGGACAAGAGTTAAATACGACGACCTTTAACTTAGCACGTATGAACTTAATTCTTCATGGAGTAGATAAAGAACGCATGAACCTGAATAACGGGGACACTTTAGACGCTGATTGGCCGTCAGAAGAGCCTTATCAGTTTGATTCTGTGGTCATGAACCCTCCTTACTCTGCGAAATGGTCAGCGGCAGATAAGTTTCTCTCTGACCCTCGTTTTGAGCGTTTTGGAAAATTAGCGCCTAAATCTAAAGCGGACTTTGCCTTTCTCCTTCACGGTTTTTACCATTTGAAAGAATCGGGAACAATGGGGATTGTCCTTCCGCATGGCGTGCTCTTTAGAGGAGCCGCAGAAGGAACCATCCGTCAAGCTCTTTTAGAGATGGGAGCTATTGATTCGGTTATTGGCTTGCCGGCCAATATCTTTTTTGGAACGAGTATTCCGACAACGGTTATTATTTTGAAGAAAAACCGTTCTCGGCGTGATGTCTTGTTTATCGATGCTTCTCAAGATTTTGAAAAACAAAAAAATCAAAATGTCCTGTTGGATGAACATATTGATAAAATTGTCTCTACCTACAAAAAGCGAGAAGATATTGAAAGATATGCTCATGTTGCAAGTTTTGATGAGATCCAAGAAAATGACTTTAACTTAAATATCCCTCGTTATGTAGATACCTTTGAGGAAGAAGAACCGGTTGATTTGGTTGCAGTGAATACCAATCTCCTTAAGATCAATGAAGAATTAGTTCAACAAGATCAAACGCTCTTATCGTTGATTAACGATTTTTCAGAAAGTGAAGAGAATCAAGCCTTGATTGAATCGATGCGTCTTCTTTTGAGAGGCGGTCACGATGAGTAAAAAAAGTCCACAATTAAGGTTTGAAGGTTTTACGGATGATTGGGAAGAGCGTAAGTTGGGAGAAATTACAACTTCGTATTCTGGAGGTACTCCTTCAGCAGGAAATTCTAGCTATTATAAAGGGGACATTCCTTTCATTCGTTCTGGAGAAATAAATAGTTCTAAGACAGAGTTATTTTTGACGGAAGAAGGGTTTAACAATTCTTCAGCTAAGTTAGTTGAAGTTGGCGATATTTTATATGCTCTATACGGAGCAACTAGCGGAGAAGTTGGTATTTCTCAAATAAATGGAGCGATCAATCAAGCAATTTTAGCAATTAAACCAATTGAAGGTTATGAGTCACAATTTATTATGCAATGGTTGAAATTACAAAAACAAAAAATAATAGGCAAATACTTGCAAGGTGGGCAAGGTAATCTATCAGGCACGATTGTAAAAGATTTATTTCTGAGGATTCCTGATTCAAAAGAACAAAAAAAAATTGGCCAATTTTTCAAACAACTCGACGACACTATCGCTCTTCATCAACGTAAGTTAGATTTGTTGAAAGAGCAGAAAAAAGGCTACTTGCAAAAAATGTTCCCTAAAAATGGTGCCAAAGTTCCTGAATTGCGATTTGCGGGGTTTGCTGACGATTGGGAAGAGCGTAAGTTATCAAGTGGATTACGTGAATATACAGATAGAGTAATTGTTGAAGATGATAAGGAGTACTACCAGATTTCTGTACGTAATAATTTTGGAGGAATTACGTTACGGGGATCAAAAATAGGAAATAAAATAGGTCGTAAACGTCAAGCTAAAATTAATTTAACAAAGTACCCTCAAACCCTGATCTTCACAAGACAAACGGTAGAACAAGGTGGTATTGGTTGGGTAGATAAATACTGTGACGGCGCTATTGTTACAGAGAATATGCCGACGATTTCGTTAGATACATCCGTATTTTCTAAGTATTTTCTTACTAACTTATTTCAAACAAGAATTTTTTATAAAAATGCAATATTAGATAATATCGAAGGCGGTTCTGCTCAAATTGCAATACATGAATCTAAATTTTTATCTTCTATCCTATTATTTCCAAATTTGGATGAACAAGAAAAAATAGGTCAGTTCTTCAAACAATTAGATAACACTATCGCTCTTCATCAGCGTAAGATAGATTTGTTGAAAGAACAGAAAAAAGGCTTTTTACAAAAGATGTTTGTTTAGGGTCTATAATTATATAATAACCCCTATATAACGCTATCAAAATAGCCCCCGTTATCTATTGGACAGGTAATGGGGGTTGTTTTTATGTTTTTTTGATATAATAGAACCAAAAATGGAGGGATTATTAGGGATGGTAGGCATGCTTTTACTAGCAATCATGTTCATTTTTATCCCTGTTTGTTTTCTTATCGTAAATTGAGAGCAATTAAAAAGTTGTTTTCAAAAAAATAACAGATGAAACCCTTGCTTGTCATTTTAATATTTAAATGGCGCATAGTTTGCTTCATAACTAGCGTTCAAAAAAACTAAAAATGTATCATAAAAAGAAGGCACGCTTATAAACATGCCTTCTTTTATTTGTTGTGTTATTTAACTTTCATCAATCGTAATCCGTTTAATGTTACTAAAAGCGTTGCTCCCATATCTGCTACAATAGCAATCCATAGTGTTAGCCAACCTGGTATGACTAGTAGTAGAGCTAATAGTTTTATACCTAATGAGAAGGTGATATTTTGCTTAATTACTTTTAGAGTTTGGCGGCTAAGTCTAACAATGAATGGTAATTTTTGTAAATCGTCGCCCATTAGAGCAACATCAGCAGTTTCGAGAGCCGTATCTGTTCCTGCACCGCCCATTGCAATACCAACCGTCGATGCAGCTAATGCTGGTGCATCATTAATGCCGTCGCCCACCATTGCTACTTTATTATAAGTTGTCCGCAACGCTTTAATCGAATCTAATTTTTCTTGAGGCATTAGATCTCCTTTTATTTCAGTCACACCTAATTGCTTACCAATAGATTCAGCGGTTTTAGTATTATCACCAGTAAGCATAATAGTGTGTTCAATTGACAACTTGTGGAGTTCAGAAATAACGGCAGCACTTGAATCTCTTACTTCATCCGCGACAGCAATTACTCCTAAAATTTGTTCGTCAGTACCGAAATACATGGCGGTTTTCCCTTGTTCTTGAAATTGTCTGTATTGTACTTTGACCGCTGTTTCTTCGATTACTGATGCAGAAAACAGTTTAGGGCTTCCAATATAGTAACGTATATTTTGATGTATACCTGTAAGTCCTTTACCTGTGATAGATTGGAAATCCTCGATTTGTATTGACTTGTAATCCACATTAGTTTTATCCGCTTCGTTTAAAATAGCAGAAGCTAATGGGTGTTGAGAAAGAGATTCCAACGATGAAATAATCGATAGATAATTTATATCAGTTTCAGAACTGGTTGCAATGAAATCCGTTACGACAGGCTTTCCTTTTGTTAAGGTTCCAGTCTTATCGAAAGCAATTGCTCTCAAATGACCAATTTCTTCCAGATAGACTCCGCCTTTTACTAAAACACCATTTTTTGCTGCATTACCAATAGCCGAAACAATTGAAACAGGTGTTGAGATCACTAATGAACAAGGACATCCGACAACTAAAATGGATAACCCTTGGTAAAGCCATTTATTCCAGTCACCACCAAAGAATAGCGGAGGAACAACCACTATCAAAAGGGCCATAATAATTATGAATGGCGTATAGTATTTTGCAAATTTATCTACAAAGGCTTGTGCAGGAGCTCGTTCTCCTTGCGCTTCTTCAACTAAGTGAATGATTTTGGCAATCGTTGTATCCGTTACTTTTTTTGTTACTTTGACTTCAAGAACACCTTCTTCATTTAGTGTTCCTGCAAACACTTCATCATCTAACTGTTTTTCAACAGGAACCGATTCTCCTGTTATTGCTGCTTGATTTACTGAAGAATGACCGTTGATAACAAGCCCATCCATGGCTATTTTTTGTCCGGGTTTAATGATCATAATATCGTCGATATCGATTTTATCGACACTGACTAATTGCTCTACATTGTTTCTCCTGATAAGAGCTTCTTTGGGAGCTATATCCATAAGAGAACGAATCGACTGTCTTGCTTTATCCATTGAAAATCGTTCCAAAGCTTCGCTAATAGCAAATAGTATTACTACAATAGAACCTTCGGCCCATTCTCCAATAAATGCGGCCCCAATAATTGCAATAGTCATTAAAGATTCCATGGAGAAGTCCAATTTGATCAAATCAGAGAACCCTTCTTTAAATAAATCAAATCCACCAATTATTATTGCCAATATATAAAGAGCTTTCGTTAATAAATGATCTTCGCCCAATGATAGTTGGGAAATCACAGCAACAAGTATAAAACCAAGAGAGATGATTAAAGCGATATTCCGTTTAATAAAAGACTCTTTTGATCTAACTTGTTCATCATTTTCTTGATCATCACGAATGATAAGATTTTCGAAGGCTCCCGCTTCTTCGAGTTCTTCAATTGTTGTTTGGCCTTCTACTGAAATCTTACTTGCACCAAAGTTTACTGTTGCACTCGTAACTCCTGGCAACTGCTTTACATTTTTTTCAAATTTACCTGCACAATTTGTACAGCTTAATCCTTCTATTCGATAGGTTTTTTCGGTCATTTTCTCACTCATGCTAGCACCTCTTCTTTAAAATTTACGCCAAGCTCCATAAGATTTAAGATTTTGATATTTTTAATAAAATAGTAGACTAACTTACCATCCTTGTGACTATCAACTACTCCCAATTTTTTTAAGGAGTTCAGATGGTGTGAAGTTGTTGCGACCGAAGCATCAATGATATTAGCAATATCACAAACACATAGCTCATCTTCATGAACTAAAGCATGTACAATTTTAAGTCGATTTTCATCTGACAATATTTTAAAGAAACCACTTACTGACGGAGTATCAAAGTTTGCTAGTTTAGATTTAGCACGATTAACTTTGTCTTCATGAATACAAGTTATTTCACAAATTTCATTATTCATACGATCATTCCTTTACATTCAAATGTTTGTTTGAATATATTGTATCAGAACATCCATCTATATTCAAGTGAATGTTTGAATGTTCATAAAATGGTCATTTTCTGAACACTCTTCTTTTCTTATTAAGATTATTAAAATCATTTACTTTTATTGTTCATAAACCCGTAATTTATTCTTTGTTCATTTATATACACATTTCTAAGTTATGATACAATAAATTAAAATGAAGGAAAAAAATGAATATCGGATATGCACGAGTTTCAACTGGACTTCAAATTGCGTTAAAACAAAAATCTATTTAAAACAAGGGGAGTGTACTGAACTTATTGTTTATGAAAACGGTTGAATTAGAAAAGCGCCTTTCAAAAGGTGCTTTTTGTCTTTCTAGTTTGAAAAATATAGTCTATTTTTTTATTCTTCGTAACTCATTATATATACTTACAATCAAGGCTATTACTAATAAGCATTCCCATATTTTACTAAAAATATCTTGCCCATAAAAAATACTGAATACAGAAATAATTAATAGAGGGAATTGCCATAATAGTGACTGTATCCTTACATTTTTTCTTTTCTGTATCGAAATGATTGTAGCAATTAATCCTAATATAAATAATCAACTAGCAATTCGGGTCTTTATTAAATACTAATGATTGCATTAAAAATTGCTTTTTGAGATAATTGCTAAAAAAGAGAGGATTCTCAAATGGATAACAAAGATATAGAGCTGATTCAACAAATGGAAAACAAATATGACACTTTTATGCCAGTCTTAACTAATTTAATTGATAGTGTTGAAAAATTTAACTCAATTTACAATAACTATATTGAATTAAGAAATTTTTATGGTAGTGAAAAATGGTTTGAATATATGGAAATTGAAAAAATCCCAGTAAAATGTGGTGTTTTAACAGAAGACCAATTATTTGATATGATTAGTGATCATAATGAACTTCTTGGAGTATTACTTGACCTAACTTCAAAAATGTACAAAAATTTTTAAAAATATCAAAGATTCAAATATCTTAAAAATGGTGCAGGATACACTACTTGATAGTTTTCGTGCTGGTCGTCGCAACTATACAATTTTCCAAGTTGGGAAAGCGACCTTGTTAAGAGTAAGTGATGTCATGAAATTAAAGAAAACAGATGTCTTTAATCTTGATGGAACAGTCAAACAAACTGCATTTATTCATGATCAAAAAACAGGTAAGGGAAATACGTTATATTTAAAACCTGTCCAACAAGATTTAATGCTTTATCATGCATGGCTAATCCAACAAAACATGAATTCAGAGTGGTTATTTCCTTCAACTTCTCACCCAGACCGTCACATCACCGAGAAGCAATTTTATAAGGTCATGGCACGTGTTGGTGATCTTTTAGGAATCAACTATCTAGGGACGCATACCATGCGTAAAACAGGTGCGTATCGTGTTTATACGCAATCAAACTATAATATTGGTTTAGTGATGCATTTATTAAACCATTCAAGTGAAGCCATGACCTTAACGTATCTTGGAAATGATATTTGGGCCTTTAACTCCGATTAATTCTGTGGTATTCTTAATAGGTCTCATAAGTTCTTCCTAATGGTAGTTTCGTCGCTTTTCATTATAGTTCTTATGGGACTTTTTGTGTACACTCAAAAAGCTCTATAATTTCTACAGTAGTTTTACCCACTACAGAAATTATAGAGCCAAAATCGTTATTGTTTTTCTACTTTTTCTTTGTCAAACAATTAATATTTTTAGGTGATAGTATTTTTTTATCACCTTGATTAAGTTTAAGTATTATTTAAGCTTAGTGAATTCTGTTACAATAAGAAAAATCAATCTCAAAGGAGAGTATTATGAAACTTAAAAAAATTCTTGGAATTACGGGTGTAGCCCTTCTAAGTGTTGGTATGTTAGCGGCTTGTTCTTCTAAGTCAAGTACTAGTGGAACGACTTATAGTAATATTTATGGCTCAGATCCAGAAACCTTGGATTATATTACATCAATTATGGGAGGGACAAAAGCTGTTTTGACTAATGGTGTAGATGGTCTTATGGAAGCGGACAAATATGGTAATCTTGTTCCATCAGTAGCTGAAGACTGGTCTGTGTCTAAAGATGGTCTTACTTATACCTATAAAATTCGTAAAGGGATCAAATGGTATACTTCTGAAGGTGAAGAGTACGCTAATGTTACTGCTAAGGACTTTGTAACGGGTCTTAAACATGCTGCGGATTCCAAAGCAGGTGGTATCTATTTGGTTCAAGATTCTATTGCTGGATTGTCTGACTATCTCTCTGGTACCAATAAAGATTTCTCGAATGTGGGTGTCAAGGCAATTGATGACTATACTTTGCAGTACACGCTTAAGCAACCAGAACCATACTGGAACTCTAAGACAACTTATAGTTTGCTTTTCCCAGTAAATGAAGACTTCCTCAAGAATAAGGGAAAAGATTTTGGTAAATCAACAGACCCAACCTCTATCCTTTATAATGGACCTTTCCTTCTCAAATCTTTGACAGCTAAATCTTCAATTGAGTTGGTTAAGAATGAACATTATTGGGACAAGAAAAATGTACACTTTGATGCCATCAAATTCTCATATTATGATGGTTCGGATCAAGATGCTCTAGTACGTGGTTTCACTGATGGTGCTTATAATTTTGCTCGTGTCTTTCCAACAAGTTCAAACTATGCTTCTGTAGAGAAGAAATATAAAGATAATATTTTTTACACAGAACCAGGTGCATCTACATTGGCTATTGGTGTAAACATTGACCGTCAAAGCTATAAATTCTCAGCTAAGAAGACAGATGCTGAAAAGACATCAACTAAGAAGGCTCTTCTAAACAAAGACTTTCGTCAATCAATCAACTTCGCTATTGATCGTACAGCCTATCAATCACAAGTAAACGGTAAAGATGGTGCAACTCTAGCTGTTCGTAACCTCTTTGTGCCTTCTGATTTTGTGAGTGCAGGTGATAAGACCTTCGGAGATCTTGTAACAGAGAAAATGTCTTCATATGGGGATGAATGGTCAGGTGTGAATTTTGCTGATAGTCAAGATGGCCTCTACAATGCTGAAAAAGCTAAGACTGAGTTTGCCAAAGCTAAGGATGCTCTCCAAGCAGATGGTGTTCAATTCCCAGTTCATTTGGACCTTCCAGTTGATCAAAGTTCTAAACTTAATGTTGCCCAAGCCCAATCTTTGAAACAAACCATTGAAAAATCATTGGGTAGCGAAAATGTTGTTATAGATATTAACCAATTGTCATCTGATGATTTGGAAAATGCAACAGTTAATGCAGCCAACGCAGCAGCAGAAGACTGGGATATTTCAAATAGTGTCGCTTGGGCGCCAGATTACCAAGATCCATCAACCTACCTTGATATCTTTAAGACAACTTCAAGTGAAAACACTAAGGATTTCATGGGTTATGATGATCCAAATAATGCGGCAGCAGCCCAAGTGGGACTCAAAGACTATGATGCCTTGCTGAATTCTGCAGCTTCAGAAACAAGTGACCTTAATGTTCGTTACGATCGTTATGCTCAAGCTCAAGCATGGTTGGAGGACAGTTCGCTTGTGATTCCATTGACTGTTGGTAATGGTGCGGCACCAGTTATCTCACGCTTGACACCGTTTACCGGTGCTAGCATCCAGGTGGGTGATAAAAACTCATCAGACTACTTAAAATATGTGAAACCACAAGAAAAAGTAGTTACTAAGAAAGAATATGAACAAAGTCGTGAAAAATGGCTTAAAGAAAGGAAAGCATCTAACGAAAAAGCTCAAAAAGATCTTGAGAAACACGTTAAATAATAATGGCTCTTTGTCAACTGTAGTGGGTGACGAAAAGCTAACATCTAGAGAGG
>ENA-ORVB01001807-ORVB01001807.1-human-gut-metagenome-genome-assembly--contig:-NODE-1807-length-13287-cov-2.64661_pt1 | contig 13287 bp, 12 predicted proteins | sample MGYA00242090_ERZ509231 | MGnify/ENA primary metagenome ERZ509231 (study PRJEB26280, sample SAMEA2338798) | human gut metagenome | biome: human gut; feature: human-associated habitat; material: faeces...
GGCGGATTTGGGACTTTCACCCGTTAGAAACGTGCGCCGCAAGGCGCACAACAAAATCCCCCCTCCATTTCTGGAGAGGGGATTTCGTTCTTCTTTATGTTACCAGGGGATTATGCCAGCACCTGAGGTAACCACAAGCTGATTGCCGGAACAAAGGTAATGAGAAGCAGTGTTACAATCATGCAAAGATAGAAAGGAAGCGTTGCCTTTACTACCTTTTCCATAGGCAGCTTTGCTACTGCCGAACCAATAAACAGCACTGCTCCTACCGGCGGAGTCAAAAGTCCGATTCCGCAGTTCAGAACAACGATAATACCAAACTGAACCGGGTCAATTCCGATAGAGGTTGCAATCGGAAGAAGAATCGGTGTTGCAATCAGAATAATGGGCGCCATATCCATGATACAGCCAAGAACCAGAAGAATCAGATTCAGCAGCAGAGCCAGAATAATCGGATTGCTGGTCAGACCGGTAATGGCATTTGCCGCCAAATCCGGCACATGGAGTCTGGTCAGGCAGTATCCGAAAATACTGGAGGTGGAAATCAGGATCAATACGATAGACAGGGTGTCCACGCTGTCTCCCATTACTCTCCATACGCCCTTCCAGTCAAGGCCCTTATAAATATAAACGCTTACGATTAAGCTGTAAATAACCGCAATTGCCGCAGATTCAGTTGCTGTAAATACACCGCATACAACGCCTACGACTACAATCAGAACAGCTGCCAGCGCCCAGAAAGAAACGCTTAACTGTTTTAAGAGATTTGCAACGCTGAATTTATCTCCCTTGGGGTAGTTCCGTTTTACAGAAATAATATAGGAACCTACCATGAGGGAGCCTGCTAACAGCGCTCCAGGAATATATCCTGCCAAAAACAGGCTTCCAACAGAAATACCGCCTGCTGTTGTAGCGTAAATTACCATATTGTGGCTGGGCGGAACCAGCAGTCCCTCACAGGAGGAGGTAATGGTTACTGCCGTAGAGAAATCTGCATCATAGCCCTGATCTACCATCATCGGGATCAGAATGGTTCCAAGAGAAGCGGTATCCGCTGCTGCAGAACCAGAAATGCCGCCAAAGAAATAAGAAGCCACAATGTTTACCATTGCCATGCCGCCCCGCATCCATCCTACACAGGCGTTGGCCAGAGCAATCAGCTTCTCAGAAATACCGCCGGTTCCCATCAGAGAACCCATAACAATAAAAAACGGAACTGCCATCAGGCTGAAGGAGCTGATTCCCTTTACCATCTGCTGGCAGACCGCAGACAGGGGAAGTCCCTGGCTTAACAGACAAAGCACAGAAGAGAGCGCTACTGCATATGCAATAGGAAACCGCAGAAATATCATAATAAAAAAGCTTGCCAGAAGCACCATAATTGCAAAACTATCTCCACCCATTCCTTATGCCTCCCTTCCAAGCACGACATCCTTAATATGGTTGTACAGTGCCTCCAGTTCAAAAATCACCATAGCAATACCGGCTAAAGGAACCGGAAAATACATCCAGAATCTGGATACGGACGGCATACTTACATAAGTGCCTTTTCCGCCAATCTGCACCGCATACTTCCAGCCAACTACGATCATAATAATTGCCAGAATCATAACGCAGAGATCTGACAGAATATCCAGCCCCTTTACTAACACATCCGGAAGATAACGGTCCAGAGCCGTCATGCGGATATGAGCATTGCGCCGGATAGCCAGGGCTGCAGAAAGAACAGCCATATAGGACATACAGGTAAGGACAACCTCTTCTGACCATGCCGGATCCGGAATAAAGGATACGTAACGGCCAACTACAGACATACAGGTAATCAGAATGTCTGCTACAAGAAGCATCTTACACACAAACATGACAAACTGATACGCCTTATCATAGACTGGCTTCAGCTTGTCTACTGAGTGAAAAAACTCTCTCATGGTACTTCCCCCTTTGTAATTTTCTTGTACCAAAATCTGTACTGAATATTATCATAGCGCAAACGTTTCCATAACTCCATTAAGACTGCATAAAGAAGGATTCCTATTGTATTTATTTTTTCTTTATACTTTTTTTATAATTTCTTTTTTGCTGCACACATAGTTTTCTGCGTTTCCCCGTAAACTGTAACAACAGCTGTGCCCGGAGGCCAGACTTCCATGTATACCCTTTCTTCTCTCTCTCCTCGAAAAAAGGCTTTTCTGTTCAGTACCATACTTTTGACAGCATCTGGCTTTATCTGCCGGGTACTGGGCTTTTTTTACCGGATTTTCCTGTCCCGCACCATCGGAGCAGAAGGACTTGGTATTTATCATATGGTTCACCCTGTTTTCGGCATCTGTTTTTCTCTCTGTGCCGGTTCCATCCAGACTGCCCTCTCCCAGCTCATTGCCTCGCGCACAGCAGATGGCAAACGCATCTTTCATCGTGGTATCGTTCTGTCTATGGGGATGTCCCTGATTCTGTCTGCTCTGATCTGCAGATACTCCGATTTTCTCGCCCGCTGCATCCTGATGGCGCCGGAATGCGCCCCATATCTTCCTGTCATGGGGATTTCTGTTCCTTTTGCCGCCTTCCACGCCTGCATCAACGGTTATTACTACGGCGTCCAGAAATCCAGGGTTCCTGCCTTTTCTCAAATTGCAGAACAAGTGATCCGCATGACCCTTGTTTTTTTCCTGGCCAGCTCTATGATTGCTGCCGGAAAAGAAATCACCGTTGAGCTTGCTGTAACCGGCCATCTTATCGGAGAAATAGCCTCTGCTCTTTTTACCTTCCTGTGCCTGATTTTTATTCCGCCTCAGCGAACTTCCCCCTCTGCTCCCGCTCAGACTCCGGCTGCTTCCATCAGTCTTCCCCTGCTTACTCTGGCCATTCCTCTGATGGGAAACCGCCTGGTTTTAAATATTCTGGCCAGCGCCGAAGCTGTCTGGATTCCCAGTTGCCTGCAGCGCTTTGGCCTTTCCTCCTCTGAGGCCTTTTCTGTTTATGGTGTCCTCACCGGAATGGCCCTGCCCTTTATTCTCTTTCCCTCTGCCATCACCAATTCCATGGCTGTGCTTCTCCTGCCCAATGTAGCTCAGGCTCAGTCAGAAGGTAAGCAGGAACGGATCTCCTCCTGCATTGCCATGTCCCTCCGGTACAGTCTGTATATGGGAATTCTCTGTACTGGTATTTTTATTTTATTTGGCTCTGCCCTGGGAAACAGCGTATTCCAGGATCCCACAGCAGGACGTTTTATCCGGATTCTGGCATGGCTCTGTCCGTTTCTCTATCTGTCCACCACCACAGGCAGTATTCTCAATGGGCTTGGCCGCACCCGCACCACCTTCCTGCACAATACCGCCGCTCTCATTCTTCGCATTTGCTTTGTCCTGTTTGGAATTCCCCGATTCGGTATTATAGCCTATCTATGGGGAATGCTTGCCAGCGAACTGTTTTTGTCCCTGCTTCATTTATATGCCCTTTTTCGTCAGATTCCCTTTTTCTGGAATGCCTGGGAAATGATCGGAAAGCCAGCCTTCTTTCTCCTGCTTTCTGCAGGCATTCACTATTTTGTTTCTGCCCTTCACCCAGAAACAGGGCAGCTTCCCCTCTTTCTGGAAACTGCCCTGCAAATATTCTTTTTCTCTTTTTCTTATGGCGGACTGCTGCTGGTATTTCATCTGGGACGGTTGAGAGACAGCTGATAAAGACTGCCCCCTGGGAAAAAGTCCAATAACGTATCCTATCCTGCACTAAAAACACATCAATTCTTCAAAAGAACAGTGAGAGCAGATATGGTTTTTAAATCATCCAGTCCAGAAAGAACCGACTGGATTTTTTCCATCTGACTTCTTCCTACCCTAGGCTCCATGATTTCCTCATATTTACCGGTTACATCTGCCTCTGCCTCATCCAGATCCAGTTCATCCCCCAGAAGATACACCTCGTTGGTATAACTGGTTCCATCTTTAAAATACATTGTCGCCCTGCCCCCTCGTGAGGGTGTAAACTCCTCACAGGGAACCAGTTCCATTCTGGGCAGCAAATATTGAACCTGAGGATGACGGACATTTTCATCTGTAAAGGTTTCAATGGTAACCTTTCCAAAAACAATCTGAGCAGCAGCTGTAAAACTGATGCTGAACTTGCCCTCCAATCCTGTTTTTGGTTCTGGGTTTCCTACCAGACGAATCGCTCTTGGATAGGGTTCAAAAACAATTTTTTCAATTTCCTCTACTGGATGGGGATGATCCTGCAAAATCTTTTTACAATTTATAATTCCGCTGTGAGTGGGGGCTCCACAGGGATAACGCTTGAAACGAAGCTCATGAATTCCAAAGGGGCCGTACAAACGCTCTGTAATCTGATTCAAATCTGCTTTTCCGGCTGCAATATTATCCAGAAAATCCGTATCAAAAATATTGGTCTTGCCTGTAAAGCCCCGTCTGGCCAAAATTGCCGCCATAAGACCATTTTTTGCCGCCATGCCTGCTGCCATAGGCTTCGCCATCGTTCCGAAATTCAGCTGAATTCCGCTGCATAACCCTGCACAAATGCCAAACGCATTGCACATCTGCTCTGGAGTCAGTTTTAATATTGCTCCGGCAGCGGCTGCCGCCCCAAATATTCCAATGGTTCCTGTTGCGTGCCAGCGTCCTACATTGTAATGGGACGGCATAATTCCTGCCGAAAGAGCAACCATAATCTGCATTCCGACAACCGTACCGTTAATTAATTCTTTTCCGTTGGCACCGCAGTATTCTGCAGCTGCCATGGCAGCCGGCATAACCGGCGAGCAAAGATGCAGAGACAGGAAAACATGAATATCATCAAAATCAATGGCATGGGAAGCAGTTCCGTTAATCAAAGCTGCATTTATCGGTGAAGAACACTGTCCCTGCCCTACCATTGTACATGTTCCGCTTATATGTTCTTCCTCTGCCAACTCTATCAGCTGTCTGACGCACTCCTCTTCTGTTCCTGTATAAGCAGCTGCAATCCAGTCCAGATAAGCCAGCTGAACCATACGGATATCCTTTTTTGAAAGGGAATTCCAGTGATCCGCCACAGAATACTCTGCCAGCTGCATTGTTACTGTCTTCTCACTCATACTCAATACTCCTTAAAAAACTCATCCAACGCTAACATTGCTGCCCGAAAGGACGGAAAACCTCCCATAGTCATTACCTGCTCCACCGTACCCAGCAGCTCCTCCTTTGTCGCACCGTACTGCTTTGCCAGCTTTGCATGGGCTAAAATGACCTCCTTCTCCCGAAGAATCGATGCCATTGCGACATTAATCAATTCACGATACTTGCGCTCCAGATTATCTTTATTAACTAATTCTGTACGCCATGCTGTAATTTTTTCATTATATTCCGGATCCATTTCTCCCAGAATTGTCCAGTGATTTCTAGCCATTCCAGCTCCCTCCTGATCTCCTATAAGTTCTGTAAAATATATAATTCTGTATCTTTTTCTATGCGCCCAGAAGCGGGGTCGCAACCATTCCCCAAACAGGAATAAACAAAAGCATAATTACGGAAATAATCCATCCGCTGATAATCAGAAGCTTCATGTTATTACATCTGGCAAATCCCATATGAGCTGCTGTATTCGCTGAAGGATATACCACAGAGGTAATACGGACAGCTGCCACAAGAACAATTGCCCAAAGCTCCATTGGAATTCCCATCTGAGTTGCTGTCGGCCAGAACAACTGATTCACAATCTCCATCTGCGTAACCACAGCTCCCTCTACGCCAAAACCGCCTACGCAGCTTGCAATAATCATCAGCAGATATTTTGAACCTCCTCCAACTACATTCATGATCACTTCTGACAAAGCTTCCCAGCCTCCCCCCAGCGTAATGGTATCAATCATAACACCAGTCAGCAGGAAAGATAAAAACATATGCGTCATCTTACTCATGCCGTTTGTAAACAGCTTAATTCGCTCAGGAACTGGTTTTTGAATAAAGCATCCTACAACAATGCCCAGCACCATAATTACGAAAATTACATATTTCATGCTGGAAGACTGCGTCATGCCGTAAGCCAGCATAACCAGAAATGCAGCGATAAATGCAAATACGGCCCCTTTTTCCCGTTTTGATGCCGTAAATTCTCCAACCTCCGGTACATCCTCATACCGCTCCGTTCCTTTTGTCTTTTTCTGAATATACAAAGCCAGAATAAATGTAATCACCATCCAGCAGATCGAATAAGGAAGCGCTGCCCACTTCATATAATCAACATAGCTTAGGCCGGACACGCCCAGAGCTGCTGCAACTGCCGAGCAAAATGGTCCGACTGTTACTCCTACAAGACCTGCATTAAACATCAGAAAACACACAGTTGTCGGCGTTAATCCTACTGCTGCAACCACTGGAAGCAGAATAGGAGCAATTACAGCATTTCCTCCGTTTAAGGTACCAATAAGAACTACCATCAAAAGAGAACAGAACAGAGTCGCAAGCATCCCCTTTTTCTCGGTATTTACACCAATTTTTTTCATAATAAAATGAACAATCGTGCGGTTAATTCCAGCCTGATCCATCATAATACCAAGGCCGCTTCCCAGCATAACAATCAGTCCCACCTGCCCCAGGGTGCCTCCCATATTGTCCACCAGGATTCCTGCAAATTCCACCGGTCCCTGACCGGTTAAAATACAGCCAAGAACTGCTGCAATTCCTACGCTCATGGTATAATTCTTTCCCATCAGCGTCATAATTAAGAAAATTACCATAGGAACCATTGCCCACAAAGATGGCGCCGTAATAATAGAAAAACCCTCCATACCTTCTCTCCTTACGTATTTCTCTGTTTAAATATAACTGATTGTCTCCCCAATGTATATAATTTCCTGATTATTTAAAAAATTCAATTCCCCTTGCCTTGATTTTCAAACGCCAGATTGTCTCACAGGCAAAATACAGATAATCATTGTTTTCTCCGCCAAAACAGAAATTTCTGCACTGTCCCGGAACATTGATATTTCCAAGCAAAGTTCCATTTTTATCAAAAATCTGAAGATTTCCGCTGGATGTCGTATATATATTTCCATCTGCATCCAGCTTAGTTCCATCCGGACGTCCATCTACTTTACATACCACCTCGCCGCCGCTGAGAGTCAAATCCTCTTCTACAGTAAATCTGCGAATTTCCTGTCTCGGCGTATCATTTACCAGCATCGTTTTCTCACCGGCCTCCAGACATAAGCCATTTGGCTGCTCAAAATCCGAACGTGCAAGAATCAAAGTTCCGTCCGTATCAATACAGTAAACTCCCTGGAAATCCAACTCCTGCTCCCGCTTAATTCCTGCTACAGGACTGGTACGTCCATAGGTCGGATCCGTGAACCAGATACGTCCCTTAGAATCCACAATAACATCATTGGGGCTGTTCAGCTGCTTCCCATTGTAATGGCTTGCCAGAGTCTTCATATAGCGGCCATCTGGCTCCATCCGAGTAATGGAGCTGGTTGCGTGCTCGCAGGATACAATTCGCCCCTCCGGATCTATAAAGTTTCCATTGTTGATGTTGCTGGGAAATTTAATCACGGACGTCTCAAAGGTTTCCGGATTCCATTTATAAACCTTTCCCACCCCCATATCTGACCAGATAAGACAGTTCTCCTGGGGCCACCAGATAATGCCCTCTGTTACCTTATGACCGACAGAAACTGCTTCCAGAACTGCCTCTGTATCAATCAAATCAAAAAATCTGGAATCTTTTACAACAAACTCTGGTAATGCCATTCCATTTTCCTCCTTAGATAAAAGATATTTTTCACTAAACTCAGTATACAACACTCTTAATTTTATGCATAATATACAATCCTAATATTTCCATAGGCTGAGCCTATGCTGCTTTTCCCTGCTCAGCCAGCCTGTCCAATCTGGTATTTCTTATATAAAGCAACATATCAATGGTTATTTCCGTAATATTTATCATGTAGAATGCCCAGCTTAAATAAAACAGAAAATTCAAACCTACTCCTCCAGCCTCGCTCCAGAGCAAAATCTTGCGCACAATTCCGAATACATATCCGACCCAAAGAAACACTTCAAAAAAGAGACTCTTTCCTCTAGCTGTTCTGGACACATAAGACTTGTGAATAGAAATCGGCCAGGAAAGACCAAAACACAAAATCATCAATGCTTCCAATAAATCTGTCATCGTTTACTCCCTCTGCTACAGAACGCTTCTCATAATATAGTGCTTTACTCGGGAATACTCCTCTAACGTAGCGCTTACACCCTCTCTGCTGTGACCTGTCATCTTTACGCCTCCAAAGCCCTGCTCTGTGTGACGGTAATTTCCCTGACCGTTCAAAACAACAGCGCCTGCTTCAATTTTCCCTGCCATCCAGACAGCTTTTGGGATATTCTTTGTAATAATTCCTGAAGAAAGGCCAAAACTGGACTGGTTTATGATTTCCAGAGCCTCCTCGTCTGTGTCGAAGGCAATAATTGGAACTACGGGGCCAAATATTTCCATATCTTTTGATATATCCATATCTCTCGTCACATTTCCCAGAATAGTAGGCTGAATAAATGCTCCATTCCGTGTTCCTCCTGCCAGACACACAGCTCCTTGTGAAATGGTAAGCTGTATCTGCTGCTCCACTGTCTGAGCAGCCCGCTCTGAAATTACAGTTCCCACATCAGTTGACTCATCTCTGGGATCCCCTGTCCTTAATGCTGCAAACCGCTGGCACAATTTGGATGTAAACTCCTTTTCCAGACTTCTGTGAACCAAAATTCGTTTACAGGCACAGCAGGTCTGGCCTGCATTTACCATACGTCCCTTGGTGATTTCTTCAACAGCAAAATCTACATCTGCATCTTCCCTCACAATGGTTCCGTCATTGCCTCCCAGCTCCATAAACATATGCTTCATGGTTTCCGCTCCGGCCCTGGACATCTGTACGCCTACCTTTGTGCTGCCAGTAAGGCTGACTGCCTGAATGGACGGATTTTCAATCAGATACTGATTGCTTAACTCCCTGCTACATACAAAGGCCTGAATCACCCCTTCCGGAAATCCGGCCTTTTCAAACAGACTGCAGAGCTTAATAATTGCCAGCGGATTATCACTGGGGGCCTTGGCTAACACTACATTTCCCATAATCAGAGCTGGAATCACTTTATGAATCAAAAGCTTAATGGGATAATTAAACGGAATAATACAGGCAATGGCTCCTAATGGTTCCCTTCTGGTAAAAATCAGATCCCGGTCATACCCCGGCTGATTATCTGCATTTAATACCTCTCCATATAGATGATTCGCTCTCTGAACAAAGCTTCTGGTAATATCAATGGCAGCTGCTATCTCTTCTCTTGCCTGCACAATTGGTTTGCCCATCTCTGCAGTAAGAATTTCTGCCAGTTCCTCTGCATTCTCCAAAACCAGTTCCATAAAATATTCCATCAGAACCGTTCTGTCATATATGGAGGTCTCTCTCCACTCCTTTTTGGCGTTCATTGCCTTTTCAATGACCGCTTGAAACGCCTCTTCATCCAGCATTGACAGTGTACCTGCCAGTGTCCCGTCTGCAGGATTATAAACCTTTAACTCCTGTTCCATTATCTTCTCCTCCCCTATCTGCAATTACCGGCTCTGCCTTCTGTTTTATGCCATCAGCTTATCCAGTTTCTGACGAATTTCCTGGAAAAACTCTTCTGTATTTACAGGCTTTGCCTGAACTCCTTCCAAAATAGAAACCAGATCCTTTGTAACAACTCCTTCATCGATTGTGTCGATGCAGGCCTGCTCCAGTCTATCTGCAAATGTCTGCAGCTCCTGATTACCGTCCAGTTCTCCCCGTTTTCTTAACCCTCCAGTCCAGGCAAAAATCGTAGCCATAGGATTGGTAGAGGTCTTTTCCCCCTTCAAATATTTGTAATAATGACGGGGCACAGTGCCATGAGCTGCTTCATACTCATAATTTCCATCCGGAGTTACCAAAACACTGGTCATCATAGCTAGAGAACCAAATCCAGAAGATACCATATCACTCATAACATCACCATCATAGTTTTTCAACGCCCAAACATATCCACCCTCAGAACGCACGGTTCGGGCTACGGCATCGTCAATCAAGGTATAAAAATAGGTAATTCCAGCTGCCTCAAATTTCTCCTTATACTCTTCCTCATAAATCTTCTGGAAAATTGCACGGAAGGTTCCATCATAAATTTTACAAATAGTATCCTTTGTAGAAAACCATAAATCCTGCTTTGTATCCAGTGCATACTGAAAACAGGTTCGGGCAAAGGCGCTGATTGATTTCTCCTTATTATAAATACTCTGAAGAACACCGGCTCCCTCATATTCACAAACCGTTTCATGAAACAGCTCCTTCCCGTTTTCATCCTTAAAGGTCAACTCAGCCGTTCCCTTTCCAGTGACATGATATTCCGTTCCATTAAAAATATCGGCATAAGAATGGCGAGCCACAGTAATTGGTCTGCACCAGTTTTTCATAACCGGTTTGATTTTATCCATTACGATTGGCGCGCGGAAAATAGTTCCGTCCAGAATACCGCGAATTGTTCCATTAGGGCTGGGAAGCATCTGCTTTAAATGATATTCCTCTACTCTCTGGGGATTTGCAGTAATGGTCGCGCATTTCACTCCCACATGGTACTTCCTGATAGCGTTTGCCGCATCTACTGTTACCTGATCATCGCTGTCATCCCGGCTTTTCAGGCCCAGGTCATAATACTCTGTATTCAGCTCAACATAGGGCGAAATCAGCTCGTCCTTGATCATTTTCCAGATTACTCTAGTCATCTCATCTCCATCCATTTCAACAATTGGTGTTCTCATCTTAATTTTATCCATAACTGTTTCACCTTTCTAAACTTTATGTTCGTTTTCTTTGATATCCCCATCTTAATATAGTTTTCATCTTAAGTAAAATATACTATTCTAATCCTTATATAGGTATAGCCTATATTTCACTCCCGTGACATCCTCATTCATAGAGTTCCTTATATATGTCCATCACATCCTCTTCAGAAAGCAGAAAAGGGCTGTTCTGCAGCAATCTTTGCTGTGTTTTCAAAACACTTTTCACCCACTGTTCCAACATAGGAAGATTGGCTCCGTATGCCTTCAGACTCTTCTTTTTCAACATACATCCCAGCAGTTGATCCAGTATTTCAAATACACAGTCCCTGTCACATTTCAGGATTTTAGACAGATGCGTTTTCAGTTCTTCCAGACATTCCAGTCCCGGCTCCTTCGCATACCGGTTGATTACCCCTTTTAAAATAGCGTAATTAGCCTCTCCATGTGGCACATGAAAGGTTCCGCTGAGAGGATAACTGAGACCATGAACCGGACCACAGCCTGCTGTGCCAAAGGCAATCCCTGCATAATTACTGGCTGTCAGAAAATCTTTCAGCAGAGGAATTCTCGCTTCCTCTCCGTCTTCTGCAATTTTCTGATACCCCCGGAGAATTATATCCATTGCCTGATACCCGAATAATCGGCTATAGTCCGTAGCCTTTGGTGAAAGACTGGACTCCATAGCATGAATAAATGCATCAATCGAACTGGCCGCAAAAAAACGAAACGGAAGCTCTTCCAGAAATTCCGGAATCAGCACAGCCTGATCTGCAAACAGTTCATCTGCTGCCAGGCCTTTTTTCGTTTTTTTCTTCAAAAAAGAAAGAATCGAGATGTTCGTCACTTCCGATCCTGTTCCACAGGTTGTTGGAATCAAAATCAATTGTTTCTCTTTTATCAGAGGAACCTGTTTCTCAAACAGCTCCTCTGCAGTAGTATAATTTTTCAAAGTAAAAAGCTTGGACAGATCCAGTATTGTTCCCCCACCAAGCCCAATCACCCTGCAAAATGGCTGCAGACTGGAAATATCCGCACACATGGCTTCAAACATTTCATCCGAAGGTTCTCCCTGACCATATTTTTCCTGATAAACGATCTGAGCCTGAAGATTATTTTTCTTTTTATATTCTTTTAAAATAAATTCATTTGTAATAATCAAATCGGATTCTTTGATCTGAAACTCCTGTACAAAGTCATCAAACGTATCAAAGCTATATAATTCCGGCTTTACAATCAGCTCTCTCATTGGTCATTCCCCTTTACTATGCGATATTTTCGAATAGCCATATAATCAGCCGGATGCTGCTGCCCTACCTCTGTCACATAAATACTACCCTCAGAGTCCACACTAATACTATGCACACAGCGATAAAGCTCCTTTGGTAAAATAGATACTTGATCAATCGTATCCAGTGAATCAGGATTTTCCAGACGAGATACCAATTCGCCCTTTAAAGTAAAAATACTGATCCTGGACGGCGCATCATCAAAAGTCAGCGTCTGCTTACATTCTCCCACATAGAGGAGCCCATTCTTAATACACAGACCTGCCGGACGAATCGTGTCCATCCACTCCTCAATAAATTCTCCCTCAGGGGTAAACAGCTGAATTCTGTTGTTATGCCTGTCTGCCACATACAGAATATTATCATCGCTGATAACAATACAGTGAGGCAGCATAAATTCTCCCGGTCTGCCGCCCGGCTGTCCCCATGAAAAATCCAGAGTGCCATCTGGTTTAAATTTATGAACACGGGCATTTCCGTATCCGTCCGTAACATAAATAGAACCGTCCTTTGCCTTTGTCATATGGGTTGGATAGTTGAATGGGCCTGCGCTTCTCTGAATCGTGTGAAAATCTTTCATAATGGCCCCTGTATCTGATTTTTTTCCCTTTTCTCCAAGAGTCATTATAACTTCTTTTTTTTCATTGAAAATATAAGCCACATGAACCTCTCCGTCTACCACATAGATTTTGTCATTTTCGTCTATGTACATCCCATGCGGACGCTCCAGAATATCCTCTCCCCAGGTCTCCAAAACTTCTCCGTCCTTATTGCAAACAATAATCGGCGGCTTGCTTCTTGACATAATATAAACCTGATCCTGAGAATCCACATAAATCCCTGGCACAGAATTCAATCCCCATTCTATCGGAAAATTTTTCCCCCAGTCCTTAACCAGTTCATACTGATAATCTCCATATCCGTAAACCATTATTTTCCTCCTTCAAAAAGTTCCAGCTAGTAACTATGTTAAAATAATAGCATTGAAAATCCCGTTTGAAAAATATGCAGCGTCCATGTTTCCATAGGCGACGCCTATTATTCCCTGGGAAATGATTGAATTTAGATTCTGGTTTTGTTATAATGAAAACTATTACAATATACTTTTTTCTTGAGTTTCCGCAGTTCTGTCCACAGAACTCCTCTTTCGACTGACTGCTTATAC
>ENA-ORVB01001811-ORVB01001811.1-human-gut-metagenome-genome-assembly--contig:-NODE-1811-length-13279-cov-2.12636_pt1 | contig 13279 bp, 1 predicted proteins | sample MGYA00242090_ERZ509231 | MGnify/ENA primary metagenome ERZ509231 (study PRJEB26280, sample SAMEA2338798) | human gut metagenome | biome: human gut; feature: human-associated habitat; material: faeces...
AAAATAAAATCGCTGTAAGGCGTAAATGAAAATGCCGACGCTGTAACCCGGAAGGTTGCGGACGTCGGCGTTTTTGATTGTTGGTGAGCTTTTGTTGAATAATAAACTAAATATACTATTTTATAAAAGAGAATACTTCAAATAATAATCCTTGACAAAGCTTCAGGTAGGTGCTAAACTGAATTTAGTACTAAAACGAGATATATCACAAATAAAGCATTTTCAATAAATGCACTGCTTTTGCTAAAAGAAGTAAATTTCAGCTTTTGCCTATCTCGAATATAATAGAATATAAGCCTAGTCTGGAAGCTTTGTACCATGCGGATGAATGCTTTGCAGGGAAGTTTGATGAAATTTCAACGCTGTTCCGCAACTGTAAAAAAGAGTCACTGCATTATTAGAAAAAACTAACATCTTACAAAGGAATGCAGAGATGATGACATTAAGCTAGGGTACTGACAGACAGGTGTTTAGTAAAGGTCTACAAGAACGGACTTTATTAATTATTGGTAGTAGGTTGGCTATAATAAATAAAGTATTCTTTTTGCTTGATCTTGTGCTGAACAGAAACGGATATAGCACAGCTTAAGTTAAATTAAGCTGTGTTTTTTATTTTATAACTGTTAAGGACAAGCAAAAAGCGCTTCAGGCAGTGCTGCCGCAAAATCATTGCCGTGAGGGCAGTGACTGCATATTTTGTTATGAGGTCACAAACTGTATTGATGAGTAGCAGTTTGCGGAGTTTTCATATATATTTGTACGGAGCTTTTCTCTGTATAAAGGAGTCAGCAGAAACAGTGGTTGTTTCTGTTCGTTCCTTGCTTTTTGATAAGGGGGAATATATCATGAAGCTAAGTCAAAAAAAGTGGAAGTCACTTATTTCAGGTGTTCTTCTCGCAGCCAGTGCATCGAGTTTTCTCATAGCACCAGTATATGCCGCTGATTATAGCAAGCCTCTCATAGGCACGCTAAAAAAGGACAGCGAGATACTGAGTCCCGATGGTAATACCGTAACAGAAAATGACGGTAAAATTATCTATGATTTCCAAGGAAAGGACCATACCTTTACTATTACCAATAAGGATGGTATTACTGCCCGCAAAGACAGCGTTTATAATAACGTAGGCGCAGACGGCAGCTATGGCACCATTCACATTAATCAGACTAACACTAAGAGAAATGCTTATGTAGGTGTGAATGGCTTTATTGCTAATAAAGGCACTGTTATTGTCAACAGTAATCTGGATATCACTGCAGCCTCGGAATATTCTTCTGTTGGTATTGCGGCAGCCAATAAGGGCAACCTGATTATCAACGGCAACGTAAAGATGCGTAAGGATGATGCAGAAAATCCTTGGGGCATAATTACCAAGAATGTTCACGGTAACGTAGGCCCCGGCGGTGCAACCAGCATGGGTGGCGATGAAAACTATACGGGCGCCCGTTGGCAGCCTGCAGGTATTTCCGTTGACTATACCCGCGGTGATGTCACTGTCAACGGTAATGTGGATCTTGCTGTACGCGGTACAGCTGTAAGAACCGATGTTTATCAGGCTGACGGTGATGTACCGGCTTATGATTTGGGAACTATTTCTTTGCTGGGTAATTCTATCCGTATCGACACACCGTACAGAGAAGAAAACTTTGTTGAAGGCTTCGGCAAATTTATCGAACCGTATTATGCTCTGGCAAGCTACGGCGGCACGATTAACGTCAATGTAAAGAATCAGGAAGCACAAAACGGCAAGGTAGAAATGGTCGGCAACGTGCTGGCAATGAAGTCCTCTGATGAGGCTGGAAAGGCTATGGTTTATCAAAACGGTCGCCTTAACATCGGCCTGACCACGCAGGATTCCTCCTGGAAGGGTGTAATTGACAATGCTGGTACAGCAAAAGCCGGTGAAGTAAATCTGTGGTTGCAGAACGGCGCGCAATGGATTTACGAAAACGCATCCCGTAAGGACGGCCTTGATGCAAGTAATCTTGCTGATTACAGCAGACCGTACTATGAAAAATATGACGGCATTTCTCATCTGAGCAGTCTTGTCGGCGGTAAGGATAAAGCATCTGCCGGTATTATTAAGGTAAATGATAGCGATCCTATCCATATTGCTAATGCCGAAGGTGTTACCAAGGTATGGTATGAGCATGATGATGCTACACCGGGTAACATTATCGGCGGTGATGTTAAGGTTCTTAATGCCAAGACCGGCACAGAAATGATGCTTTACACCGGTAACAACGGCATCAGCAAGGGCTTTGCCGAAGGTGATACAGCTGCAGAGAAAAATAATGTCAGCGAAGTATTGAATTCTCTGGCACACAAGCTGTGGTATATGGCAGGCGACAGCAACCTTGCAGGCAGCGTATCTATTGCCGAAGGTCTTACTGCTTCCTCCGTAACTATGAAGACCGGCAACATTACCTTTGCCGAGGGTGGGCAGGGCTTCTATGACTATACTCCTGAGAAAGACGATAAGACCTATGCAACCGGCCCGATTGTAAAATCCGAAAACATCGGTGAAACACGCGAAAGCGATATCAACGGAGTAGTTTCCGTTAATGTTACCGAAGCTCAGGATGGGGTGTCCGGTAATGCTCCCAGTGCTATGTATGCAGCAGGCGAGGCAGAAGGTCCGCTTGTTGTTGATTTACAGGGCCATACCTTGAAGCTCAATGCCAACAATCAAACTGCTAATTATGTGTCTGCGGTTTATGTTGATGAAAACAAGAGCATGGAGATTAAGGATTCCAAAGGGAATGGCGTGCTGAAGGTTTCCGCCGGTCTTGGTGCTGATGGCAATGCTGATACTAAGGCTAAGTATGTCTATGGCATTCGCGTAGGCGAGGGTGGCAGCTTTACTGCAGACACTGATGTTGTGGTAGATGGAGTTAAATCTAGTGCTACTCAGCGTGCTTATGGTGTATATGTAAGTACCAAAGGCAATGTTGTATTCGAAAAAGATCTGACCATCAAGAATGTTCAGACCGGCAACAAGGTTGGACCGAACACGGCCGGTATTTATGCAGACAGTTCTTCAAGTGCAGATGCGCCTATTAATATAACTGTTAAAGGCAATCTTAATATTGAAAACGTATTGGGCAGTGCAATCCGTGCATTGAATACTTCAACTATATCTACTGCCGGTGCAACTATTAAAGCTGCCGATATGTCTAACGGTACGGATTATAGCCAATATTATGCTTTGCAGGCCAACAAGGGTATCATTAACCTGAATACAGGTGAAGGCATTACTGCCGGAATTTTGGACGTTACCGGTGACATGAAGGTAACTGATAATAAAGCTTCTGTTATCAATGTCAACATGACCAAGGGTTCTCAATGGACAGGCGCGGTAAGCAATATTCCAGGCAGCACTTATAATGCACCGACCGGACAGTTTAATCTGACAATGGCCAAAGGTTCTGTATGGAATCATGAAACCGGTCGTTCGGTAGATACGCTGAAGACAACTTTTGCCGGCAGCAATGTTTCTAAGCTGGATGGTTCAGGGGTAATTTACCAAAATTCCGACAAGGGTATTACCGTATATGATTATAGCGGTGACACCACTGTTGTTTACGGCCATGATGCCGATAATCCGCAGAACATCACCGGGGGTGACTTCACTGTCAAGACAGCAGATGATGGCTCGAAGATTACTTTGGTAACCGATAGCCAAGGCATTAATGCCGGCTTTGAAGCTAGTGATACTGCAACAGAAAAGAATAATGTTAAGGAAGTGCTGAATAAGCTGGCTAATAAGCTGTTCTACACCGGTTATAAAGATGCAAATCTAGACGGCGTAGTGAAGATTGCCGATGGTCTGACAGCGTCTAGTGTAAGTGCTATTGTAAAAGCCTCTGGCGATATTACCTTCTCTGACGGTAGCAACGGAACGAAAAAAGCAGGACAGGGCTTCTATGACTATACTCCGGAAGAAGATAAGCCTGATTACAAGACTGGTGCTATTACTAAGTCGGAAAATATCAGTCTGAACCGCGAGGTAGACGATAAGGGTGTTGCACATATTAATGTAACTGAATCGAATGCCGGTAATAATAAATTTGCCAGCGCTCTTTACGCAGGTGAAGAAACCTATCCGTCTAAACCGATGACTGTAAATATGTCCGGTAAAGGTCTGGCTTTGAATGTTGCACAAACTGGCGGACAGGCAGCGGCTATTTACGCAGGCGCTAATACTTATATCAAGGTTATTAATCCGTCCGCAGAGCAAAAGCTTTCTATTACAGCTAATAATACGGATACCAGAGGCTCTCATGGCGTTTACGCTGACGGTAATGCACATCTGAATATTTCCGGTCCGGTAGAAATTACCGATATTGTTACGAAGGGTGATTCCGCAACCGGTATTAATATCCAGGGGCAGAAGAGCGAGATTAATATTGATGGCCCGCTGACAATCAGCAATGTCAAGGGCATTAGAGAACGTGGCGCAGGTATGAATGCTTCCGGTATTCAGGTAACAGGTGACACTTCCACTGTAACTGTCAGCGGTCCGGTAGATATTTCCGGTGTACGCGGCAGCGGCATTAGGCTGACTGGTAAGGATACCAAGGTATCTGTCGGCGGCGGCACCATTACTGCAGCTGAAGACAGCGATAAGTCGCATAATTTCTATGCAGTCCGCGTAGATAAAGGCACGCTGGACATCAACATGAAGGACGGCGCTGCAGGCGATACGACCACCAAGATTACCGGTGATATGTACGCAACCGGCCAATATGGCAAGAAGGTTGTAGAATACACCGGTGGCGAGCTGATTAACTGGAATGATGCAGGCGTCCTCAACGTGGCTTTGACCGATAAGGATTCCTTCTGGAAGGGTGTTGCAGCCTATGATATGTATAATTCCGACTATGGCAGCGGCGGCAACACTATGCATGATATCGGCCAGTTCAACCTGTATCTGCAAAACGGTGCAACTTGGACCAACGAACAGCAATCGCATGTGACAACTACAACCATAGCGTCCAAAAATCCTGTATGGACAGGCAGCACGCTGGCAACACTGCATGGCGGCAAGGATGCAGATAACGCAGGCCTGATTTACCAAAAGGATAACAATCCTATTTCTGTTGTAAATTATAGCGGTCATACCACTGTATTCTATGATCATGATGCTGCTGATCCGACCAAGATTATTGGCGGCAGCTTCAATATTACCAATGCAGCAGAAGGTTCTGCTATCACCTTTATCACAGATAATAAGGGCATTACCTCCGGCTTTGCAGATGGCGATTCCGGCGATGCTAAGGATAAAGTAGCCAACGTACTGAACAACCTGGCAGGCAAGCTGTTCTACAAGAATTATACTGATGGTCATCTGGCCGGCGTAGTGAAGATTGCCGATGGTCTGACAGCTTCTTCCGCAGCACTGAAGACCGGCGATATTTTCTTCTCTACCGAAGAAACAGGTACCTTTACACCTGGCCAGGGCTACTATGATTATAAGACTAGCAAGCCAGGCAGCCAGATAGCCAAAGAATTTACTACGGCAATTACCGGCGACGCAGCTGCTGATACGGTTTACATAGAAAAAGGCGTATTGAAGGACGATGGTACCTATGTATTTACTGCAGACAGCACGAACATCACACCTGAAAAGCATTTGATTGCCGGTGGTGCATGGCTTCCGCAGATTAGTGCAGCTATTTCCGGTTCTGACGAAAACCATAATGTTACCATTGATATGAATGGTAACAAGCTGACTGTAGATACAACAACCGATACCCATACAACCGGTATCGCAGCTGTTGGCAAGGGTGTAGTCAACATCAATAATGCCGGTGCAATGTCTATCAGTGCTACAAGCACTACGAACGGACAGACAGGTGCGCTGTTCGTTAATGCCGGAGGAACGATTAATATTCACAATGCCGGTGCTGATAATGTACTTACCTTGCGTGCTAACAGCGCTGCTTCTGCAAATGCTGCAGTTATCAAGAGCATGAACGGTGTAAGCGGCGTTATGTCTGCTATCACTGTTGACGGTCTTGTTGATATTTTGGCTGATAAGAGCAATGCTTCCGGTGCCAACGAAGCAATCAGTGCAGTTGCTTCCAAGGTTGAGATTGGCGGTGGCGTCATCAAGGCTATTAATGGGGCTGAATATGCTATCAGTGCCTATGGCGAATTCGCTTCCAAGAACCGTGGACAGGTTAATGTGAATGTTAAGAAGGATGCCGAAGGCTCTATCATTGGTGCAGGCAACAATAATGTACAGATGGAAGGCAATGTAAATCTCGGCGGCGGCATGGATAGTGCCGGTGCAAGTGCAGATGTAAGCATTGGCCTGAATACTAAGGAATCCTTCTGGAAGGGTGATGTAAGCAATACTAACGGCAGCAGTGCAGGTATCGTTAACCTTTATATGGGCAATGGTGCATCCTGGACCGGCAATAACCTTTCCGGCAACACCGTGAATGCTAATCTGGATAATGCAACCTGGACCGGCTACAGCAACGGCAATGCTATGCACCTGAAGCTGGATAATTCTATCTGGAATGTAAATGGTGCCAGCAAGCTTGCCTCCTTCTCCGGTAATAATGGCAGGATTATTGTGGCAAACAATGCAGGCAACATCAATGTAGCTGAGTACAGCGGCAATACCAATGTTATTTATAACCATGATGCTGACAATCCGACGAATATTCTCGGCGGCAGCTTTACTATCGGTCAGGCTAATACCGGCTCCAATATCACGCTTATCACTGACAACCAGGGCATCACTAAAGGCTTTAACGCCTATGATAAGGCAGAAGACCAGAATACTGTTAATGAAGTTCTTAACAAGCTGGCACAGAAGCTCTTCTACACCGCTAATGATGGCAAGCTGGCAGGTACTGTCAAGATTGCTTCCGGCCTGACTGCTTCTTCCGCAGCTTTGAAGACCGGCGATATCAGCTTCTCAACCGATGCAACCGGCACCAAGACACCTGGTCAGGGCTTCTATGAATATACCGAAATGGACGATACTGTTATTACTGATCCGATTACCGGTAATCTTGATAAAAAGTATGTAAGTCTGGGAATTGAAACCGAAAAAGGCATTTACAACTTCACTAAGGATACAGTTATTAATGTAACTAAGGGTGATTACAGCTCCAACCTGAGTGCTATTGAATCCAGCGGCGGACCGATTACGATTAATGCCGACGGACACAGTTTGGACGTAGCCTACCATGTTCTTAAGGGCAGCAATGTTGCACGTGCGGTAGCTACCGGCCTCAGCTATGGAAAGTCCAAAGACATTACTATTAAGGCTAAGAGTCTGAAGCTCAGCACTGATACCACCGGCTTCAGGGCCCAGGGTGTTTATGCAACCGGCGGTAAGATTACCATTGATGCAGACACCACTATTTCTACATCTGCGCAGACAGAAAGCAATGGCATTTACAGCGGCAGCGGTGGCACTGTTACCATGAACGGCAACCTGGATATTCAAAAGGATAGCAAGGCAGCTAATTACATTGCGCTGAATTCTGACGATAATGGCATTATCAACGTCAATGTTAAGGATGGCAAGGCAGGTGCAGGCATTGTCAAGATTGATGGCGATGTCTACACCAAGTCTGCAGAAACCTATGATTATTGGGAGGATGAAACAACTTCTACATCTTCTACCGTTAATCTGGCATTGCAGGGCAAAGACAGCAGTTGGAACGGCCGCAGCCTCTACGAAGTTACTTCCGGTGATGACTCAACCAGCTATGGTACCTTTAATCTGTGGCTGACAGATGGTGCAACTTGGACAAACGAGAAGAACGGCAAAGAGGTTCCGAGCGGCTTTACCGGCAGCCATGTAACCAACTTTACCGGTGGTGCTGATGCAGCACATGCAGGCAACATCTTCCAAAAGGACAGCAAGAATCTGACTGTTGACAACTACAGCGGCAATACCAACATTTTCTACGCTCATACCGGCAACGGTGAAGCAGCTAGCGACTACGCAGCAGGCGACACCATTATCAAGCATGCGGAAAAGGATTCTGTAGTATCCCTGATTACCGATAACAGCGGCATTGCAATGGATAACGAATACAGCGTAGCTAATGTACTGAACGCATTGGCAGGCAAGCTGACCTACAGCAACTTTGTAACAGGTGAAAAGAACCTGACAGGCTATGCGAAGATTGCCGACGGTCTGACTGCAAGCAGCAAGGCTATGCAGACCGGCGATATCTCCTTCAGCAGCAAGGACGGCAAGGGCAGCTTAAAGGATGGCTCTATTACTCCGGGCATCACCTATCCGGAAACCCAGACTCCTGAAAGCAGCAAGCTCAACAACGCTATTACCGGTGATGCCAAGGCTGATTACAACTATAAGAAAAATGGCATTTTGAAGGCTGACGGTAAATACATCTTTACTCAGAATCCTTCTGCAATCGAAGTTAGCGAAGGTGCTGCAGTAGATGTAAACGGTAAAGATATTGAAATTGATACCACCAATGCTCTGCTGGAGCTGAAAGGTAAGGATGCAGGCATCAATGCAGTTGACGCAAACGTTAATATCAAGGGCGATACAAACATCAGCGGTGAAGCCGGTATTATTGCGAATAACAGCAATGTAACTATGGCTGGAGGCAGCAAAATTATCGGCAGAGGCGGTAAAGCAATTTCCGCACTCGGCGGCGGTAAGGTACGCATCGAAAGCAATCTCCCGCTGTACATAAGAGGCCTAATTTACGCTAGAAGCGGCCAGATTTATCTGAAGGGCGGCAACGGCAGCGATATTGAGGGCGACCTGGAAGCAAGCGATGGCGGCGAAGTAGATGTTAAGCTGAGCGGCGACGGAAATGTTCTGTGGGGTGCTTATAGGACTGACGAAAACAGCTGCGTTAAAGTATATATTGATGAGGGCGCAACCTGGAACCTTACCGATGGTGAGGATGAAACTAAGGCTGAGGGCAAATCCCTGCTGAGAATGGCCAAGGGTGTGGCAGCTCCGGAAACCGACCTGATTGTTAAGGGTGGTGCAACCGATAAGCAGAGCGGTTTCCTTAATATGACCAATAGAAGCAAGACTCTGGATATCGCTCATTACAGCGGTTGGGAAACCATTATCTATAACCATGACGGAGCAGGCGATAAGGTTACCGACTACAAGTCCGGCAATACTATTATCAGCAAGGCTGATAAGGATTCCGGCGTAATCCTGTCCACCGACAACAGCGGCATTAACATGACTGATAAGAAGGCTGTTGAAGCAGCGCTGGCAGCATTGGCACAGAAGGTTACCTACAAGGACCACGAAGCAAACGCTGCTAACCTGACCGGTAAGGTACAGATTGCAGAAGGCCTGACATCCTCCAGCGCAAGCCAATATATCGGCAAGCTGCACTGGGATGCAAACGGCGTAGGCCAGTATGATAAGGACAGTGTTAACTGGAAGGAAATTTACAACGGCGATTACGAAACCCTGGTAATGAAGGGCGTAAGAAGCGCAGCAACTACCTCCATGCACAGCTGGCGCGACAACATGCAGGACACCTACACCGGTGCAGATCTGGCTGACGAGGACGGCATCTTTGTTAAGACTCTTGGCGGCAAGACGAGCTCCGATGTTAAGGGCGTTAAGGATGACAATACCTACCGCGGCGTACAGGTTGGCTATGACAAGGCTTTGGCAAACGGTTGGCATGCAGGCGTAGCCTTTGATTATCGCGACGGCGATTCCAACTACCTGCTGGGCGGCAAGGGTGACAACCAGCTCTACAGCTTAGGTGTATACGGCGTGAAGAGTTTTGATGACCAGTCATATCTGCGCGTAGCAGCTAAAGCAGGCCGCGTTGAAAACGAATACGACGTTTACAACGAAATCCGCAGCCTGAAGCTGCATGGCGATTATAAAGCCAACGCTTACGGCCTGACTATGGAATATGGCAAGACCTTCGGCAGCGAAGCAAGCTACTTCACTCCGAAAGCACAGCTGACCTGGTCTCAGGTAGGCAGCAAGGATTATACTGCTCATACTCCTAACGACAGCATGAGAATCGGTCAGGATTCTTACAGCAGCCTGGTAGCACGCTTCGGCGTTGAAGCAGGCGCTAAGAGCGAAAAAGGCCGTGTATACGTTGGCCTGTACGGTGCACATGAATTCAACGGCGATATCAGCGCAAGCTACTTCGCTAAGGACGGCGGCACCAAGAACACCAGCTTTGACGGCAAGGATACCTGGATGGAAATGAGCATTGGCGGCAGCTATGACCTGAGCGACAACTGCCATATCTATGCAGACTTTGCTAAGGACTTCGGTGGCGACTTCGAGCGTAAGTGGAAGGCAAGTGCAGGCCTGCGCTTCGAGTTCTAATCTTTTAACAGATTATTTCCCCTTCTTTTATAAACCGGCTGCGGCGCTATCAAGGCAGCGCTGCGGCAAAAGTAAAAATCATTAGAAAAGCGAAGCAGTTATCCGTTGTAATGCGGATGGCTGCTTTGCTTTTAAATATAATTAATAGAAGCAGTTTACAGATAATTTGCATGAGGTGTTACTGTGAGTTGATGTTTATGGCGTTATGCTTCTTGCAGTGATTTAATTCACAATATCTTCAAATTTCACTTGACGCAATAGATTGATTATGGTAAACTCTATATGATAAAAAATACCAATAACAGAAAAATGTAAGTAATACACCCCTGAGAAAAAACATTCTTTACAAAAGGAAAAAATTACTGTTGCTTTGTTATTAAATTATATAATTATAGACGATCAGGTGAGGATATTTTGCCGGATATCTTCTTAACAGGGAAGTCTGATGTGATTTCGACGCTGTTCCGCAACTGTGAAAGAGAGCTGCTTTGTCGTTAAGCTGTTGCTTAAACCTCTTACCAAGGGATAAAGTGGCAATGATCTTAAGCCAGGGTACTGACTGATTGTACATATTAAGGGTCTACGAGATTAGACGCACTTAATGAGAGGGAATTTTTGGGCATTTTGATTGCAAAATTTTCCTTTCGTTATTAGTGTGTGCTAATCTTTTTTGTTTTTTATAGATGAAAAAAATATTTTTAAGCAATCATATTGTAAGGAGTGAGTGAGAGTATGAGGAGTTATCAACAAAAAAGATGGCAGCTGCTTGCTGCCGGCGTTTTGATGTCAGTATGCACATCATGCTTTACCGTATCACCTGTCTGGGCTGCGGAATACACCAAGGGTCTTACCGGTAATGCTGAAAGTGATATGGCAATTATCGGCGGTGACGGTAATACAGTTGTACAAAACGGCAACACCGTTACCTATGATTTTCAGGGTAAGGACCACACCTTTACCGTAAAAAATAAGGATGCCATTATGACCGATAAGGATAATGATGGCTATGATTACGTTTTGAATAACGTTGACGGTGATGGCAATAAGGGTACGCTGCACTTATACCAGACCAACACCAGAAAAAATGATTTTGCAGGTGTAACCGGCCTGGCAGCAGGCGGCGGTAAGGTTGTAGTAAACAGTAATCTGGATATTACTGCTTATTCTGCCTATGCTTCTGTAGGTGTCGGCGCAGCAGGCGGCACTGAGCTGACTATCAACGGCAACGTGAAGATGCGCAAGGATGATCCCAACAGTCCTTGGGGTATTATTACTAAAAACGTTCACGGCAATATCGGTCCTGGCGGTGTAACCTCTATGGACCCGACGGACGTTAACTATACCGGTGCACGTTGGCAGCCTAGCGCTTTCAGCGTCGGCGGATATGACGCAAGCATTACTGTAAACGGTAATGTGGATGTTGCTGTACGCGGTACTGCGGTACAGACGAATACCTATTCAAAAACTGATGACAAAATGCTTGGCTGCAAGCTGTCAACCATCAGTCTGCTGGGCGACTCTATTAAAATAGAAACTCCGTCTGATGAAAGAAATGAGGATGGCAGCTTTAAGGAAGCATATTATGCTATGGCCAGCTACGGCGGGACCATTAACATCAACGTTGTTGATACCAATAACAGCAAGGATAAATATTCCCTTGAAAACGAAAATCTCGTAGCTGCCGAAGGCAAAACAACCAATATTATCGGCAACGTTATCGCTCTGAAGCGCTCTGAGCGTACCGATAAGCCTGACGTATATCAGGATGGCCGCGTTAATATCGGTTTGACCACTAAGGATTCTACCTGGAAGGGTGTTATTGATAACGCAGGCACCGACCATGCAGGCGAGGTTAATGTTTGGCTGAGCAACGGCGCACAGTGGACCCATGAAGCAACCTCCCGTGTAGACGGTCTGGATTACAGCCACATGCCGGCATACAGCAAGCCGAGCTATGATAATTTTGACGGCGTATCTTATGTTAATAGGCTTGTCGGCGGCCAAAAGTCTGCCAACAGCGGCTTTATTTACCAGAACAGTGATGTAAAGCTGAATATTGCAAATTACAGCGGCTACAATACCATCGTTTATAAGCACAATAATAAAGGCATGGAAAAGGCTGACTTCATCGGCGGTGATGTGACTATTCAGCATGCTAATGCCGGTGCTAATGTTACCATGGCAACCGATAATAAAAATATCGACCTTAAAAACGGTGATGAGGTTGAAGCAGTACTTAATGCTTTGGCAAGCAAGCTGACCTATAGCGGTTATGTAAATAACGAAAGAGATCTTTCCGGTACTGTTATGATTGCTTCCGGCCTGACTGCCTCCAGCATTACTGCCGAAGCTAAGGGTATGATTAAATTTAACGAGAAAACCGGTGAAGGCGGTTACACCAAGCCGCAGGAGGGCGAGCAGAATACTGCGGAAATCACCAGCGGCATGACCGGTACTTCTGCAGACAGCGATTATACCTCTGCCAATATCCGTCAGGAGGACGGCTCCTATAAATTTACTCAATCTACCAAAATTGACGTAGAGAACGGTACTGCTATCGATGCAGCTGCCGACATTACTGTTAAGGCAGCAGATACTGCTTTGACTCTGGATGCTAAACAGGGCATTGTTACCAACGGCAATACTGTAGACATTACTTCCCGCACTTTGCATCTGACCACAAAAGAGGATGCTATCGTTGCTGATGGTGGTAAGGTTATCAGCATGGGTATTACCAATATCAACAAGGATGCTGCCAGCGATAAGCCTGCGGCAGAGAATGCTGTTAAGGCAGCAAACGGCGCTGAGGTTACCTTGGGCAATGGCGTTATCAAGGGCAATATTATCAGTGACGCTTCCGTAGTTAACATCAATAAGGATAACATGGATGCCGACGGCAAATATAAAGAGGGCTCTTTAGAGGGCAATCTTACTGTTGCTAACGG
>ENA-ORVB01001824-ORVB01001824.1-human-gut-metagenome-genome-assembly--contig:-NODE-1824-length-13202-cov-2.01902_pt1 | contig 13202 bp, 6 predicted proteins | sample MGYA00242090_ERZ509231 | MGnify/ENA primary metagenome ERZ509231 (study PRJEB26280, sample SAMEA2338798) | human gut metagenome | biome: human gut; feature: human-associated habitat; material: faeces...
GTGTGCTAAAGGGGGAGACGGAACCTTTGCTGATTTCCGTAAGATTGAATTGATTCATTGATTGTGTTTTTTATAAAATCTGTTACCATGAAAAAATATAGGTTAGTATTCGTTTTAAGTATATTGTTTTTAGGAGTGATCAAGTTGACTGCATCGGAAATATGAGCAGGTGCGCAAAGCACCTCGTGTACATGTTCCGGTATGGCAGTCATTTGCACTGTCGGAAGTCGAATTAACCGATAGCTATTTTAAGAAAGCGATGGATTTACATAAAGGATATCTGCTGTCGCTGGATGTAGACAGGCTCATTCCACACGTACGCCGTAGTGTCGGTTTGCAGGGGAAAGGAGATAATTACGGAGGATGGGAGAAGCATGGTGGATGTACCTATGGTCATTATATGTCTGCTTGTGCCATGATGTATGCTTCTACAGGCGAGAAAGCCTTGCTGGATAAATTGAATTATATGCTGGATGAACTGCAAGAGTGCCAAAAACAGACCCCGGATGGTTGGTTCATTACCGGTAAAAGAGGAAAGGAGGGTTATTTGCAGTTGCTTCAAGGGAATGTGGTGCTTAACCAGCCGGATGAAACCGGACAACCTTGGAATTATAACCAGAATGGGAACTCATGGTATTGTATCCATAAGATTTTGGCGGGATTGAGGGATGCATATGTCTATGCAGGTTGTAGGCAAGCCAAGGATATATTGATGCCTTTGGCGGATTTTATTTCTCATATAGCCTTGAATAGCAATAGGGATCTTTTTCAAAGTACCTTGAGTGTGGAACAGGGGGGGATGAATGAAGTTTTTGTTGATATTTATAGTATTACCGGAGATAAGAAATTTTTGCAGACGGCAGAAAGGTTCAATCATATCAATGTTATTTATCCGATTGCTAACGGAGAAGATGTGTTATTCGGTCGCCATGCTAACGATCAAATACCCAAATTTATGGGAGTAGCCAGAGAGTATGAGTTCTCACCCAATGATATTTATTATCAGGCTGCCCGTAACTTTTGGAATATTGTAATTAAAGATCACACATTGGCCATCGGTGGAAATAGTTGTTATGAGCGTTTTGGCGTACTGGGTGAAGAAAGCAAGCGGCTGGACTATACTTCGGCAGAAACTTGTAATACATATAACATGTTGAAATTGTCAAGACAGTTGTTCATGTTGGATGGTGATTATAAATATCTGAATTACTATGAACATGCTTTATATAACCATATTCTTGCTTCACAAGATCCTGATATGCCGGGCTGTGTGACTTATTATACTTCTTTGTTGCCGGGATCATTTAAGCAATATAGTACTCCGTTTGATTCTTTCTGGTGTTGTGTGGGTACAGGGATGGAGAATCATTCTAAGTATGCCGAATCCATTTATTTTAAGGATAACCAAGAATTGCTGGTCAATCTGTATATTCCTTCACGTCTCCACTGGAAGGAAAAAGGTTTGAAGCTGACTTTGGATACTTATTTCCCGGAATCGGATACGGTTACAGTAAGGATGGATGAAATAGGGAGCTATACAGGAACGCTTCTGTTCCGTTATCCGGATTGGGTGAGCGGTGATGCTGTAGTTCGTATTAATGGAGAGCCGGCACAGACGGAAGCACATAAGGGAAGCTACATTCGCCTGTTGGATTCTGTTAAGAGCGGAGATGTGATAACATTGGTTTTCACACGTAACTTATATATTGATTATGCAAAGGATGAACCTCATTTCGGCTCTGTCATGTATGGCCCGATATTGCTTGCGGGAGGATTGGGGACGGATGATATGCCCGAAGATAGGGTTATTGACAATCGTGCTTGCCGTGAATCGCTTCCGGCAAAGAATATTCCTATGTTAGTGGGTCCATTGCCCGATCTGGATAGCTGGATACAATGTTCTTCACAACATCCTTTACGGTTTACAGTAAAGAATGGAGGTGGACAACAAGGGGTAGGGTTGGTCCCTTATTTTCAAATGCATCATCAGCGGCATACTGTATATTGGAAACTTTATTCTCCGGATGAATTTGTTTATCGTACTCGTTCTTTAACGGATGAAGTGAAGATCGGTGACGAGACAGATGAAAGGAAACATGCGTTGCAAGGGGAGAATGATTCTATTTATTGGCATGATTATTTTTGGGCAAAGAATACTCGGTTCCGTATGGCAAAAGACGGATGGTTTTCTTACACACTTCATATAAATAAAACGGAACAAAAGCCTTATCATCTGATTTGTCGTTTCTGGGGAGACGAGCCTGATACTTGTCAGTTTGATATATTGATTGACGGCAACTATTTGCGTACTGTCAGTTTGAATCGAAAACTATATCTGACCTATGTGGACGATGTGTATTCTATTCCTGCGGACTGGACTCGTGGAAAGGATAAAGTGAATGTTACTTTCCGTGCTGCTCAAGGGAAGAATGCCGGAGGATTGTATGAATTGAAAATTACTTCAGATACGAATTATAGATAAACTTTAAATATAGATTACCATGAAAAAAACGTTGGTTATATTATTCGTCGCCGGGGTTCTTGCCGCGTGTAAGTCGACGGATAGCAATAAATCTGATTATCAATACAAGGATGTACCTTTTACCAATGTACACTTTTCTGATGATTTCTGGGCACCTCCCTCGTATTGAAACCATTCGTAGTGTTACCGTGCCTTTTGCTTTTCATAAATGTGAGGAAACTCATCGTATAGATAATTTTGCAGTAGCGGGGAAACTGATGGAAGGAAAATTCAATTCCCCTTATCCGTTTGATGATTCGGATGTGTATAAGATAATGGAAGGAGCTGCTTACTTGTTGGCGGTGAAGGAGGATAAAGCGCTGGATATGTATATGGACAGTCTGATTCATCTGATAGGAGCTGCGCAGGAACCGGATGGTTATCTTGGCGGGGATTCGCAACATCCGTGGGCTGGCAGTAAAAGATGGGAAAATGAACGTGACAACAGCCATGAATTGTATAATGTAGGACACATGTATGAGGCGGCTGTAGCTCATTATCTAGCTACCGGAAAACGTTCATTTCTTGATATAGCCATTAAGAGTGCGGATTTGTTGTGTAATACCTTTGGTCCTGAAGAAGAAAAGATTACTGTAGCGCCAGGGCATCAGGAAGTGGAGATTGGGCTGGTAAAACTTTATAGGGTGATAGGAGATAAACGTTATTTGGATTTGTCACAATTCTTTTTGGAGGCTCGTGGAAAGTATGACAAATATGATCGGAATAGTGAGGATCAGTTCCGTAACGGATCTTATTGGCAGGATCATAAGCCAGTCATTGCTCAGGATGAGGCTGTAGGCCATGCAGTGCGGGCTACCTACATGTATGCTGCTATGACAGATATAGCCGCTTTGAAAAACGAGCGGCATTTTGAAAATGCTGTGGGTAAATTATGGGACAATGTAGTAGGGAAGAAGATGTATATTACCGGAGCTATTGGTTCAACTCGTCATGGAGAAGCGTTTGGTAAAAACTATGAGTTGCCTAATAGTACAGCTTATTGTGAAACATGTGCTTCTATTGCCAATTGCATGTGGAATTTACGCATGTTCATGTTGCATGGTGATGCCAAATACATTGATGTGCTGGAACGTTCTTTGTATAACGGGGTGTTGAGTGGCATCAGTCTGGATGGAAAGAAGTTTTTTTATCCAAATGTCCTCTCTTGCGATGAAAATGGCTCAGAGCGTAGCGAATGGTTTGATTGTTCTTGCTGCCCTTCTAATCTAGCTCGTTTTATTCCTTCGGTGCCAGGGTATGTGTATGCCACTTCTTCCAAAGGATTTTATGTGAATCTGTATGGTGCCAACCATGCTGATGTAGTTCTAAAGAATGGAAAGCATGTACAGGTGGAACAACAGACGGATTATCCGTGGAATGGAAAGATAAAGTTGATATTGACTCCGGAAACCCCGGAAGATTTTGCTGTTATGTTGCGTATTCCGGGATGGGTAAATAGTCAGCCTGTACCTTCCGATCTTTATACTTATACCAGGCATGATAAAGGAGCCGTAAAAATTACAATCAATGGAAAACCCCGGGATTTTGTAATGGAGAAAGGATATGCCGTTTTATCCGGTAGTTGGAAACAGGGGGATACAATTGAACTAAGTCTTCCGATGGATGTCCACAAGATTTCAGCAAATGATAAGGTTGCTGCGGATGTGAATCATCTTGCCGTAGAGCGTGGCCCGATAGTTTATTGTGCAGAGTTTGCTGACAATGGAGGGACTGTATTGAATTATGTGCTGAAACCGGAAACGGCTTTTGAGGCTGCTCCTGCTTCTATGTTGGGAGGTGTGGAGATATTGAAAGGAACCACAGAACGCATTATTGCCGAGAATGATTTTAAGGAAATAAAGTCTGTGACAGATTCTATCCTGCTTATTCCTTATTATGCACGGTCTCATAGAGGAAATGGTGAAATGGCTGTATGGCTTCCTTCCGATGAAAATATATTGAAAGATCAGCTAAAAGAACGTGCCCGTATTACGGATAAAGTTTTTATCGGTAAAGAAAGTTCGGAAACTGCGCATCAGTTGAAAGGTGAGAATACTCATACGGGAGGACCAAATACATGGCGTGATGCCTCGGATGGTGGATGGTTTTCGTATACCCTGAGAGTAGATCCGGTTCAACCGATGGAATTGGTTTTGACTTATAGCAGTACAGATGGAGGAAATCGTGAATTCGAGATATTTGCCGAGCATGAAAAGATAGGGGAGCAAAAATTACGGGTGGAAACTTTTAGTGCATGGATTGATAAAGTGTATCCTATTCCTGTTGATTTAACTCGGGGGAAAAGTCATGTAACTGTTAAGATACAGGCTTTGCCCGGTATGATTGCTGGAGGTGTGTTTGGTTGCAGAATGCAGAAGCAAAAAAAATAGGCCTATGAAACGCTATATTATGACCGGATTGATGTGTATATGCGTGTTTTGTTCTTTAGCCCAAAAACAGATGATGTATGGAGATACAAGCCGTATTGGAATGCCTTTTTCTAAAGATCCTCATGTAGTGGAGTTCCAAGGTAAATATCTGATGTATTATTCTATTCCTCCAAAGCAGAATGGAAACGCGGAAGCGCAAGGTTGGGGAATAGGCATTGCCGGGAGCAAGAATCTGAAAGATTGGCATCGTATTGGAGAAATCATACCTCAAACAGCTTATGAGTCTAAAGGGTTATGTGCTCCGGGTGCTTTGGTAAGAAATGATACGGTTCATCTATTCTATCAGACGTATGGTAATGGTGCTAAAGATGCTATTTGTCATGCATGGTCTGAAGATGGGATTCATTTTGTACGTAATGCTACAAATCCTATTTTTTCTCCGGAAGGGGAGTGGAACTGCGGGCGTGCCATCGATGCGGAGGTCGTTTTTTTAAAGGATCGGTATTATTTATATTATGCAACTCGTACTCCTGATTATTCTACCCAAATTATAGGAGTTGCAATGGCACCTGCACATACGGATTTTTCGAAACAGGCATGGAAGAGTCCGGTGAATCATCCGGTGCTTGTTCCCGAATATCCTTGGGAAGAGAAGTGTGTCGAAGGAGCATCTGTTGTGCAGATGGGAGATGAGATGTTTATGTTTTATGCCGGGGCCTATAATAATCGTCCTCAGCAGATTGGAGTTGCTAAAAGTAGTGATGGTATTCATTGGACAAAACTTTCTAATAAACCCTTTCTGATGAATGGTGATCCTGGAACATGGAATTGCTGTGAGTCCGGACATCCTCATCTCTTTAAAACAAGGAAAGGAAAAATATATTTATTTTATCAAGGGAATGATGACTTTGGTAAAACTTGGTTTCTTTCGAATATGGAGGTCAAATGGAAGAATGGACATCCTTTTATCGCTCATTATATAAATCAAAAAGCACATTAAATATGAAGAAAACATTTCTTTTTCTATATACCTTATTGGTCTTTTCCGGTGTATACGCACAAGAAAACAAGGTAAAGGTGGAGCCGGTGAATGGAGATAAAATTTCTTTGTTCTCTTTAAAAGAAGTCCGTTTACTGGATAGTGATTTTAAACATATCATGGACCTGAACCACGCCTATATGCTTTCTTTGGAACCTGACCGTTTGCTGTCTTGGTTTCGGAGAGAAGCAGGTTTGACACCTAAGGCACAACCCTATCCTTTTTGGGAATCTGAGTATATGAACGGGCATGGACCTTTACCGGGACATATTATGGGGTTTTATCTGTCTGGAATTTCTATGATGTATGATTCTACGGGAGATACTGCAATTCTAAGTAGATTAAGCTATATCTTGGAGGAGTTATCTCTTTGCCAGCAAGCTGGAGGTGATGGATATTTGTTACCTACTATTTGCGGTAGAGCTATTTTCGAGAATGTGCTGGATGGAAATTTCAAGACTTCTAATCCTTTTATTGAGACTCCTTATGACAAATGCTGGGAACCTGTGTATGTCATGAACAAGATCATGTTGGGGCTTTATCAGGTTTATATGCGATGTGATTTATTACAGGCAAAAGAAATATTGGTAAAGATGGCAGACTGGTTCGGCTATTCAGTCATTGACAAGTTATCACATGATGACCTTCAAAAATTGTTGGTGTGCGAGCATGGCTCTATCAATGAGTCTTTTATAGATGTTTATCAGATAACGGGTGAGGAGAAGTATCTTAAGTGGGCACAAAGACTCAACGATGAGGATATGTGGGTTCCCATGTCTGAAGGAAAGGATATATTGGAGGGTTGGCATGCTAATACCCAGATTCCTAAATTTACAGGTTTCGAATCTGTTTATCGTTATGATAGTAATGAACGTTTTACCACAGCTGCCCGTTTCTTTTGGGATACAGTAGTGAGAAAACATACTTGGGTGATGGGAGGTAACAGTACAGGAGAACATTTCTTTGCTCCTGAGGAATTCGAGCATCGAATAGAATTGAACGGGGGACCTGAATCTTGTAATTCGGTTAATATGCTTCGTCTGACAGAGAGTTTATATTGTGATTATGCCGAGGTGGAGAAAGTGGATTATTATGAGAAAGTCTTATTTAATCATATTTTGGCCAACTATGATCCTGATCAGGGTATGTGTGTGTATTATACTTCCATGAAACCGGGACACTATAAAATTTATGGAACTAAATATGATTCTTTTTGGTGTTGTACCGGGACGGGGTTTGAGCAAACAGCAAAGTTTGGGCAAATGATTTATGCTCATACAGATGATGCCTTGTATGTAAATATGTTTATACCATCGGTAGTTACATGGGATAAAGGAATCAGTATTCATCAGGAAACTGCTTTTCCTGATGAAGGTGTTACTAGTCTTACTGTTTCCGGAGAGGCTGTTTTTAATTTAAAGATACGTTGTCCTTATTGGGTGGGAAGTTCGTCACTCAATGTAATTGTAAATGGTAAGAGAGAGAAAATAAAGGCTGGTGTGGATGGATATGTTTCAATAAACAGGCAGTGGAAAGATGGAGATAAAGTACGGATAGAGCTACCTATGAAATTGGAAATAGTGCCTTTGAATGAGGCGACTCATTATCTTGCTTTGAAATATGGGCCTATTGTTTTGGCAGCTAGAATTAGTGACGAGCATTTATCGAAAGATGATTTCAGATCTGCACGTTCTACTGTTGCTATGAAAGATTATCCAGTGATAGATGTGCCGGCTTTTATAGGGGATATCCGGAAAATACCGGCTGCTGTTATCCGGAAAAAAGGAGAGAAGCTGGCTTTTTTGTGTAGTAAGGATAATGTAGTATCCAAGCCTGTAGAGCTGGTTCCTTTTAATACTATTCACTGGAGCCGCTATGCCGTATATTTTCGGCATTATGATAAGAAAGAGAACTATTTGGCCGAGCTGAAGAAATCGGAGCAATTTAAGCAAGAAGAGGATAACTTGAATAAAAGAACTGTAGACAGGGTCATTATTGCAGATGCTGAATCTGAGAAAATGCATAAAATGGAGGCAGTAAATTCTACAGCTGGTGAGAATTGGCGGGATGCTTCTAAAGGTGGATATTTTATGTATGAAATGAAAGTTCGGAAAGAGATAGAACAGTCTGTTTGCTTACAGCTTTTGGGAAGTGATTCGGGTAATCGTATTTTTGATGTTTTGATTGATGGTAAATGGATAGATACTATTGATTTGTCTAAACCTTGTAAAGAAGGAAAAGGACTGTATAGATGTTATATTCATATTCCTGCTGAATATATAAAAGCAAGAAAAAATGTAACAGTGAAATTTCAGGCAAAGAATGGTTGTATAGCTGGGGGGATTTTTGATGTAAGGATTGTGTCTGCCATTTCGGTTCAAGACATGTAAATAAGAGCAGCTTTCGTTTTTAAAACATTCTCCATAGTTCGACTGTTCTAATGATAGTACAAACAGAAAAAATAATGATTATGGAAAAATATTTTATTCATAGCAATGAACTGCATTTGATTGATATGGATAAAATTCATCAGGCAGTGGAAAGGATCGTGGACTCATTGGATATGGCTGCCGGATCAACTTGTCATTTTGATCTTTATAAAGTGGTGGAAACCTATTTTAAAGATTTGGATAAAAGAAGGGAAATAAACTGCTTATTGGGTATTGTGGATACGGAGGAGGAATTGGAGGAAAAGATGGAAGGCTTTTGAAATCTATTTTTTAATTTGTTTTGTTTTCTATTCTTTATCTATTTTTACTGGGTGAAGATAAGTCTTCCTTTTTCATACTATTTCTGTTTATAAGACAGAGATGGTTTTAAAGTTTGTAAAGGCAGTTGGTTCATACTGAACCGACTGCCTTTTTATCTGAGTTCTATTGGTGGTTCTTGGGAAATTATATATTAGGAGTAATCTCATAGTATAGGGTTATACATGATTCTTTATTCTGAAAACTTTATTTAATTCTTAGGTTTTTGTAAGTTTGCTAAATGAAATCTAATAGAAAATAGAATGAAAACATTTAGACTAGTATTCATAATTCTGATAATGAGTGGATTAATATTTCAGGGGAGAGCTCATGTCTGTTGGGACGATCTAGAGTTCAAACAGTTTTCCACTCCTGAAGGATTACCGAATAGCATGGTTCATCAAGTGTATCAGGACCGTGACGGATATATTTGGATTCCTACTTTCTATGGATTGTTTCGTTATGATGGTTACGAGGTCCGTACCTATAAATCAAATCTTTATACCCCTGGTCTTCTGGTTAATAATAATGTGCTTTGTGTGGAAGAAGATTATTCTCACCGGCTTTGGATTGGGACTCACGAGGGACTCTGTATGCTTGATAAACGGACAGGGAAGATGAAAAAATTGCAACTGGATGGAGTCAGCAAACAACGGCTGAATGAAATTCATGTAACAAAAGAGAACCGGGTTTATCTGGGGTACATCCGTGGAATGGCTTATTATGATGAAATGCAGGATACATTGGCTTTGATGACTCGGAAGAATTGTAGAGGGGACGTACCCGAATCTGTGAATATTCAAACTTTGTTTGAGGATGTAAATGGTGATTTGTTGATAGGCACCTGGAAGGATGGGCTTTATCGTTATTGCATAAAGGAAAATACATTTTTGCACTATCCGCCTTTAGATGAAGAGAACTCTGTTTTGGCTTTGTTTCAGGACTCTAGAGGGGTGATGTGGATAGGAACTAGTGGGTCCGGGCTGTATAAGGCCCATTTTTCATCCGATAGGAAAACGGTTTCTTTTGAAGGTTATAGACATGATGCCCGAAATGTTTCTTCTTTGCCGTCTGATTATATTTATTCGATTCATGAAGATTTACAGACACGTTCGTTATGGTTGGGTACTAGAGAGGGTGTTAGTGTGATGGAACTGGCTGATGAGGGAAAGTTTATCAATTATCAAGAATCTGGCTCTACACATTATCTTCCTGTCCGCGAGGTGAACACAGTCTTTAGGGATCGAAGCGGATTAATGTGGATCGGTACTAAAGGGGCTGGTGTCTTTCATGTCGATACTAGGAAACGTTCCTTTAATGTAATTTATCCTCGTGGCAACGATAAATCTTTTACAGACTTGATTTCTACATTGTATGTGGAAGAAAATGGAGCTCTTTGGATAGGTATGGGCTATGGATTGGATTATCAGCATGGAGATAAAAAAGTGACATTGTTTCCTTCGAAACGTCCTTATCATATTTCTTATAGCTCGTTAACCCGTGAGGTATTGCTTGCTGTGCATGACGAGGGGATGATAGTTTGTCGTGACGGACAAATAATACATCAGTATAAGACCTCGAATTGTGGTTTTGTTCCTCATGATTTAGTGTATTTAGTTCACGAGGACCGTAAGGGAAACCGCTGGTTGTGTACCTATAAAGGACTTGGAGTGCGTTACCGGGACGGGCGTGAGTATTGTTTCAATCGTTTGTCCAGAGCAGACGAATTGCTTGGCCGGGAGATGACCACGATGGTTGAGGATAATGACGGCTCATTATGGTTGGCAACCAACAATAATGGTATTGTTCATGTTACAGGGGATATGGAACGTCCGGAATCGTTGCAGTGTAAGAACTATTGTATGGAGAATGGTTTGCTGTCGGTTAATACTCCTCTTTGTTTTTTGTTGGATAGAAGCGGACGGATTTGGGTCGGGACAGAGGGCAGCGGACTTTGTTTATATGATGTGCAAAATGATTGTTTCAAGTCTGTTCATAAGGAGTTTAATTTGCCCGGAGATATGGTTGGCAGTATGCAGGAAGATAATAGTGGTAATCTGTGGTTGGGCACCAATCAAGGGCTGGCAAAGCTAACCATATCCGGAAAGGAAAAGGGCAGGGTACGTATCTTTACAGTTGCCGATGGGTTGGCGGATAATTTCTTTAATCAAAATGCTTCTTTCTATCGTGATGGTACCTTCTATTTTGGATGCAGCAGGGGAATTGTGACTTTCAACTCGGAAGTGGTGGAAGAGAAACATGCTGATATTTCTTTATGCATAACTGATATCTTGGTGGATGGAAGACCATTGGAACAGATGTCGGATAAGAAAAGAAAGGAGATAACTCCTTTTACTTCCGATTTTACAGACAGATTAGTTATTCCTGCCTCATATTCCCATTTTACCATTTGTTTTGCATCGCTGACTTATAATCGTCCCCAGCAAAATAAATATGCGTACAGGTTGCAAGGCTTTGATGCTGATTGGCATTATGTGGACGCTTCCAGCCGGACTGCCTATTATTCCAAATTGCCTGCAGGGGAGTACGTGTTTCAGCTACGGGCAACGAATGAGAATGGTGATTGGGGTGACGTGAGAGAAATGGAAATTATTATTGAACCACCTTTCTGGGCTACTTGGTGGGCTTATTTTATTTATGTATTATTGGCTATACTGTTTATGGTATTGATATGGTGGGAGATTCGTCGGAGGCTGTTATTGCGTAATCGTAGGTTTTTGCAGGAAGGTGAGACGGACAAGGTGCATCATCTAAAATTGCAGTTCTTTACGAACATACCTTCGGATGAAGAAAAGTTTTTGCAGGATGCTGTCGCCTGTGTGAACCGTCATTTGGATGATCCCGATTTTGATGTTCCGCAGTTTGTAGATGAGATGGCAACCAGTCGTACAACGTTGCATAAGAAATTGAAATCTTTGACGGGATTGAATACAACTGGCTTTGTACGTAGTATCCGTCTGAAGGCGGCTTGCAGGATGATGGATGAAAATCCGAATTTCCGCATTTCCGAACTGGCTTATAAGGTCGGGTTTAATGATCCCAAGTATTTTTCTATCTGTTTTAAGAAGGAATTTGGTATGCAGCCTACAGAATATTCGATGAAATCGGGCAAAAACGCTTGAACATGCCAAGGTGGACAAGGTTGAAATATGTTCCTAAAAGGTGGAGAAAACATGCTTCAACCTTATCGGGAGATGCTTCATCTCTGTAAAATGAATAGCTGATTACTTTTGTGGCATTAAAACTTTAATGTCTAATTTAAAAAGGTTGGCTAATGAAATCTAATTTTTATGGAAACAGAAAATCGTTTCTTGCGGTTTTTATTTGTGCAGCTTTTCTTTCAGGAAGTCATGTTGCTTATGCGGTAAATGAATCGTTACTGGTTTCTGCGTACCAGCAGCCTAGTAAGATTAAAGGAACCGTAATAGATGCAAATGGTGAGGTTGTTATTGGTGCCAGTGTGGTGGTGAAAGGAACCGCTAATGGGACTATAACAGATATTGATGGGAACTTTATTCTTTCTGATGTCCCTACCAATGGGACGATTCAGGTAAGTTTTGTTGGATACAAGACTTTGGAAATCCCAGTTAAAGGGCAGACTTCTTTCAGTCTGACTTTAATGGATGATACCGAAGTATTGGATGAAGTAGTGGTGGTAGGTTATGGTACCATGAAGAAATCAGATTTGACAGGTTCTGTAGGTTCTATATCTTCTGAAAAACTCGCTGCTAGAGGTACTACCCGTTTGGAAGATGCATTACAAGGTGCGGTTCCGGGAGTAAATATCACTCAATCCAATAGCCGTGCGGGTGGCGGATTTAATATTCAGATACGTGGACAGGCATCTATAAATAAACAGGCTGCTCCTCTTTATGTAATTGATGGTATTGTGTGCTCGTCTATGGATTTTTTGAATCCCGAGGATATTGAGCGGGTAGACGTCTTGAAAGATGCCTCGTCTACTGCTATCTATGGCTCACGTGCTTCTGCTGGTGTGATTATGATTACAACCAAAGGTGCGAAGGGGGCAGGAAAACCTCAACATGTTTCTATTTCGTATGATGGATATTATGGGATACGTAAGGTTGCCCGTATGCCTGATTTTATGAATGCTCAAGAATTTATAGATTATCGTTTTGCACGTCATACTCTTTTAACATCAGATGTCTTTGATGGTTCTAGTCGTAAAGGAGTAGATGCGAACGGTATTCCTCATTATGAAATTAAACAATCTGATTTGGAAACTACGTTTCTGAAACGTGATGGTGGTACAAACTATCGTGATTCCCAAATCTATGAGATGATGATGTCGGGAACAGATGGTTATGACTGGACAGACCTCGTAACTCGGACAGGTAATCAGCAGAATCATTATATCAGTGCCAACGGAGCCACAGAAAAAATTAATTATCGGTTAGGAGTTGGTTATCAAGGGGAAGAAAATGTGTTCAAACATAATGATTATTCCCGTTTCAATATCAAAG
>ENA-ORVB01001827-ORVB01001827.1-human-gut-metagenome-genome-assembly--contig:-NODE-1827-length-13170-cov-2.05978_pt1 | contig 13170 bp, 11 predicted proteins | sample MGYA00242090_ERZ509231 | MGnify/ENA primary metagenome ERZ509231 (study PRJEB26280, sample SAMEA2338798) | human gut metagenome | biome: human gut; feature: human-associated habitat; material: faeces...
TTACGCAGTCCTTCTTTTTTTTGACTTTTTTAATTGCAATCTGCTGTTTAGGAAAGAATTTCTGCATTTTAGGAAAAAGTGGTTGCAAAGAAAAATAGTTATGGTACGATACCAGTATCTTTTATTTTGATCTTTTTTAAATATTTCTTTTCTATCTGGAGTCTTTTTTGATCCCAACCAGTTTAAACAAAATAAAGCAAAGCTACAAAATGTAAAAGGAGAATCTGTGCCTATGTGGAAAATAGCAGTTGCTGACACGGCAGAGGACCATTTAACGCTTTTAAAAGATGCCCTAAAAGCGTATTTCCAGGAAACACACAGGGTATTTTCTGTGACTTCTTATACAGATCTTACATTTCTGGAAAAAGACATGGCTCAGGGGGAACATTTTGACCTTCTGATCCTGGATCTTGTGATGAACGGCCAAAGGAGCGTTGAAGCAGTCCGGCGGATCCGGGAAAAAGAGGATGGAACCCCTCTTATATTTCTCACTGCAAACAGGGAATACGCTGTGGAAAGTTATGAAATGAACGCACTGGATTACATGATAAAACCTTTGAAAAAGGAGCGCCTGGTGAAGCGGTTAGACCAGCTTTTCAAAAGAAAAAATCCCAGATTTTCAGTCCGTACACAGGGAGATTACAGCTATTACGGTTATGATGAACTGGTGTATTTTGAAGCCAGGGAGCACCGGGTATATGGCAGGCGAAAAGACGGAAGGGAGTTTAAATGTTCCCAAAATCTTGGCAGGATCGAAGAACAGCTGAGAGAAGATCCACGTTTTTACCGCTGCCACAGAGGCTATATCGTAAATCTGGATTACGTAGAACAGATCAGAGAAGTAATGTTGTTAAAAGGAGATCTCCGTGTTCCCTACAGGCTCAGAAACAAACGAAAAATAAAGGAAGATTACCAGCGGTATGTAACAGAAAATATCTGTTTTTTAAAGGAGGGAAAGGGCAGTGGAAAAAGAATGGGTTAGCAAGATGGGAACTTTTGTGGGGACGCTTTTGTGTATCCTGATCCTGCCGGTTGTAGTTATAAACTGCACACTGTTGTTTAAAAGCCATATAAACAGGGAGCGGGTGCCGAATATTGCAGGTACTTTCCCAATGGTGGTACTGACAGATTCCATGTATCCGGAATTTCAGGCAGGGGACCTGATTTTTTGCCATACAAAATCTGCCTCGGATGTAAGGCCAGGGGATGTGATCGCATTTTTTGATCCTGCAGGAAACGGAAAAAGCATTGTCACCCACAGAGTGGAGTCAATTACAACAGATGAAAATGGAAGTCTGGCATGGGTTACAAAAGGGGATGCCAATAATGTAAAGGACAATGCTGTAGTGCCGGCAAAAAATCTGGCCGGTGTATACCGCAGGCGGATCCAGGGACTGGGAAATGCAGTGGTCTTTATGCAGACGTCAAAAGGAATGATGGTCTGTGTTGTGTTCCCGATCCTTCTGTTTGTTATGTATGATGCAGTCCGCAGAAACCGATATGAAAAAAACAGAATATATGCCATGGAAAGTGAAAGGAGAAATCAGGTATGAAGAAAAACAAAAGGATGCGTACAGCATCAGGACTTATGATCGCAGCTCTTTTAACCACCAGTATGATCAGCGGAACATTCGCAAAATACACCACAGCAGATGCAGCCCAGGACAGCGCAAGGGCAGCAAAATGGGGCGTAAATCTGGGGATCAGCGGAAGTCTTTATGGGGATGCTTACGCAGGAGCAGACTCCAACACCATTGTCTCCAATACGGACAGTTCCGTTACGGTTAAAAGTTCTGCTGCCGGAACCGATGTGATAGCCCCCGGAACCAGGAATTCTAACAGTGGACTTCACATTACATTAAACGGAACCCCGGAAGTAAGCACCAGAGTATACGGAACCATCAAGACACAGAATATTTATCTGAAGAAAGGTGAATATGGGGTGATGGTGGAAGCCCATGATGTAAAGGCAGAGGATTTTGCAAATGGGGGGAATGAATATTATACAGAGATTGGTGGTGTATATGAAAGAGCAAATGGATATACGCAAGGTGCTATCTATTATACCCTGGAAAACGCAGCCAATGTTGATGCCAATTACTATCCCGTAGTTTACAGCGGTGCAAAAGTAACTGGCTCAAAGGCAAAAGACAGCCTCAGTGAGATCGGACAGAATATTGCTAATCTGCTGGCAGACTCCCAGCCTGTTACCGGCAGTGCAGGAACCGGTGCAGAGCAGGGACAGACGATCTATACAGTAGAAACAGATGCTGCAAAGATCTACGCACCGGGAGAAGATCTGGCAGATCAATTAAACAATCTCTCCAGTACCAATATTACCTGGGAGTGGGAGTTTGAAGGAGATGACGGAGCGGATACGATCCTGGGGGCGCTGATCGCAGGGAACAGTAAGGTTGTGGTGAAGGATCAGGACTCAAATTCCTACAATAAAATTTCTGTGAATGAAGGAACTGGTCTGGCTGCTGCAGATAATACCATACTTGCCTCCGTAAAAACCAGCTTCTCCATAGAATTAACTGCTGACCAGGTAGACTGATTATATGTTCTGTATAGACGGATCCTGAAACTGTATATCTGGATAAAAGAAAGTTATACAGCTGCTGTCTGCGAAAGATCTGACCCGGCTTTCCAATGGAGAAACCTGTTTTTGCCAGGTGTATTCTTCTGGTTCATCCTTTTATTTTTCAGACACAGGATCTACGTTACCGGATTTATAAAAGCGGCAGCAGGCGGAACTCTGAAATGGAGCGGAAAAGAAGAAAAAATTGCTGTGGATGGACGTTTTGTTTTGGAAAAAGTTCCCTTTGGAAAACAGAAGTGGGAAGTTCTTATGCCGGATGGTACCGCTTATCAGCTGGTTTGGAAACTGGAACGAAAGAAAAAAGAACCTGTTTCATTTGTTTTCCGGGAAAACAGTCCGTTTAAGATCCGGGTGGGAAAACAGATCCGGGCAATAGAACTGGTGCTGACTTTAAAAGAAAGTACATTCCTTCCGGACACTTCATACCGGGCGGTTATTGATAAAAAGCAGAAGGTATACATACCAGAGGGTGTGATCCCGCCGGAAGAAGACGGAAGCAACCGGACACCGGCAGGACTGAAGGTAGACAAAAACGGAAAATTTAGCATTGATGAACAGAGAGGCATGGATAAATGAAAAAATGGATCCGCAGGTTTGTAATGACAATTCTGGGACTGGTATTAGGCACAGGGATGTACATGATCTGTGCAGAACGTGTATTAAAAGATCCCTTTCCCATGCCTTTTGGTATCGGCTTTGCTAATGTTGTTTCAGGAAGTATGGAACCTGCTTTAAAAAAAGGAACTCTGCTTTTAGTAAGAAAAAAGGCAGATGCAGAAATCGGGGACATTGTAGTCTACCAGTCAGGTGAGTCCATAATCGTACACAGGATCATTTCCGCAGAAGGGGATCAGGTCATTACAAAAGGGGATGCCAATGAAACAGAGGACATTCCCATTAAACGGTCTCAGATCAAAGGTGTGGTAATGTTTAAGATCCCGGAAATTGGAAAAGGGATACAGTGGCTGCAGACCCTTGCCAGATACAGCGGTGCAGATCATAAGCAGGAAAGCGCAAAAGTGGCTGCATTTGAACATGGGGAACAGATCCTGCAGCCCTTTAGCAGAGCAGGGAAAACAGGTGATTTGCAGCCGGGAACAGACAGGGTATACGCCCTTACAGTGACAAATGAAAAAAATGGAAATGTAAGTGAGACCAGACAAAACTATTCCATTCAGGTTACAACAGCCGGAACGCTGCCCCTTACATATGTATTAAAAAGAAATAATACTGAGCTGGGACGTTTTTCAGAAATGGTCACAGAAAATTATCTGTTTCAGACGGCTGATATGTGGTTTGAAGCAGGAAAAAAAGAGGGCCATGCATATGAACTGGAAGTAATATGGCCGGAAGATAAGAAAGATGTTTTATGGGCGGATGTTCCGGATTTTATAAAAATACAGGTACATATGGAACAGGCAGAAACTATAGCATCAACTCTTGTAGTACCCGTTCTTGCTCGGTATCATCACAGCAGTACCTATATTTACGAAATGGCTGCAGTTCCTTTTTATTTTACCAGTGACCGGTTGACAGAAGAAGGAAATGAATACCAGTTGTCACCGGAAACAGAGGCGCTTTCTATAGAGCTTCGCAATGATCAGGACGGAAACAGATGGTCTGATACGCCCGTCCATTACATTTATCAGGTGAAAAAAGATGGGGAAGAACAGGAAGAGAAAGGCGGAGAAGGTATTTTGTATCCACAGCAGGGGGCAGGAAGTTCTGAGCGTATCATAATTCAGGATATGGCTCCGGGAGTTTATGACATAGAGGTACAGTCGTTGTCTCCTTTTGAAAAAACATTAAAGGGAACCTTTGTGATACTGGAAAAGGAAAACGATATTTTCTGCGTAAAAGAGGACCAACAGGGCAGTTTTTGTGTACAGCTGATTGTTTCTGTAAAAGATTACGAGGGGAATATAAAGATTTCCTGGCCGGAGGGACTGATACCGGACAGTACCCAGGCGGTTTTTGAGGATGTAAAGACCAGGCCGGAAGATCTGTATGAGGCAGGGGAGCTGACTTTGTGGATGGAACCTTATACGTCCAGAACCTTTCGTTTTTTTAAAACAGATGCAGAGACCGATTATACATGGGATACGAAGTTAAATGCAGAGGCAGCAGATTAAGATGTCTTAGGGCACATTAAAAAGGGATATGGGATTATGAAAAAGCAGAAGAGATATAAAATCTGCAGAGGGTTGTTTTTTCTGGTATTTCTTCTGGCAATTGGTACCCGGCTGGCTTTTTGGGGAATGGCAGCAGAAAAAGAGTCAGCAGAAACGCAGACAGGGGCAGCAGGAGCATATTATGAAGAGGATGCTTTTACAGTGCTTCTGGAAACAGAGTATGCAGAGAAAAAAGTTTCTTTAAAAGAAGCATTTCACTGGTGTCCGGAATACTTACAGGGCCTTAGGGTAAAAGAGGTAGAACTCTCCCCGGGGCTTTATTTAACAGAAGAAGATCCCGGGGATTTTACAGGAGAAAGAGCCAACGGACAGTTTCGGGTTTGTTTAGAGATTAATGACAGTGGAAAAGAACTGCTTACAGAAGATGGCTGTCCCGGAAACTGGTGGATACAGGAAGAGGAAACGGTAGATTTGAATATGATCCTGGAGTTTTCAAAAGCCCTTACAGACAGTGAAAGAGAGCGGTACATTGATGTGACTCTGGGAAACGACCAGGTTACCCTTAAACGCAGGATCTGGCTGGTCTGTAAGGTGATACCGGTCAGTTTTTCCGGCTCTGGAATACTCCCAGGCTCCTGTTACCAGTTAAGATCAGCAGAGGCAGAAAAAAATAAAAAAGCAGTTATAGATGGGGCTTCATCTTTTACAGCATTTTATCATGTGCGTTCTTTTATTCCCGGAAACTATGACAGCCGGAAGATCGTCTGGAAAAAAGATGGGATGGAAGAAGGATTGCCTGTGGGAACTTCGATCATTATGACAGAGCGGTCAGAAGAGAGAAGCACAACAGATTTCTGGTATTACAAGGTGCAGGAGAAAGTCAGCAGGATTGACCTGAATGAATTTACCCGTATGAGTGGTGATGAGGAATACAGTTATGATATGGAAAGTACAGAGTATAACTCTTTGGACTATCAATTCATGGCAGATTTTGAAGAGTCAGAAGAGAAAGCAGAAGAAGGTTTATATCAACTGGGTTTCATAGCATCAGACAGCTCAGAAGAAGTGAAAGTTTGCCAGATGGAACTGGAAGTGCAGGTGGTGCCGGGAAAAACATATGATCTTGAAATAAGAGAAAGCGAAGAGAGAGAGGAAACACCAAAAGTTACAGTAACCTGCAAAACAGAAGATCCAACGGTTATAATAACCTGCAAAACAGAAGATCCCCGGGAAGAGATTGCGCAAAAAGAAAAAACGTTCGCTTTGGTACTGACTGGCACAGGAGAGACCGAACTTCCCGAAGATGCTCGGTTAAAAGTGGGAAAAAGAGAATACAGGACCAGCGGAAAAGACAGTTTTATCCTGCCGCTTGGTGATATGCAAAATGAAAATTCCAACTGGGAATTTACTTTACTTTCTGACCTGTTTCCGGAAGAAGAAAAAGAGTACCATTTTACAGCGCAGCTTTGCCGGACAGATCCATTCACAGAAAGCGGGATTTTAAAGGGGAAAACAGTAACAGAACCCCAGATGGTTGTTTTCAGGAAAGCCCAAAAAGATATAACCGATCTGAAGATCACCGGTGTCAGGATATCAGACAGTGAGGGATGGCGAAAGGGACAGTCTTTTAATGTTCAGGTATTAAATATGCCTCCGGAAGGTCAGATAACAGTAACTGCCTATGAAGGCCTCACAGGCTGGCAGAGATCCGATGCCTGGAATGTGTCAATGGAAGAAGGAAAGATCTCAAATCCTTCTGCAATAAAAGGTATTTTCCGCCTTATATTTGAAATAAAAAATGCTGCCGGAGAAGTTGTCAGTCTGGCACCTTACTATCTGATCGTAAAATGAGTACCGCCTGAAAATAGAACGCTATATTCAGTAAAAAGAAAGAAAAAAACAGGGAACTGCTGCAGTCAGGGGAAATTTACTGCACAGTTCCTTTTTTCCCATAATTTTTCAAGAAAAAAGTAAGGAAGTAGGCGTATGTATATGGTATAATGAAAGGGATGAAAGGGAAAAAACAACCAAAGAGGAGGACAATCAAATGCCCGATATTAATATTCTTGTTGTAGATGATGAAAAAGAGATTGCGGACCTGATCGAGATCTATCTGGTCAGTGATGGATATAAAGTATTTAAAGCTGAAAATGCAGAGGCTGAGTATCCTGGATAAGCAGGATATCCACTTGGTTCTGTTAGATATTATGATGCCTGGTATGAATGGACTGGAGATGTGCAGAAAGATCCGGGAGACAAACAATATTCCCATTATCATGCTCAGTGCTAAATCCACAGACTTAGATAAGATCTTAGGACTTGGTACAGGTGCAGATGACTATGTGACAAAGCCATTTAACCCATTGGAACTGACAGCCAGGGTAAAATCCCAGCTGCGCCGTTACACTCAGTTAAATCCAAACAGCGGTGCAAGGGAAACAGTGAACAATGAGATCACCATTAAGGGAATGAGCATTAACCGTGACAATCATAAAGTGATCGTAGACGGAGAAGAGATCAAATTAACACCCATTGAATTTGACATCCTTTATCTGTTAGCTTCCAATCCTGGAAAGGTATTCAGCACCGATGAGATCTTTGAAAAGGTGTGGAACGAAAAAGTATACGAAGCCAACAATACAGTTATGGTACATATCCGTCGCTTAAGAGGAAAAATGAAGGAAGATACCAGGCAGAATAAGATCATCACAACTGTGTGGGGAGTAGGTTATAAGATTGAAAAATGATGTAAGCAGACGCTACCGGACCAGGGTGATCACAAACATCATATACAGCGCCATTATTACCTGCCTGGTAGAGGTGTTCTTTGTTACAAACCTGTCTATGGTGGCACGGTATATGGGAAACAAGGGAAAAATGGTCCAGGCGATCGAAAAACAGCATACAGCGGTGGTGCTTTTGTATCTGATCTTGGGGATCCTGCTGTTTTCCATTACATTTATGATCCTTCAGGAACCCTATATCCGCTATATCAGTAAAATATCTGATGCAGTGCAGAATATATCAGAAGGAAACTTAAATACAGTGATCGATGTGATCGGGGATGACGAGTTTTCCGGTATGGCTGCCAATTTAAACAGGATGGCAGCGGATATCAAGCAGCTGATGGAAAAAGAGCGTGAGTCGGAGCGGACGAAAAACGAGCTGATCACTAATGTGGCCCATGATCTGCGAACCCCTCTTACTTCCATTATCGGTTATCTGGAACTTCTGGCAGGGAACCGTCAGATCCCGGAAGATATGCAGCATAAATACATAGAGATCGCATATGGAAAGTCAAGAAGGCTGGAGAAGCTGATCGAGGATCTGTTTGGTTTTACCAAGTTAAATTATGGCAAGATCGCCATGCATGTGGGACAGCTTGATATTGTGAAGCTGTTGGGACAGCTTTTGGAAGAGGCGTATCCTAATTTTGTGGAAAAGGGTCTGTCTTATGATCTGCAGAGTAATGTGCCTGCCAAGACTATTAACGCAGACGGAAATCTTTTAGCCAGACTGTTTGACAATCTGATCGGAAATGCCATTAAATACGGAGCAGATGGAAAGCGGGTCCTGGTGCAGATCCATGCAGAAAGCGAAACAGTAACAGTTTCTGTTACCAACTATGGATATGTGATCCCGGCAGACGAGCTTCCTCTTATTTTCAATAAATTTTACCGTGTAGAGCAGTCCCGCTCCAGCAGTACAGGAGGAACCGGACTGGGACTTGCCATTGCAAAGGAGATCGTGGATATGCATGGAGGGACCATTAGTGTAGCCAGTGATCTTAACGGAACCGTATTTACTGTAAAACTTCAGGTTCGTTTTGATGTAAATAAGGAAAATTTTGGAAATATTGAGGACGAAAAACAGTAATTAAAGAGGAATTACAGGATGGATACAGGCAAAAATAAAATGGTTGGAATGAGAAAAAAAAGGGCGCTGAGAGGCACCCTTTTTGCGGTCATATTGTCCGCTTCCATGAGTTTTTCGGCTCTGGCTGCCATGACAGCAGACGGACCGGGAATGGGGACAGCGGCAGGGGCATCAGCGGATACTTCCGACAGTATGGACAGTGAGCAGGTGCTTAAAACAGAAGCAGCGCCAGAGGAAGGCCCTATCCGTATGGATGTGGTCTATGGATATGACAATGTGGCAAAAAGCGGGCGTTTTCTTCCACTGGATATACAGTTAGACAATACGTCAGAGGAAACCTTTGAAGGAACTTTGTGCGTTACTTCCCAGGAACCGGACTATGACGGTTACAGCAACAATTCCCAGGAAAAATATGATACATACCGCTACGAATTTCCGGTCATGATCCAGGGAGACAGCAGCCTTGAAAAGAAGTTAAATATCTCTCTTTGCAGCAAGTCAGACCTGATGTACATCACACTTATGGATGGGGCCGGCAATGAGGTACTTAGCAAACGGCTGAAAATGGATCTGAACACAGATGCAGCCCAGCTGTTTATCGGTGTACTTTGTGATGAGCCGGAACGCCTTTCCTATCTGGAGCAGGTAGGTGTCAATTACAGTATGCTGCGTACAAAGACCATTGACCTGTCTGTGTATGATCTGCCGGATACAGAACTGGGACTGGACCAGTTAGATGTGCTTCTGATCACGGATTTTAACTCAGAGACCCTTACAGAAGAGCAGACAGAGGCGATCTGGGAATGGGTACACCGTGGCGGTATTTTACTGTTTGGAACAGGTGCCAGGGGAGATGAAACATTATCTGCTTTCAGTAAACAATTGCTGGAATATCCGGTTTCACCTGGAATGGTTTACGAGATCCAGATGGGACAGGACCGTACAGCCAGGGAACCGGGGGAAAATATTCTTTCCCTGGAAGGAACAGAAGTGGATTTAAAAGGCGGAACAGACCTGCTTACAAGTGGTTCCCTTACGGTTCTTTCTGCTACTTCTGTAGGAAATGGAATGGCAGCGGCAGCAATTTTTGATTTTACGGATCTGGAAGAATATTGTTTAAAAGACAACTCCTATGCAGATTATTTCCTTACAGCACTCCTTGGTGAAGACAGAATCAATACCTTAAACAGCAACGCAGGTGGTGGAAATTACAACCAGTTCTGGTCTGTCCAGAGTCTGGTAAATACAGGAAATATTCGCAATCTTCCAAAGATCGGATTTTACATGACCCTGGCAGTGGCATATATTGCCCTGGCAGGTCCGGGACTTTATTTCTTCTTAAAACAAAGAGATCTGCGGGAATATTACCAGCCTGCAGTGGCACTGATCGCCATCTGTACCACTGGTATGGTGATCTTAATGGGAACAGGAACCCGTTTTAAGGGCCCGTTTTTCACTTACGCTACCATAGAAAATACCAGTCAGACAGATAAAACAGAGACGACTTTTATCAATATGCGGGCTCCTTATAATAAGACATATTCAGTGGAATTAAATCCCCAGTACCGTCTGTATCCTGTTACAGGCAGTCCTTATTATGACCAAAATCCATCGAAGGAATTTTTCGGTGAAGGAGAAGCAGATATCACCATCCGCTATGGGGAAGATGCCACCTGGATCCAGGCAGTGGATACAGGGGCCTTTAATTCCAAAATTTTCCAGATGGAGCTTCACACCCAGAATGAAACAGGAGAAGGTTTCTCAGGTGAGATCCGGGCTTTTAACGGAACAGTTTCCGGTACTCTTACCAATAACTATTCTTATGCAGTAGAGAACGCAGCAATTCTTCTTTACAATCAGCTGCTGCTGATCGGAAATATGGAACCAGGTGAGACGATCTCCTTAGATAACCGTCAGGTGACTTTCTGCGCGACCAATTTCAGCTATGCGCTGGCTTCCCAGATCACAGGCGTTTCCCTGTATGACAGAAACGGGGATATGGAAGATGCCACCTATGTTCAGGCATTAGAGCGGGCCAATCTGCTTTCATTTTATATTGAAAATTATCTTTCCGGTTATCATGCACAGGCCAGTGTGGTTGCTTTTGGAAGAGGAAAAGAAAATCTGGATTTCCTGAAGAAAAATGACTATGAGGCTTATGGCTGTACCCTTCTTACCTCAGAACTGGATGTAAATTATGAAAAGGGCGGAAATGTATACAGATCTGCCATGCAGAAACAGCCAAATGTTCTTTCCGGAGAATATGACGCGGACAGAAATACCATGTATGGAATGGCGCCTGTGATCTTGGAGTATTATCTGGGAAATGAAACAGATGTGGAAGCTTTGGACTTCCATCCGCTGACAGCAGAGGCTTCTGACAGTCTGCGTTATTATTACACAGTTCCATTTACAGGCGGCATGTATTTTTATAATTACAATACAGGGGACTATGATCTGATGAAGCCGGAGAAAGATCACTATACCAGGGAAGAGCTGGAAGAATATCTGTCACCGGGAAATACCATTACAGTGAAGTATGTATATGATACCACAGGAGAATATACCTGGAATATCATGCTTCCGGTACTTACAGTCACAGGAAGGAGCAAGTAATGCTTAAGATTGAAAATCTGCATAAAATATATGGCAAATATCATGCTTTAAGTGGTCTGGACATGACTGTAAAGGAAGGCGCTCTTTATGGATTTGTCGGTCCCAATGGAGCGGGAAAGACGACGGCGATCAAGATCATGACCGGGCTTTTACAGGCAGAAGAGGGAAGCGTATTGATCAACGGAAAAGATGCTCTGGCAGATCCGGACCAGTTAAAGTCCTGTATTGGATATGTGCCTGATTTTTTCGGTGTTTACGATAACCTGACAGTAGGGGAATATATGAGTTTCTTTGCTTCCTGTTATCAGTTGGACGGACTGGTGGCAAGGAAACGTTACACTGCCCTTTTGGAGCAGGTGGGTCTGGAAGATAAGCTGGATTTTTATGTGGACGGTCTTTCCAGAGGTATGAAACAGAGGTTGTGTCTGGCAAGGGCGCTGATCCATGATCCTCAGATCCTGATCTTAGATGAGCCAACTTCCGGACTGGATCCCCGCACAAGAGTGGAATTTAAAGAGATACTGGAAGACCTGAAATTTGCGGGAAAGACCATTCTCATCAGCTCCCATGTGCTCTCGGAACTTTCTGAAATGTGTACGGATATCGGTATCATTGACCAGGGAAGGATGATCTTAGAGGGAAATATCCAGGACATTTTATCAAGAGTCAATGCGTCCAATCCCCTGGTGATCTCTGTTTACAGCAACATGGAAAAAGCGTTGTCTATTTTAAAGAGCCACCCCTGTGTGCGCACTATTTCCATGAGGGAAAAGGATATCTGTGTCCGCTTCACCGGGGATGCCCAGGATGAGGCGATCCTGCTGCAGCAGTTGATCGACAGTGATGTGCTGGTAAATGGCTTTACCAGAGAGAAAGGCAGCCTGGAAACAGTCTTTATGCAGCTGACTGACCATGAAGAAGAAAGGGTGGTGACGTCTTATGAAGCAGAATCCGGTCTATAACCGGGAAATGCGGGTAAGTTCCAGAAGCATGAAGCTGCCCCTGATCATTTTCCTGTTTAATGGGATCTTGTTTTTGGTAACTCTTTTAAATATGTATTCTGTGATCATGCAGGTAAAGGCGTCAGCCAGTATCCAGTACAGCAGTTTTATGGAATTATATGAATTTGTTACGTCTATGGAATTTATCCTGCTAATGTTTATCGTTCCTGCAGTGACTGCTTCAGCGATCAGCGGGGAACGGGAGCGGCAGACCTTAGATCTGATGCTGACTACACGGATGAGTGCCGGACAGATCGTAACAGGAAAGCTTTTAAGCGCCCTCAGTACCTTATTTTTGCTGATCCTTTCCAGTTTTCCGGCAGTTGCCATGGTATTTGTATATGGAGGAATTACCTGGACAGATGCGTTTTCTCTGATCCTATGTTATGTAACAGTAGCTTTTTTTGCAGGAAGTATTGGCATCTGTTTTTCAGCAGCTTTTAAGAGATCTACGGTTTCAACGGTTGTAACATATGGAACACTGACCGCTGTGGTTGCGGGAACTTACTTTCTGAACCGCTTTGCTCTTTCCGTATCAGGAATGGATCTGCAGCGGAGCGCAGCCTATGTTTTAGGTGAGAGCAGTGCGAAAGCTTCTTCCGGTGGTTTCTTTTATCTGTTTTTGTTAAATCCGGCTGTTACATTTATGGCAGTGATCGGGGGACAGGCAGGAAGAGGAACACCGTTAGCAGATATTGTAAGTTATTTTGGAATACCGGAAAATGGATTTATCATAAAGCACTGGATCGGTTTCAGTATCCTGATCCAGCTGGCAGCGGGAATGGCCCTGATCAACCGGGCGATCCATTTTGTAGAGCCCATAAAGCATAAGAAAACCAGTAGAAAGGGGAAAAAATAAATGGGAATTATAAAAGCGGCAGCACATGCAGTAGGAACGGGACTGGCGGATCAGTGGCTGGAGGCCTTAGAACCTGACAATATG
>ENA-ORVB01001831-ORVB01001831.1-human-gut-metagenome-genome-assembly--contig:-NODE-1831-length-13156-cov-3.86482_pt1 | contig 13156 bp, 10 predicted proteins | sample MGYA00242090_ERZ509231 | MGnify/ENA primary metagenome ERZ509231 (study PRJEB26280, sample SAMEA2338798) | human gut metagenome | biome: human gut; feature: human-associated habitat; material: faeces...
AAACCGCCGAAATGCCGGGCATGTATCCGGAAGGCGAATACGACCTCGCAGGCTTCGCCGTCGGCGTTGTCGAAAAGGACCTGATCATCGACGGCCGCACGATCCAGCCGGGCGACACGATTCTCGGCCTTGCCTCGAGCGGTCCGCACTCCAACGGCTTCTCCCTCATCCGCAAGGTGGTCGAAGTCGCCGGCGCTGACTGGAACATGCCGTTCGACGGTGCCACGCTCGCCGACCGCGCCATGGAACCCACCCGCATCTACGTCAAGCAGGTTCTCGAAGTCATGAAGTCCGTGAAGATCAAGGGCATGGCCCACATCACGGGCGGCGGCCTCGTGGAGAACGTGCCCCGCGTTCTTCCCGAAGGCGTTCAGGCCGTCATCGACGGCAAATCCTGGACGCGCCCGGCCATCTTCGACTGGCTTCAGGAAAAGGGCAACATCGACAGCCATGAAATGCACCGCGTCTTCAACAACGGCATCGGTCTCGTCGTGATCGTCTCCGCCGAAGACGCCGAAAAGGCCCGCGGCGCCTTTGAAGCTCAGGGCGAAAAGGTCTTCACGATCGGCACGGTCGCCAAACTTCCCGAAGGTGAAGCTCCCTGCGTCGTCCGCTGATCGCGCCCGCATTGACCTAGAAGTCAATACAAACGATCTCTTCGGAAAGCAGCGTGATTTATCATGCTGCTTTTTCTATTTTCGGCCCTTGCCTTAAAGCCATTTCCTCCATGTCGTTCAAGCTCTCCAACACCTACCTTAAGCTTTTCATCATGACAGCTGCCGCGAGTGCCATGCTCGTTGGAAGTGAATGCTTGCATCGCTTGTATTTCGACATAGTTCCGTTAGGCCGCCCTTGGGAAGAGTTTCTCTACCTTCTGACCTTCACGTCCATACTTTGCTTTTCCCGTTGGGCGTTTACCAAAGTCTGCGCCGCATTCTTTCTCTTCCTCTGCTTGATCGTCAATCCCGTTCATTTCGAGGTCTATCAGAGTTGGATCAATGGGATCAACTACTACTTGGCCCTGGCCGAGTGGTCCGAGGTTGCCAACACTGGCGTCTCAATGATTCCTAAGCTCATTCCTACGATTCTCTGGGGTCTTGTTGACCTTCTTATCGTTGTGCTTCTCTATAAGTACTCCCAGAAGATTCGTCAGGGAAAAAGCCGATGGCCGATTTTAGATGTGCTGTTCGTCCTCTTGATCGCCATCGTCAGCATTCGCTCCTTCGACACCCGTCAAGAACACGGCATCTCACCCAAAACCTCCTACGGCAAGGTCAAGTCGAACTATTTCTCATTCGGCTATTTTCTTGGACGAGTTTTGCCCTACAAAGTGTTCAACCTCAGCAAGATCACCGACTACAGGTCACTCGCCCCTACTCGACTCAGTGATCCCAAAATCGACCACATCATCTTCATCGTAGGCGAAAGTGAATCTGCAGCCCATGTAGGAGCCTTCGGTTACGAACGCAACACGACGCCCTTTTTCTCTGAAATCAAGGGACGCGACGACTTCATTGTCCGCCCCATCCATTCCGCAGCCTTTATGACGGCTGTCTTCCGACGCTTTTCAACGCCATTCCACAACCCAACGGCATGGTGCAGATCATGCACGGAACAACGAACCTATTCAGGCTCGCCAAGGATCAAGGATTTCAAACCTATTGGTTCACAGCTCAAGCTCGAAATGAGATGAACATCTTGAACCTGATCGGCGGAAAGTGGATCGATAAAATCACCTTTCCTGAAGCCTTCGGGCTTTCGGACCGGGAAAGCATGCCCGACTTCAACCTTCTTACCCAGTTTGATACGGTCAACTTCAATACGGGAAGGCAGTTTGTGATTCTTCATCAGCGAGGTTCCCACACTCCGTACGGAACCCTGCTGTCTACAGAAGAGGTCTCAGTGTACGGCGATAGCATCGTCGACCACTATGACGCCACTATCCTCAAGACCGACAAGCTTATTCAAACTGTTTACGAGAGCATCCAGAAGAAGGGGCTCAAAAACTGGTTGTTGCTCTATACGTCTGATCACGGAGCTTACGTCACCAACAAAACCTACAATCAAGGCACTGTTCAGAGGGATAGCTATACAGTTCCTCTCTTCATTGCCAGTGACAATGCGGAAGTTATGGCAACCTATCGCAAGGTCTTTGACAACGATCTCGCTGCCTTCCATCAACAGGTTTCAACATCCGTCATCCAACTCCTAGGCTACGACGTCAAAATCTCAGATCCTCAAACCGCAACGGTCAATGGCAACATCCTGACGGGGGATGCTGGATGGTTGCTCTACAAAGACGGTACCTACCAATACATCTACCCATAAAGCAACTCAAAGATAGGGAGGGCCTGATTCAGGCGCCTCCCCTACAACTTCATCAGTTCAATGATCGGATCAAGCCTTCCACCTTGTCCAGCACTTCGGGAGCCAATGGATCCACCAGCAAGGCATCCTGCATGCTGCGCATCCAGGTCATCTGTCTCTTGGCCAACTGTCGGGTGGCCGCAACGCCTGCCAGATAAAAGGCCGCCATGTCGGTGCGCCCCTCGATGAAATCAATTGCCTGTCGATAGCCTACGGCCCGCATGGCCGGGCTGTCAGGATCGTAGTCTGGACTCATCATCAGAGACCTAACCTCATCCAGAAAGCCATCGGCAAGCATCTGATCAAACCTTGCCTCGATTCGGGCATGCAGCCACTTTCTGTCCGAGGGCAGCAGCCCCACCGTCAACGTCTCCACCGCAGGTCTGCGAACGCTCTCTGCATGGAAGGCCGAGATCGGCCTGCCCGTCATTTTCCAGACCTCCAGAGCGCGCCCGATGCGCTGGCTGTCGTTGGGCGCCAGTCTGGCGGCCGTCACGGGATCGATCCTCCCGAGTTCTGCATGCATGGCTGGCCAGCCGCGCTCAGCCGCCTCAGTCGCCACCGCCTCGCGAACCTCATGCGTGCTCGAGGGCATGTCGTTGATGCCGTCCCTGAGAGCCTTGGCGTAGAGCATCGTGCCGCCCACGATGAGCGGAAGCCGCCCTCTCGAGCGGATCTCACCCACGAGTCTCACGGCATCCTCCAGAAAATCGGCGGCGCTGTAGGCCTCACCAATGTCACGGATGTCGATCAGATGGTGCGGGCATACCGCCCTTTCCTCCTTCGTCGGCTTTGCCGTGCCGATGTCCATGCCCCTGTAGACAAGCGCAGAATCCATGGAGATGATCTCAACGTCATGACGTCGGGCGATCTCCAGAGAAAGAGCGGACTTGCCGCCCGCCGTAGGCCCAAGAATCATCAGCGCCTGCGGCTTTTGCCCGCATTCATGCAGGACCTTTTCAATCGCGTCCATCACTTGCCCCTCATGAAGAGCTTGTCCAAGTCTGTAAGCGTCATCTGCCGCCATGTCGGACGGCCGTGGTTGCACTGGTCGGCCCGCTCGGTCTCCTCCATGTCCCTCAGAAGCCTGTCCATTTCGGGCAGGGTGAGACGGCGGTGCGCGCGCACGGAGCCATGACAGGCGACCGTGGCGAGAAGCCTGTTTCTGAGCTCCTCGATGACAGACGTCTCACCGAAGTTCTGAAGATCCTCGAGAAGACACTTCACCATGGTCTCCACCGTCTGGGACGGCATGTCCTTGCAGAGCATCGGGAGCGCACGCACGGCGACGGCGCAGTCTCCGGCCCCCGTGAGTTCAAGGCCGAGCGTGGAAAGAAGCTCGCGGTTTTCCTCAAAGACGGAAAAGAGAAGCGGGTTCACGCGGAAGACCTGCGGGATCAGAACCTGCTGTACGGCGATGCCGCGGGCGTCCATCTCGCGCTTGAGACGCTCGTAGGTGATGCGCTCAGCCGCCGCGTGCATGTCAACCACCACGAGCCCGCGCTCATTCTCCGCCAGAATGTAGATGCCGCCGATCTGGGCAATGGCGCGGCCGAGCGTCCCCGGAGGAAGCGTCGCGGGCTTGCAAGCTTCAGATGCGGGAGTGGCCGCAACGCATGCCGAGGTCTTGTCGGAAGCGGACGGAACCGCCTCGGCAATCTCCTCGAAGCTCATGCCCTCGACCGTTTCGGGCGGGGGCACGTCAATCGGCCCGAGAGACGTTGCCTCATTCGTCTCCTTCAGGAAGGATCCTCCCTGAAGGTCGAGACGTCCGGATTCGGGTTCGGCAGGCGGCACTTTCTCGCTCTTGAGCCAATTGCCGTCTTTCCGTCCCGAGAAGCGTCCCTCAGGAACTCTGCCCTGCGCAGCAGCTCTGGCAGTATCGACGTCCGCGCCGAAAAGGCGCATGGCCGTGCTGACGTCAGGACAGGATTCGGGCTTGAACGCGGGACGCAAAGGTGCGGTGAATGCGGGAGTGCTACCGAGCGAGCCTGATGAAAAAACGGACGGTGCAGACGACTGCACGGGACGTGCGGCCTCCTGCCGTTTCTGAGCAGGCAGGGCTGCCTCGGTCTCCTCACCATTCAGAAGCGAGGCGGTGGGCGGCGCGAGAGCCGCCTTCACGGCATGCATGACGAACTGGTGTACCCTGCTCGACTCCCTGAACCTGACCTCAAGCTTGGCGGGATGTACGTTTACGTCGACCGCAGTCGGATCCAGCGTCAGATAGAGACAGAAGACGGGCTGGCTCTGGCCGTGCAGCACGTCCTGATAGGCGGCCTTGACGGCATGCATGAGCGTCTTGTCGCGCACATAGCGGCCATTGACGAAAAAGTACTGCCCGTCCGCACGACTGCGGGCGATGGCCGGAATGCCGGCGAGTCCTCGAATCGTCATGCCGTCCTCCTCGGCCGCCACCTCGCGGTGCTGTCCCTTGAAGGCTCTGGGCATCAGCGCCTCAATGCGGTCAACAACGTTCGTGACGGCAGGGAGCTTCAGAACATTGCGGCCATTTGCCGAAAGCGTGAAGCCGATGTCGGGGTTGGCGAGCGCCAGGCGCTCGAGATATTCGGTCACATAAGCCGTTTCCGTCGCGTCGGACTTCATGAACTTGCGGCGAGCCGGCGTCTTGTAGAAAAGATCGAGCACCTCCACGCGCGTGCCGACGACGCCTGCGGCGGGATGCACTTCTCCGTCGGAGATCTCCCATGCGCTGTCGGCCTCAGGCGTGCGGCTGCGGATGCTCATCTCGGCAACGGCATCGATCGACGCCAGGGCCTCGCCGCGAAAGCCGAGGCTTCCGACGCGCTCGAGCTCAAGAAGGTCGCGGATCTTGCTGGTGGCGTGCCGTCTGAGGGCTAGCGTCAGCTCGTCCTTCGGAATGCCTGAGCCGTTGTCGGTTACGACGATGCGCTTGAGGCCACCGCCATCGAGCTTGACGTCGATCTCACCGGCGCCAGCGTCGATTGCATTCTCCACCAGCTCCTTCACAACGGAGGCAGGACGCTCGATCACTTCGCCTGCCGCAATCTGGCTGATGAGCTGGCTCGGTAGTTCAGCAATGCTTCGTTTGGGCGCAAGCGTGCGCGGCATCAGGTTTTGCATAAGCCTCGGGCAATTTCAATTCGTTAAGATATGCCCCGTCAGCCGGGGACTGCATTCAGTATGATATGTGCAATCTCCGCTCCTTGCACATGGCCGGCCCTCCCTCGGGGGCAGGAAACAATCACCTGGGATTCTCAGATGGACATCCTCGATCTCGTAGTCAACCTCTTTACCAATACGGACGCCTTTCTCGTTTCCCTCGCCACGGACTACGGCACCCTCATCTACGCCGCCATGTTCCTCATCTTCTTCCTGGAGACTGGCTTCGTGATCATGTCATTCCTGCCGGGAGACTCTCTTCTCTTCGTTGCAGGCACCGTCGCCGCCTCCGGTACGGCCAGTCCCTGGCTCATCATGCTCGCCGTCATCGTCGGCGCCATCGCAGGCAACACGCTCGGCTACGAGCAGGGCCGCTGGCTCGGCAACCGCATCTACAGCGGCAACATCTCCTGGATCAACGAAAAGAAGCTCCGCCACGCTCACGACTTCTACATGCGCCACGGCGGCAAGACCATCCTGCTCGCCCGCTTCGTGCCGATCGTCCGCGCCTTCGCGCCGCTCATTGCAGGCGCAGCCCGCATGAACGGCATCCGCTTCGAGCTCTTCAGCGGCGCAGGTGCCATTCTCTGGGCTGTCTCGATCGTCGGCGCAGGCTACCTCTTCGGCAACATCCCGTTCATCAAGAACAACCTCTCTCTCATCCTTCTCCTCGGCATCGTCGCCGCCATCTCAGGCCCCGTCCTCGTGGGCATGGTCTGGAAGTTCATCCAGAAGCGAAAGGGACTTGACGCGGAAGATCCGCAAAAATAAGTCGCCTTGTGAGAAAAGCCTGCCGGATCGGCAGGCTTTTCTGCATTCAGACCTTTCTCACGGCAAAAGGAAGGGAGCTGCGGCGTCCTTCTCGGAGAGGATGGGATTTTCGCACCGCCAGTCGATGTTCAGCGTCGGATCATTCCATCGACACGAGGCCTCCGACCCCGGCACCCATGGCTTGTCGACCTTGTAGAGCACGATCGTATCGTCCTCCGTCGTCACGTAGCCGTGCGCATAGCCGGCTGGCACATAGAGAGACTCCCCCTCGCCAGCCTTGAGCTCGACGGAAATCCACCTGCCGAACAGCGAGCTCTCGGGCCTCACGTCTGCCACAACGTCAAGGAGCGCTCCTCTGACGCACTGCACGGCCTTGGCCTGCGCATGCGGCTCACGCTGCCAGTGCATGCCGCGCAGCGTCCCTCTGCGGGCGTTGCAGACGAGATTGTCCTGCATGAAGGCAATGTCCACGCCCGCCGCGCGCCAGTCAGCCGCCTGCCAGCTCTGCGTGAAGCTGCCGCGCGCATCCGCGTGAACGATGCTCTTCAAAAGCAGGACGCCCGGCAGACCGAGTGCCGTCACATGAAGCTGTGTCGTCATGATTTCCCTTTCCGTTTCCGTCCTGCCGCCCTCACGAAAACGGGCGTCCACTCACAGCGTGAGGACGCCCGTTCAGGTTCAGAGCAAGCCTGTCCTTAGTGCTTCGTGCCTGCAATCAGGTCGATCAGGGTGAGCGTCACTTCCGTGCTCTTCACGGCCGCGCCAAGCGGCAGGAATTCGCAGTTGCTGTGGAAGTTGTGGCCGCCCGTGAAGTAGTTGGGCGTAATGACGCCCTGCGTCGAGATGAAGGAACCGTCCGTGCCGCCGCGCATGGCAATCGTGTTGGCCTTGACGCCGGCGATCTCGAGCGCGCGATAGAGATGGTCGACGGCGCAGCGGTTGTCGTCCGTGAGCGCGTCGGCGATGTTGCCGTACATGTCCTTCACTTCAAGTTCGATCCTGGCGCGCGGATTGCGGACCTTCAGGTATTCGACAGCGGAGGCGATGAGCGCCTTCTTGGCCTCGTACTTCTCGCGATTGTGGTCGCGGATCTTGATCGAAACCGTGGCCTGCGAGGGGTTCGAGACGATGCTGTTGACCCAGACGAAGCCTTCGGTGCCCTCGGTGCATTCAGGCGTCGAACCACGGTCCATCATCTGCACGAAGTCCGTGGCGATGAGAGTCGGGTTGACGAGAACGCCCTTGGAGGACATCGGATGGGCCGTGACGCCCTTGATGCGGATCGTGGCGCTGCCTGCATTGAAGGTTTCGTAGACCACTTCGCCGAGCTCGCAGCAGTCGACCGTGTAGGCGAAGTCGACGGGGAACTTCGAGAAGTCGATCTTCTTGGCGCCGAGAAGGCCGATCTCCTCGTCGGGGACGAAGGCGACGTAGATGTCGCCGTGCGGGCGGTTTTCCTTCACGACGATGTCGAAGGCCGTCATGACGTTGGCGATGGCCGACTTGTTGTCCGCACCGAGCACCGAGGTGCCGTCGGTGACGACGATGTCGTCGCCCACGTACTTCTCGATTTCAGGATGCTCGGACGTGCGCATCCACAGGTCCTTTTCCTTGTTCAGGCAGATGTCGCCGCCCTGATAGCCGCGGATCACCTGAGGATGGACGTCGGGGCTGAGGCCGGCATCCACAGTGTCGAGATGGCAGCACCAGCCGACCGTCGGAACGGCCTTGTTGTCGGGAAGATTGCCCGGAAGCAGTGCCGTCAGCACGCTGTATTCGGAAATCTCAATGTTGACGAAGCCGAGTTCGGCAAGTTCTTCGGCGAGCATGCCGGCGAGCTTGCGCTGGCCTTCGGTGCTCGGGACGACGCCTGCCTTCCCGTCGCTTTGGCTCGTGACGGCCACATAGCGCAGGAATCGTTCAAGAATGGCTTCCTTCATGATGTTTTCTCTCCTCAAAGGGGTTTCTCTGCATGCGGTTGGCGTCCCGCCTCAGGCGGGGCGCCTTGTTGTCCGGACGGAGGCCATGGGTCCTGCCGCCGTCCGGATGCGGATCAGCGATCCTGTTACTGAGCGGCGCGCTCTTCAAGCACGGCCACGGCCGGGAGCTTCTTGCCTTCCAGGAACTCGAGGAAGGCGCCGCCGCCCGTGGAGATGTAGGAGACGCGGTCGGCAATGCCGAACTGGTGCACGGCGGAAACCGTGTCGCCGCCGCCGGCGATCGAGAAGGCGCCCTTGTCGGTCGCCTCGGCGATGGCGTCGGCCATCACGCGGGTGCCTTCGGCGTAGGGAGCCATTTCAAAGACGCCGACCGGGCCGTTCCAGACGATCGTGCCGGCGCTCTTGAGAATGTCGGCAAGGATCGCGGCGGTCTTGGGACCGACGTCAAGGATCATTTCATCCTCGGCAACGTCGTCCACATCGGCAACGCGATGCTCGGCGTCGGCCGAGAAGGCCTTGGCGACCACGACGTCGACGGGCATCGGCAGGCTGGCGCCCTTGGCGGCGAGCACGGCGAGCACCTTGCGGCATTCATCGACGAGCTCGGGCTCGGCGAGGGACTTGCCGATCGGCTTGCCCGCAGCGAGAAGGAACGTGTTGAGAATGCCGCCGCCGACGATCAGGCGGTCGACCTTTTCGGCGAGGTTGGAGAGGATCGTGAGCTTCGTGGAGACCTTGGAGCCGCCGACAATGGCGGCGAGCGGGTGACGGGCCTCCTCGACGGACTTCGTGAGGGCGTCGATTTCAGCAGCCATCAGGGGGCCGGCGCAGGCGACGTCAGCGTAGCGGGCGACGCCGACCGTGGAAGCCTGGGCGCGGTGGGCCGTGCCGAAGGCGTCGTTGACATAGACGTCGCAGAGGGCGGCGTACTTCTTCGAGAGTTCGTCGTTGCACTTCTTTTCGCCAACGTTGCAGCGGCAGTTTTCGAGCATCACGACATGGCCGGGCTCGACCTTGACGCCATCAACCCAGTCGGCGACGAGCGGCATGTCGCAACCCAGAAGCTCGCCCATGCGGCGGGCAACGCCCGCGAGGCTGTCGGCCGGCGTCACGGTGCCTTCCGTCGGACGGCCGAGGTGGCTCATCACCATCACGGCGGCACCGGCGTCAAGCGCGGTGCGGATGGCGGGAACGCTGGCCACAAGACGGGTTTCGTTGGTAATGCGGCCGTTTTCATCGTGCGGCGCGTTGAGGTCGCTGCGGATCAGGACGCGCTTGCCGGCGAGAAGACCGTCCTTGGCAAGCTTTTCAAGAGTCAGAACGTGCATGACTTGTTCTCCGAAAGGGAGTGCGGCGCATTGCGCCGCTCAGGAAACATAAAGTGCGAAAGCCACGCCGAGGATGCGGATCCGGGGCATGGCTTTCATGATCATCGGAACTTGCCGTTTACTTGGCGGCCATCATCGCGCAGGCCGTGTCAAGCATGCGGTTGGAGAAGCCCCATTCGTTGTCGTACCAGGCAGTGACCTTCACAAGACGGTTGCCGGAGACCTTCGTCAGCGTGGAGTCGAAGATCGAGCTGTGGTCATCGCCGTTGAAGTCGGTGGAGACGAGAAGCTCGTCGTTGTAGCCGAGGATGCCGGCGAGGTCTTCGGACTCGGAGGCGGCCTTCACGAGGGCGTTGATTTCCTCGACGCTCGTGTCGCGCTTGGCGATGAAGGTGAGGTCGACGAAGCTGACGTTGATCGTCGGGACGCGGACGGCGAAGCCGTCGAGCAGGCCGTTGAGCTCAGGAAGCACGAGGCCCACGGCCTTGGCTGCGCCGGTCTTCGTCGGGATCATGGAGAGCGTGGCAGCGCGAGCGCGGCGCATGTCCTTGTGATAGACGTCGGTGAGGACCTGGTCGTTCGTGTAGGAGTGGACCGTGGTCATCAGACCGCGTTCGATACCTACCGTGCGGTGCAGGGCCTTGGCGAGCGGAGCGAGGCAGTTCGTCGTGCAGGAGGCGTTGGAGACGACGAGGTCGGAGGCCTTGAGGACCTCCTGATTGACGCCGTAGACAACCGTAGCGTCAGCCGTCTTGCCGGGAGCGGAGAGCAGGACCTTCTTGGCGCCCTGCTCGATGTGCACCATGCTCTTTTCCTTCGAATTGAAGGCGCCCGTGCACTCCATCACGACGTCGACGTTGAGTTCTCCCCAGGGGATCTCCTTCGGGTCGCGCGTGGCGAAGACGCGGATGCGGTCGCCGTTGACGATCAGCGTGTCCGTGCCTTCGACCTGCACGTCAGCGTTGAAGCGGCCGTGGCAGGAGTCGTGCTTGAGAAGATGGGCGTGGATGGCGAGGTCGCCGGGGGCATTGATCGCGACGATTTCGACGTCATGCTTCTTGCCGCCCTCGTAGTGAGCGCGGAGAACGTTGCGGCCGATGCGGCCGAAACCGGTGATGGCAACACGAATGGTCATGTCTAATCCTTCTGTCTTTGTTGTTACTTGAGAAGCTGCTCAACCTTGGCAACCACGTTTTCAACCGTAAAGCCGAAACGTTCCCAGAGGACGCAGGCCGGCGCGCTTTCGCCGAAGGTATCGACGCCGATCACGGCGCCCTTGCCGGAGAAGTACTTGTACCAGAGGTCGGACTTGGAAGCCTCGATGGCAAGCACGGGCACGCCTTCGGGCAGCACGGCGCGGCGGTATTCCTCGTCCTGTTCGTCGAAGAGGTTCGCACAGGGCATGGAAACGACGCGGACCTGAACGTTGCGGGCCGTCAGCTCGGCGCGGGCCTTCATGGCGAGACCAACTTCGGAACCCGTGGCGAGAAGCACGACTTCGGCTTCACCGGCGCCGGCAGGCGCTTCGGCGGCAACATAAGCGCCGCGGGCGATCGCGTCGGCATCCACTTCGTCACGATCGAGGAACGGAACGTTCTGGCGCGTGAACACGAGGCAGGACGGGCCGTTGCGGCGCTCGATGGCGCTCGCCCAGGCGATGATCGTCTCGACCGTGTCGGCGGGACGCCAGACATGCATGCCGGGGATGAGGCGCAGACTGGGCACGTGCTCGACGGACTGATGCGTCGGGCCGTCTTCACCAAGGCCGATCGAGTCATGCGTGAAGACGTTGATGACGCGCTGCTTCATGAGGGAGGACATGCGCAGGGCGTTGCGGGAATAGTCGGAGAACGTCAGGAACGTGGCGGCGTACGGAATGAAACCGCCGTAGAGCGCAATGCCGTTCATGATGGCGGACATGCCGAACTCACGGACGCCGTAGCTGATGTGGCGGGCAAGGAAGTCGCCGCTGTTAAGCGACTTGACGCCGGTCCAGTTCGTGAGGTTCGAGCCCGTCAGGTCGGCGGAACCGCCGAGCAGTTCGGGAAGCGCGGGCGCAAGAGCGTTGAGGGCCTTCTGGCTGGCCTTACGGGTGGCGACGGTCTCGGCAGCCTCTTCGGCGGCGCAGAGGGCGTCCATCACGGTGTCGGACCAGTTTTCGGGCAGGTCGCCGGCGAGGCGGCGCTTGAGTTCTGCGGCGAGCTCGGGATACTGGGCGGCATAGCCGTCGAACATCGTCTGCCATTCGGCTTCGATGCGGGCGCCTTCGGCACGGTGATCCCAGGCGTCATAGACCTCCTGCGGAACCTCGAACGGAGCGTAGGGCCAACCGATCGCGGCGCGGGTGGCGGCGATTTCCTCATCGCCGAGCGCTTCACCGTGGACCTTGGCGGTACCCTGACGGTTGGGCGAGCCCTTGCCGATGGTGGTGCGCGCGATGATGAGGGTGGGCTTATCCTCGGAGAGCTTGGCCTCGGCGATGGCGGCGTCCATGGCGTCGATGTCATGGCCGTCGACCGGGCCGATCACGTTCCAGCCGTAGGCTTCGAAGCGGCCGCGCGTGTCGTCGCCGAACCAGCCCTTGACGTCACCGTCGATCGAAATGCCGTTGTCGTCGTAGATGGCGATGAGCTTGTTGAGCTTCCAGACGCCGGCGAGCGAGCAGACTTCGTGGCTGATGCCCTCCATCATGCAGCCGTCGCCTAGGAAGACGTAGGTGCGGTTGTCAAAGACAGGGAAACCCTCGCGGTTGAATTCATTCGCAAGCATCTTTTCGGCAAGCGCCATGCCGACGCCGTTGGCGATGCCCTGACCGAGCGGGCCAGTCGTCGTTTCAACGCCGGGCGTGACATCCACTTCGGGATGGCCAGGCGTCTTGCTGTGCAGCTGACGGAAAGCCTTCAGATCGTCGATCGAAAGGTCGTAGCCGGTGAGGTGCAGCAGAGCGTACTGCAGCATCGAGCCATGGCCGTTCGAAAGGATGAAGCGGTCGCGGCCGGTCCACTTCGGATTCGTCGGATTGAAACGAAGGTGACGCGACCAGAGGGCCGTCGCGATATCGGCCATGCCCATGGGCATGCCCGGGTGACCGGACTTGGCTTTCTGGACGGCGTCCATGCTGAGGGCACGGATCGCGTTGGCCATCATCTGAGCAGAGGCTTGAGAGGTCATAGTATTTCTGTGAGCGGATTGAAGAAAACCGGAGGGAAGAAACCCCGAAAAGGCAAGGCGGCGACCTTCCCTAAGGTTTGTACGCCGCTGTCTGACTTAATCTATTATTTTAGCAACAAAAGGAGGGGGCCAACCGAGCGTGAAACCACGGAGCTCCTCTCCGCACATGGATTCGGAATGCGGAAACCCGCATGTCCGCAGACTTCCCATCCTGTTTTACCCAATTGCGGCTTATATCTCCGTCCTTCAGGGCGGAGATATAAGCCGCGTGTTTTTGATGAACGCTAGTATCATATAGGCATGAGTATTCGCCAAGGCTTTTCGTTCAAACTGAAACCCAACGGAGCTCAGGACAAAAAGATGTCCCGCTTCGCCGGCTGCACGCGCTGGGTGTACAACCAAGGGCTTGCTTGGAACGAAGAGCGCCGAACAGCG
>ENA-ORVB01001833-ORVB01001833.1-human-gut-metagenome-genome-assembly--contig:-NODE-1833-length-13129-cov-3.05216_pt1 | contig 13129 bp, 8 predicted proteins | sample MGYA00242090_ERZ509231 | MGnify/ENA primary metagenome ERZ509231 (study PRJEB26280, sample SAMEA2338798) | human gut metagenome | biome: human gut; feature: human-associated habitat; material: faeces...
CGAGTATTCAAACCGCAGCGACTAAAGTCACAAATATAGGTTATTTTATTTACTGAGAGCGTCTCCTTGCCTGCGGCAAACCAGAATTCAAACTCTATTATGCAGCTTCTTCAAACTGTGAATTATACAATTGAGCATAGAATCCACCTTTCGCAAGTAACTCCTCATGATTTCCCTGTTCGATAATATCTCCATCTTTCATCACAAGAATCACATCTGCATTTTTAATCGTAGACAATCTATGCGCGATTACAAAACTCGTTCTGCCTTCCATAAGATTATCCATCGCCTTTTGGATAAGAGCCTCTGTACGAGTATCTACAGAAGATGTTGCCTCATCAAGAATCATTACCTTGCTGTCTGCCAAAATAGCTCTTGCGATAGTAAGGAGCTGTTTCTGTCCCTGAGACACATTACTTGCATCTTCATTAAGTTCCATGTTGTAACCGCCTGGAAGTGTTCGGATAAAGCTGTCTGCATGAGCTGCTTTTGCTGCCTCGATAACTTCTTCATCTGTTGCATCCAAACGTCCATAACGGATATTTTCCATAATAGTTCCTTTATAGAGCCATGTATCCTGTAACACCATTCCAAATGCTTTACGAAGATCACGTCTGTTATAATCACGAACATCATGATTATCTAAAAGAATCTGACCACTATTTACATCATAGAAACGCATAAGCAGTTTCACCATTGTTGTTTTTCCTGCACCGGTAGGCCCGACAATTGCGATTTTCTGACCCGGCTTTACGTCTACAGAAAAATCGTTGATAATCGTCTGATTTGGATTGTAGCCAAAATTCACATGAAAGAATTTCACTTCTCCTGTTACGTTTTCTACAGATACCGCTCCCTCGTGTTCCTGATCTTCTTCCTCTTCTTCTAAGAATTCAAATACTCTCTCGGAGGCTGCTGTCATGGACTGTACCTGATTGATAACCTGAGCAATCTGCTGGATTGGCTGTGTAAAGTTCTTTACATACTGAATAAATGCCTGAATATCACCGACACCAATCGTTCCTCTAATTGCTAACAGTCCACCGGAAATAGCAACTCCGGCATACCCAAGGTTTCCGACAAATGCCATGATTGGCTGCATTAAACCTGACAAAAACTGAGATTTCCATGCGGATTCATATAAGACTCCATTGGTTTCATCAAATGTTTTTACCATATCTTTTTCTTTGTTAAATGCTTTAATGACCAGATGACCACCATAACTTTCTTCTACCTGTCCATTAATATGTCCAAGATATTCCTGCTGTGTGCGGAAATATTTCTGAGAAAACTTTACGACTGTAGACATTAAGATTGCCGATACCGGTAAAATGATAAATGCAATTAATGTCATTAACGGTGAAATGGTGAGCATCATTACAACGACACCAATAAGCGTTGCTGTTGAAGTAATAACCTGCGTTACACTCTGGTTTAATCCCTGACCTAATGTATCTACATCGTTGGTGATTCTTGAAAGAACTTCACCATAAGTACGACTTTCAAAGTACTTCATCGGCATACGGTTAATTTTCTCCGAGATTTCTTTTCGAAGGCGGTAACATATTTTCTGTGTTACGCCTGTCATAATCCATCCCTGTAAAAAGTTAAACACTGTACTTGTCAGATACAATCCTAAAGTAAGCAAAAGGATCTTTCCGATACGGGTAAAATCAATCCCGCCTGTTCCGGCAATCTTTTTCATCAGGCCTTCGGCCAGCGCAGTAGTTGCCTTTCCCATAACCTTTGGTCCAGCTACTGAAAATACTGTAGATATTGCCGCAAAAATCATTACCGCAAGAATCGCAAATTTATAATTTCCAATATAGCGAATGAGTTTCTTAAAAGAACCACTGAAGTTCTTTGCCTTCTCTCCACCTTGCATCATTCTTCTTCCGCCACCCATCGGGCCACGACCCCCCATTGGGCCTCTGTTTGATGTTCCTGCTTTATTTTCAGCCATTTTACTTACCTCCTTTCTTATGTTTTAACTTCTTGTCATCAGACTTTTCCTTTAATTTGTTATTTTCTTTCTCATCAATTTTTGTAGAAAGGATTTCTTTCTTATTTGTTTCCTTCTCTGCTTTTTCTTCTGCCAAACCTAATTTCTCAAGTCCAAGCTCCTTTTCAGAAAGCTGTGACTTAGCAATCTGAAGATATACCTCACAGTTTTTCAGCAGTTCTTCATGTGTTCCTTTTCCAACAATCTTTCCATCATCCAAAACAAGAATCTGATCTGCATGTAAAATCGTGCTGACTCTCTGCGCTACAATTACGATAGATGCATCCTGCACCTTTTCATTTAATTCCTTACGAAGTGCTGCATCTGTCTTCATATCAAGTGCGGAAAAGCTATCGTCAAATACAAGTACTTTTGCCTTTTTCGCAATCGCTCTTGCAATCGCAAGACGCTGTTTCTGTCCACCAGATACATTACTTCCGCCCTGGGCAATCGGACTGTCGTATTTTTCTTTTTTCGTCTCAATAAATTCTGTCGCCTGGGCAATTTCTGCTGCTTCTTTTATATCCTCATCTGTCGCATCTGCTTTTCCAAATCGCAGGTTAGAAGCGATTGTTCCTGAGAAAAGAACACCTTTCTGTGGCACAAATCCGATTTCCTCTCGGAGTTCTTCCATAGAAATCCGGCGAATATCTTTGCCATCTAATGTAATCTGTCCACCTGTCACATCATAAAATCTTGGAATCAGATTAACCAGCGTAGACTTTCCACAGCCGGTACTTCCGATAATTGCCGTTGTCTTGCCTGGCTCCACTTTAAAATCAATATCAGAAAGCACGTTATGTTCTGCTCCCGGATACTTGAAATCCACATGTGAGAATTCCAGAACACCTTTATGCTCCTTAAGCGTTTCTGGCTTCTTCACATTCTGAACAGAAGCTTCTGTCTTAAGAACTTCATCAATACGATCTGCTGCAACACCCGCTCTTGGTACCATAATAGACATCGCTGTCATCATAAGAAATGCCATAACGATCTGCATTGCATAAGTAATAAACGCTGTCATCGCACCAACCTGTAACGTACCCGCATCAATTTTTTGTGCGGAAACCCATGTGATTAGAATGGTAACACTGTACATGATAAACATCATTCCCGGCATCATAAACGTCATAATACGGTTTGTAAAAAGCTGCGTACCTGTCAACTTTTTATTCGCTTCATCAAAACGCTCTTTCTCTGTTTTCTCTCTGCCAAATGCACGAATAACAGAAAGTCCTGTTAAAATCTCTCTGGAAACAAGGTTAAGACCATCTACTAATGTCTGCATAATTTTGAACTTCGGCATCGCTATCGAAACAAGCAGCATAACAAATCCGAGAATCACAACAACCGCAAGAGCAATAATCCATTCCATTCCTGCTCCGGTCTGATACACTTTAATAATTCCACCAATTCCGATAATCGGTGCATACAAAAGAAGTCTCAGCATAACTGCTGTAACCATCTGAATCTGCTGAATATCGTTTGTACTTCTTGTAATAAGAGATGCTGTAGAAAAACGGTTCATTTCCGCATTTGAAAATCCCATAACCTTTTTATAGATTTTTCCTCGCAAATCCCTGCCAATACTCGCACCTACCTTAGAAGCAAGAAAACCGACTCCAATCGCCGCTACCAGAATCATAAATGCAATTCCAAGCATACGGCCGCCTTCTTTCCAGAGATAATCTGTCTGTATCTTATCGATATCTACTCCTGCAGCTTTATCACATTTTGTCGCATAGGCAACACCTGTAGAAAATAAAGTACTCTCTCCAATATCATTCATTTTCTTTTCGATTTCTTCTCTGGACTTCTGGATATCTTTGGCACTCATCATTCCTGTCTGCTTCATCTGATACAGCATTGGGCGCACATCAACGTAAATAACCTTTTTCCCGTTATCATCTTCCTCCTGAAAGCTTTTAAACTTCATGTTGAGCATCTTTCCAATCTCATCGACACTCATATCATCTATTTTATCCTTCATCGGAGCCATCGCAGGATTCGAAGCAATCGAATTCTTAATCATCTTCTTAAACTGCGATTCTTTTACATTTGACATGTTATGATTTAAGAAAATCGCTGTAAGAAATGTATCATCTAACTGATCCAGCTTCTCCTCATCCTCCGCCTTGCAAATGTAATACTCACCTTTTTTCTCATAAGTATCTTTCCATATTTTCTTCTCTTTCGAAGTCATATACAACTGCGAAATCTCATACTCATCCTCCGTCATTTTCACAGGAAGAATATGCTCCACACCTTTATTCTGAATTCCCACATCAATGATATCTGACGTATACTGCGGCAGCGACAAATCGCCAAACGCCTGCACAATAAGCAACATCACAATCGCAACGATCATATACCAGTATGGGGCCATATTTTTAAATATTTTTGTCATTCTTTATGTCCTCCAACTACTTTTTGTCAAAACAATTTTACTCTGACTACTATGTTCATCAAAAATCAGCATCGTTTATTATTATACTTTCCAATGCCTACTCGTTCATCCTCTTCAATAAAATCTCTGAGCACTCCTCCAAAGAAAACTTCGCTGTATCAAGAACCAGATCATAGTTCTTCTCGTCCTTCCAGTCCTTTTTCGTCCAGAACTTAAAATACTTTTCCCTGCCCCAATCCTTTCTGTCCATTAAACGACGTGCCTTCTGCATCGTGTCTACATTTTCCTTATCAAAAATGCGCTGTACCCTCTTCTCCTTATCACTACAGCGAACAAAAACTGTCACAACATCTTCGCAGGATTTCAAAATTTCTGTAGAACATCTTCCGATAAAAACCGCCGGACCTTCTGCATGAAGATTCTTGATTGTCTCTTTCATTCCATAAAAAATCTCATTAATTTTCGCCATATTTTCATACTGATTATAGCCTGCCATCATCGCAATATTATAGAGAAAACTTCCTACTTTATTCTCGTCAAACTCCTTAAGAGTTGCAATCTCTATGCCATATCCTTTCGCGGCCTCAATCAGCAACTGTCCATCATAGTAAGGAATCTGTGCCTCTTTCGCGATGCGAATTCCGATATCCCGTCCTCCGCTGCCAAATTCCCTTTCTATTGCCACTGACTTCATATACTGCATTCCTTTCTTCTAATCTGACTAACTCTTTGGTCATCATCTTCATCAATACTCCAAAAATTATCTAAAATTTCTCCCGGTCATTTTCCAGTGGCATTATCAGTCGATGCCATTAAAAATACTTCCTGTAAATGCTATCTGTAAATATTTCCGTAAAGTAATTCTGTTACTTTTGAAGTTCCTCATCCAGACTGCGAAGCATCTTCTGCATTATCTGGTTCATAAGTTCTTTCTCCTCATCCGTCACATAACGCATGACAACCTCTTTACATTCATTATGAACCTCCAGCATATTTTTCGCTGCTTCCACAGCCTTCTCAGTCAACTCAATGTGTCTCTTTCTGCGGTCATTCTCATCCTCTGTCAAAACGACAAAACCTTTCGCCCGTAAATTATCTACAGACTTTGAAATGTGTGCTTTGGATAAATTCTTCTCCTCCACAATATCTTTTGCTGTATCACCACATGGTGAATGATATAAAAATAAAAGAATCTCCAGTTCTACATTTCTCACTCCGTATTTCTGTGCAAACACCTCTGACTTTTTATCAAGAAGCTTACGCATCTTCATTCCACAGGTATTAATTAACGAATCCCGCATAGTTTTATCCTCCTGTTATGTATCTTTTTCATATTCCTTAGGTTGCCTTTCGGCAATTAGTTCACTAACGAACTTGTTTGCATATAATAATCCTTTTCTTTCCAAATGTCAATGGTGAATTTTGAATTACCGAGCTGGCGAGGCAGACGAACTCCAGAATTTACTTCATAAACTTGTCTATCGCCTCATTCAATGCTTCAATCGCCTCATCATCCCCCGTTTTTATCGCATCAACAATACAAGTTGACATATGTTCTTTCAATATAACCCGGCTAAGGCTCTTGACTGCGGCATCTACAGCGGCGAGCTGGATTAACACTTCGCTGCAGTCTCTTCCAGATTCAATCATAATTTTTATAGACTTCATATGACCTATAATCCGGGCAATTCGGTTTAGTTCGTTTTTCACGATTTGGGGCGAATGGGTGTGTGTATGAGTGTAAACATTTCCGTTTGCATCTACATGGGTATGGGTATGCTGGCACACTGATGCCTCTCCTGATTTATGAGTATGCTGATTCACTGACAACTCTCCTGATTTATGAGTGTGCTGATTCACTGATGACTTTTCTGATTTACCAATATGTTGATGTTCTGACAATTCCTCATGCTTATGAGAATGTCCTTCTTTATGTGTACTGTCATAGTGTACATTTCCTTGAATATCTTCCTGATTGTAAAAATTATTTCGATTTTTTATATATTCATTTTCTTGAATATGTATTTTCCCTATCTTTTTTGTTGTGTCATTTTTCTTATTATTTTCATTTCTATTATTTTGAATATGTTTATTTTCCATTTTTATCCTGCCTCGTATTATTAAAATTTGTGGTAATTTTGAATTTTGTAATATCCAGAGAGATAGCAGAGAAGATTACAAAAATAAAATCAATGTATATAAGATTAATGTTATAAAATCGTATAAAAGATATATTCCAGCAATTATTTTACTCATTGCAATAATATTATATGAAAATGATATTAAAAACGCCGCAATTTCATTACCGAATATAATAGATAAGTAATATCATTTTCTCATTGAAGTATTTATAATCCAAATATCACAATCCGCTCTCTCATATCATTTCCCGGAAATAAATCTCTGCAATCTATTTCGTCTTCAAACATAAATTCATCTACGGTCATTAAATAAGAAATATATTCATCTGACGGATAATAAAACAGTAGTTTTATCTCTCTTGGTTTTTCGTAATAGGATTCTAGTATCCTGTGTATCACTTTTTGCAAAATTTCAAGTGAAAATGGGTTAAAGAAGTAAATTCTATCTACTTCTCTTGGTACAGAAAAGTATTCGGCATTTTCCGCTTTAAATGCTACTCTTCCTGCTGAAATGGCTTTTTCTTTGTTTTCTATTGCTTTATTGTAGATTCTCTCATCATATTCCACGCCGATGGACCTGCATCTGGTCTGATAGGCAAGGAAAAAGTCTACACGGCCTTTTCCACACCCGTAATCAAGAAGTGTATTGCCTTTTCTTATGATTCCTGTGTTTGCCAGCCTTTCTAATACAGAATATGGCGTTGGTTCATAGGGATAATAATATTGTCCTGCATTGGAATCATCGCGTCCCATTGTATGGATTTTCAGTAGTTTATCCCATTTATTTTCATATATATCTTCTTTCATTTTTTATTTGCCCCTTTTTTTATTTTTCTCTTATATTCTCCTATTTTCTTTCATTTTCTTTCTCAGAATATTTCCTGTGATTCTCAATTAGTCTACCATAATCCCACTTCTAATCCAATCTTCCAAAATAGAAATTCATATTTTTTAAATAGAATATCAAATGTCATTCTTTTTTCTAAAATGCTAAACTCCAATCAAGTTAAGAAACACGCAAATAAAAAAAGAGGAGAGGAAAAATGGAAAACAACAGTAACAGTGGTGTTATATACCAGGGAAAAATACCAAATCGTGTGAAGTACTGCTTTGCCTTTGGTGCATTAGGAAAAGACTTAATCTATGGAATGATTGCAACTTTTTCTATGATTTATTTTACAGATATTATTAAAGTTGCTCCCGCATTTATCGGAAGTATGTTCTTCGTTGCAAAGTTGTGGGATGCTTTTAACGATTTATTTATGGGTATGATTGTTGATAATACGAGAAGCCGGTGGGGTAAATTCGTTCCGTGGCTTGTTATCGGTACATTGATTAACGCTTTTGTATTCATTACCGTATTTACAGACTTTCATTTATCAGGTGTAAGTCTTTGTGTATTTGCATCTGTCGTTTATGTTTTATGGGGAATGACTTATACGATTATGGATATTCCGTATTGGTCTATTATTCCTAACTTAACTTCCGACCCGGAAGAACGTGAAAAAGTATCTGTTTTACCAAGAATTTTTGCCAGCATCGGTCAGTCTCTTATCATCGCCGGCTTCGGTGTTCAGATTATCAAAGGACTTGGCGGCAACTATACTGGTTACCACAGATTTGCATTAATTATCGCAGCAACCTTTATTTTTACAATGGCTGTCTGCGTTATCAACCTGCCAAAGAAACAGCAGGCTACCGGAACTGCAGAGAAAATGAAATTCAGAGATATTTTCACTGTAATCAAAAAGAATGACCAGTTAAGATGGGCTGTCCTCTTAATTTTATTATACAATATTGGAATTCAGGCTATCATGGGTGTTGCTACATATTATTTCAGCTATGTTTGCAATAATGCCGGAATGTTATCTGCTTTCATGATCAGTGCATCTGTTGCAGAGGTAGTTGGATTATTAATCTTCCCTAAAGTCACAAAATTATTATCCAGAAAAAAGGCATTCTTAATGGCTTGTACGCTTCCACCAATCGGCCTTATCTTACTGCTCATTGTAGGATTTGTATGTCCTTCTAATATTCCTTTAACTGCAATTGCGGGAATTATCGTTAAAACTGGTACAGGTCTTGAACTTGGATGTGCTACCGTTTTCCTTGCAGACGTTGTTGATTATGGCGAATATGTATTAGGTGTCAGAAATGAAGGTGTCGTATTCTCCCTTCAGACATTAATCGTAAAACTGACCGCAGCTTTTACAGCTTTAGCAATCGGATTCGTATTAGAGTTAACTGGATACGTTCCAAATGCAGTACAGTCTTTAGCAACACAGAACTCCATCCGTGTGCTGATGTGCATTGTACCAGCTCTCGGCATCATTCTTGCTTACGTTGTATTTAAGACTAAATATAAGCTTAATGATGAGTTTATGAAAAAAGTAGTTGCTAAGATCAGTGGTAAAGCTGAAGAATAATCGCAGAATATTACACAAGGTATAAGATTAATCTAAAAATACAGAGCTATCTGCAATATAACAACAGGATACTGTGCAAAGTATATAACACTAACTATTCCGATTCATTAAATTTACAAACTTACATTTCAAATAAATTCTATGTTTCGGAACAGTTATAAAACATTATAGGGCAAATAAGTAAGGGCAAGTTGATTGATATAAAATGTAATCGACTTGCTCTTATTTATGGTACAATCTAAACGGCTACAAAATAATAAAATAAGTAGCAAAATCCATACCAAAGGAACTATGTCAAAAATAAATAACACAATAAATAGAAAAACAACTATAAAAAATAAATTTCAAAATAAACAACAACGTAACTATAAAAAAACAAACTTAAAAGCAAATACCATATAAATAACCACAAATAAACTACAGGAAAAATGAGGAAAAAATCTTGATAAACTTTACTATTATTTTAGCCGATGATGAACAGCAAATATTATATGGAATGAAAAACGGCATCGACTGGGAGAGCCTTGGTTTCTCCGTTGTTGGTACGGCACAAAACGGGAAAGAGGCCTTAGAACTCATTGAAGAATATCACCCAGACCTTTTAATCAGTGATATTAAAATGCCATTTATGGACGGTTTAGAGCTTTCTAAAACCATTCATGAGAACTACATAAACACGAAAATTATTCTTTTTTCCGGTTGGGATGATTTTGAATATGCCAGAACCGCTATCAGCTATGGAGTTTCACAATACATCATGAAACCAATCGACTACAACGAAATGCAGAAACTTCTCACTACAATGCATGAGGAACTCGAAAAAGAATATGCCGAGAAAATGAACCGCACCCGCTTGGAGAACATTTACACAGAAAGTATTCCTCTTCTTCGGCAGCAGTTTTTTACACAGCTTTTAACAGAAACTCTTACCGAAGATTATTGTACTCTTCAAATGAAAAATTTAAAACTGAATCTTGATTATGAAGTTTTTCACATCATTACTGTAAAGATTCGTGAAAATGATTTAAATGATGTTCTTTCCGAACTTTCCATCAAGGAAACGATTAAAGAATCTCTCGAAAAAATAACGGACCTCTACCATTTCGGTATGATTGACAGAGAAGTATTTTTGCTATGTGGCAATAAAAAGCACGATATTGAACGGATTACCCGTACTATACAGGAGGCCTCCGTCATTATCGAACGTATTTTTCACACGAAAATATCCTGCGGCATCAGTTCCAGCGGTACCAGTTTAAGGGCACTTCCTGTCCTCTATCAGCAGGCTCTAGAAGCACTTGATTATAATGTAGTCATTCAAGATGAGAGCTATACTTACTATAATGACATCCTTCCGCTCCAAAAGGATGCACCGCTTCAAAAAGACGATGACTGGAATTCCGAAGTAGATTCCATTGAGAAGATCATAACTCACTGTTCTGAAGAAGAACTGAAAACTGCTGTTTTAAATATGCTTGAACATCTACATGAAGCCCATTACAACTTAAATGAATACCAGATCGTCATATTAGAGATTTCCTTCTCCCTCGCCCGTCTTTATAAAAAATATCAGATTACCTCTGATAAAGAATTTGCCGGTTCCAAAAAAATGGCGGTAAAAATTCTTTCTTTAAACACTGGCGAAGAGCTCGACAACTGGCTTATTAATTATTTTCAGCTCATGCGTACATTGATTCAGAAAAAGCAGGTAGATAATAACGTTATTTTAGCAGAAAATGCAAAGAAATTAGTGGAGGAACATTTCCGTGAACCTGACCTTTCCGTAGAGTCCATTTGCAAGGAACTTCATGTGAGTTCTTCCTACTTTTCAAAAATTTTTAAGCAGGAAACGGAAACTACTTTTTTAAATTACCTCATCAGCCGCCGCATGGAAGAAGCGAAAATGTTACTGAAAATGACCGACTACAAAAGCCATGTCATCGGAACAATGGTCGGATACCCCGAACCAAATTACTTTAGCTATGTATTTAAAAAGCACTGTGGTATCTCTCCGGTAAAATACCGAAAACTTGGAGGGGAAAATAACTAAAAGGACCTTCTCCCGGCATCCAGAGTATGTTTAAAAAATGCTTTTTGCAAGATGTACGTCACAATTTACGGGAAATTTCCTTCCCTGACAAACGAAAGGATTTATTTATGAACAATAAAAAATTAAGCATTCGTGTTCTTTTTCCTTTAATAATGTCCATCTCGATTGTCTTCTGTATTTTAAGCTGCATGATACTGTTTTCTCATTATATTTCTACCTATCTTGTCCGTAAAACGATAGAAGAAACCAGCAGGCAGAAAAATGTACTTGCACAAAATATTGAAAATGAAATAGATTCAATCAATTCTATTATGAATAACATTTACTACAACACAATCAAAAAATATGATATTCAGGACAAGAACTTTAAAACTATTTTGGCAAATGAAATCACCAGCAATTCAGAAACAATCTATGGACTCGCTTTATATGATACAGATGGCAAAAACTTATGGCACTCTAACAATTTAACCAGTACTTCCATGCAAAATGAAAGCTGGTTTACTCAGGCAAAAGATAATATCGAAACTATTTGTTACGGCTCAAAAAAACTTGTTTATCCCGACAACGTAAAACAGGTATTTCAGATAAGCCGCTATGTAGAGTACATTAATCACGGCAAAATGAAATCCGGTGTTCTTTTAATGCAGTACTATACCGATTCCATCGATGCAATTTTAGAGCATTATAAGAATACGCAAAACTCTTACTGCTACCTGCTTGATAATACATCGAACTTTCTTTATCATCCGTTTATAAAAGAAATTTCTTCTGGTTTATATAAAGAAAACACTACTAAAATTGCTCTAAACAGCACCAATTACAGCATCAAAAAGCTACATGGTACAAAGTGGCTGATCGAACGTCAGCAGATTGGTTATACCGGCTGGAATATCGTCCTTGTCAGTTCCCTGTTTAATATTCACACAGAAAATATGGGTATTTATTATGTAATCTGGCTGCTTCTGCTTATCGTTGGAATTATTCTTGTTTTCACTGACATTTTGCTGTTCCATGACTTCACAAATCCTGTCTACCAATTACTCGATACCATGCAGGAATTCGGAAAGGGCAATTATGAAGTAAAAGCCGCAGAAAATGGAATTGGTGAACTGAAAACATTAAGTGCACATTTTAATATTATGGCAGAAAAATTACAAAACCAAATGGGCGAAATCCGTAGAAATGAACGGGAAAAACGAAAAATGGAGAAAAAACTTTTGCAGTCTCAGATTAACCCGCATTTTCTCTATAATACGCTGGACTCTATCATCTGGATGATACAGAGTGGCGAATATAAAGGTGCCGAGCAAATGGTATCCTCCCTCGCGAAGTTTTTCCGCATTTCTTTAAGCCAGGGAAAAGACATTATCCCACTGGAAAAAGAGTTGGAACACGCAACAAGTTACCTCGCTATTCAAAATATCCGTTTTAAGGACAAGTTTGAATTTTCCGTACAGGCAGACAAAAAACTTCTTCATTATCTCTGCCCCAAACTTTCTATCCAGCCTCTACTTGAAAATGCTATTTATCACGGTATGGAAGGTGTGTACGATGATGGCGAAATCACTATTTCTGTTTATGAAAAAGATAACCTTATTCACATTGACGTAAGCGATAACGGACTTGGTATGCCAGAAAAAGTTGTGGAATACATCATGCACAACCGGGTTGTTTCCAGCAAACGAGGCTCTGGAATCGGTGTGCGTAATGTCGATGAGCGAATCAAACTTATTTACGGTGAACAGTATGGTGTCACTATTGAAAGTGAATTAGATGAAGGAACAACCGCAACGATAATTATTCCGAAACTGGAGGAGACTGCAGAGATAAATTCAGATGAATCCAATAAAACAAAATTATAGAAAATCAGCAACTTGTAATAATCTAACAATACTACACTGAACTAAATCTATAATATATATTACAAAAAACTGCCCAAATAGACAGTAGCCAATAACACTAAATTAAAAGAAGTTATTAAAATCAGGAGGAAACTGATGAAAAATAATAAGAAAAAATATGCTTTAGTAATCATCTTAATACTCTTCATTGCCTTTTTTTCCTCGCAATGTATGATGACACGCACAAACACCGAAAGTA
>ENA-ORVB01001856-ORVB01001856.1-human-gut-metagenome-genome-assembly--contig:-NODE-1856-length-12961-cov-2.77607_pt1 | contig 12961 bp, 12 predicted proteins | sample MGYA00242090_ERZ509231 | MGnify/ENA primary metagenome ERZ509231 (study PRJEB26280, sample SAMEA2338798) | human gut metagenome | biome: human gut; feature: human-associated habitat; material: faeces...
AATTCCAAAAGTACCCCATGATGTTCCTGTCGCAAAGGCAAGTCCTGCTCCTACTAAAAAGATGATTGCCGGTAAAAATTTCATAAAACTTCCGGCACAGCCCTGCATCACAGTATCCACAAACTCCGCTGCACCAAGACTGTCTGTCATTGCTTTTAAAGTCCAGGCAAATGATAAAATCATAATTGCCGGTACCATCGCTTTAAATCCTTCCGGAATACATCCCATACATTCACGGAATGGAAGAATTCGACGTGCCACATAAAAGATAATAGTAATTAAAATACCAAACATACTTCCGATTACCAGCCCGACAGAAGCATCACTCTGTGAAAAGGCAGTTACAAAATCCACGCCGGAGAAAAATCCGCCTGTATAAATCATACCCAATACACAGCAGACAACAAGACTTAAGATTGGAAATACCAAATCTATTACTTTTCCTCTCTGTGTTACGGTCTCATTTTCCGCTGTTGCATAAGGACGAGCTGATGTAGTATAAATATCACCATTGATTGCATTGTGCTCATGTGTTCTCATTGGACCAAATTCAGCTTTTAATAAAACCATTCCAACCATCATAACCAGCGTTAACAATGCATAAAAATTATACGGAATCGCTTTTACAAAAATCGTAAGTCCATCTTCGCCCTCAACAAACCCACTGACTGCCGCTGCCCAGGATGAAATCGGAGCAATAATGCAGACCGGAGCTGCAGTTGCATCAATCAAATATGCTAATTTTGCACGTGAAATATTTTGTTTATCTGTTACCGGACGCATAACACTTCCTACAGTAAGACAGTTAAAATAATCATCGATAAAAATAAGAACACCAAGTAAAATAGTTACAAGCTGTGTTCCGATACGACTCTTGATTTTTCTGCCGGCCCATCTGCCAAAAGCAGCAGAACCTCCTGCTTTATTCATCAGACATACAACCGCACCTAAAATAACAAGAAAGATTAAGATTCCCACATTATAAGAATCCGATATAACAGAAATAAATCCTTCCTGAATCATATGGACAACGGTTCCTTCAAAACTAAAGTTCGAATAAAACAATGCTCCCACTAAAATTCCAATAAATAAGGAACTGTACACTTCTTTTGTAATCAATGCTAACACAATCGCTACAATCGGAGGCACCAGTGCCCAAAAAGTAGCATACATTTTCGGCACGTATTCTGCTGCCTCTCCATCTGCGGCAAAAACTGTCACCGCACAGAAAAAGGTCAGCATGAGAACTGCCATCCCTCCTGTAAGCAGTTTTTTTCTTACGCTTTTCATAAATTTTCCTCTCTTTCTTTTGGAATGTACTCCATAAGAGTACATTTGATTTCTTTATTTACCGGACTTTGTAACATCCAAGTCGAAGATTAAAACAAAAGAAAAACCATGAACGGTTTTTCTTCGCAAAGAACCCATTCATGGTTTTTATTCAAAATAACCCTGAGATAGCTCTCCACATTCGTGACAGTATAATGCATCTTATCCATTATCCCAGAGATTGTATTTTTGAGTGCAAATCCATCCCTTCGGCAGTCTCCCCTTTCTTGTTTACCTGTCACTCACCATCTGGTAAAAAATACTCTTGAAGCCCGCACCTCTATCTTTTCCTCTTTTTATCTTTTTATCCGGCTTATGCCAGAAATCTTTTTCTTTAACAATTATACTATACCATCTTACAAAGCAAAATCCAATACTTTTCGACAAAAACTTTTCGATATGCGTTTTACACAAATTATATTGTATAAATTCCAAAATTATGTTAAAATAGTATAAACAAAATTCGGATTCATTCTATATTTTTTATGTATTCTGAAAAATTTTTGAGATATTGTATATGCATTTAAGGAGGGGTTTTTATGTCAAAACAGGTAATTACAATTAACCGTACTTATGGCAGTAATGGACGTTTGATTGGAAAAGCACTTTCAGAACGTCTAAACATTCCTTTTTATGACAAAGAATTAATCGAACTGGTCAGTCAGGAATGTAATATTCCAGCAAAAGAATTAGAAAAAGTAGATGAAAAACGCGCAAATCAATGGCATCTTCCTCTAAAAGAAGCAATGCAGATGGAACCACAGTATCATTTTCGTCCTATGAACGACGTATTGTTTGATGCACAATCGACTGTTATCCGTGACCTTGCTGAAAAGGAAGACTGTATCATTGTTGGACGCTGTGCAGATTACGTGCTTCAGGAAAAGAAAAACTGCCACCGGGTCTTTATCTATGCTCCATTTGACTACCGAGTTCAGACTGTAATCCATCGGCTCGACCGCAACGAAACCAGCGCCAAACGACTTGTCAAAAAAATGGATAAAGAACGCCGTTATTACTATGAATATTTTACAGACCGCAAGTGGATGGATATGAACCATTATGATTTATGCATCGACAGCAGTAAATTTTCAGAAACAGCCATCTTAGATATCTTAGAGACTTTGTATCTAAAATAATTAATCTCCGTGAGCTAATAACCGAACTTCTTAACTTAAAAGGGAGTGTCAGACTGGCACTCCCTAAAAGCATCATCATTATTTATTTTTAATTTTAGTTATTTTATTTTTGTAAAGCATCCTTAAATTTTTACCACTCTAAGAGTACTGCTCCCCAGGTAAGCCCTGCACCAAATCCGGAAAGCACCAGTTTATCTCCTCGATTTAGCATCCCATTTCGGTTCATTTCATCAAGCAGAATCGGAATACTTGCTGCAGATGTATTTCCATACAAGGATAAATTCATTGGAAACTTCTCTTCCGGCTCTTTTAAACGTTTTGCAACAGACTGAATAATTCTGCTGTTTGCCTGATGCAGAATATAATAACGGATTTCTTCTTTTTTTACTTCTGCTTTTTTCAGAACTTCTTCCACACACTCCGGCACCGTCTTTACTGCAAATTTAAAAACCGGTTGCCCTTCCATATACAGGTACTCTTTTGTTTCTGATTCATGATTCAGCAAATTTCTGGTTTCTCTTGCCTTACAGCTTAAAACTCCTTTTCCTGCCCCATTTGATTTCTGAACCAGTTCTAACACACCTGTCTCTTCTGCACTGACAACCGCTGCTCCTGCTCCATCCCCAAATAACACACAGGTACTTCTATCACTCCAATCTATCATTTTTGACATCGTTTCTGCTCCGACAATCAACGCTTTTTGATAGATTCCACCTTTTATATACGCCTGCGCAGTACTTAAAGCAAATAAAAACCCTGAGCAGGCTGCACTTAAATCAAATGCCACAGCATGTTTTGCACCGATTGCCTCCTGCACCTGACACGCTGTATTTGGGAAAAAATAATCCGGTGTACACGTTGCCACAATAATAACTTCAATTTCTTCCGCAGTGACACCTGCATTTTCTAATGCTCTTTTTCCTGCTAAAATTGCAAGACTCGTTGTGTTTTCTTCTTTTGCAACCCTTCTCTCTTTGATTCCTGAACGACTGCTAATCCATTCGTCACTGGTTTCTACTATCTTAGATAAATCTTCATTTGTTACAATCTGCTCTGGAACTGCACTTCCTGTTCCTATAATTCTGGCTGTCATTTTATTTACCTCTATCTTCAAATATTTTGATAATCAAACAATCTATAGCAAGTATACAAAGAAAGAGGTTATTTGTCAACACAAACAACCTCTTCTCTTACGCAGTCTTATTCACTTTTTTTATTTCTTCTCTCTTGGTTCATAAATTTTCCTGATTTCCTGTGAGAGTTCACGATTTAAATCATCTAAATCTACAACTGAGTGAGGCTCATAATTGGAATAACTGTTTTTCTGTTCCTGCTCTTTTGGCTCGTCCTCTCTCTGATTCCGGTTTCTTCTATAAGAAGAATCCTCTTCCTTGGAAATTCCTTTCCGGTTTGGATTTCCTTTTTTCTTATTCGCAGTCTTATTATCCTGCTTTGTTACTACTTTATTGTTAGTCTGATAAACCGTTTTTTTCTTTTTTTTCTTTCTTGATGGCAGGGATGGAAGTGTCGGAAGTGAAAAACTTCTTGGGCTTCTTTTTCTTCTATCTGAAAATCTGTCTGACGAAAAACCTCTTTCTCGACTTTGTTTGCGCAGATAAGGTCCTGCCTGTATTACAATACCAAATATTCCAAGAATCAGTCCTAAAAGCCAGACCGCTGCATTTTCCTGCATTTTAGAAAGTTCAAACAGGCATTTTACTGCTCCAATTCCGCCACACAGACCAGTAATTACAATCACTACATGTCTCTCATATCCTAATGCCATCGTCGCTACTACAATTCCGACTGCCAGACAGATAATCCGGCTTGTCACATCTTCTCCTGAAATAAAGGAAGAAGCCAACCAGTAAATCAATCCGGTACAAAGAATAATACCTGCTTTATAAAAGCACCAGGCTATCATCCCAAGAAACAGCGCAGCCAATGCTCCGGCAATTAAAATATAACTCTGTTTTCCTCCAAGATAATACCATGCTGCCGCACCTCCGGCTACTGCTCCGATTGCCAGTCCTAAAAGAGTTCCCCATACTTTTCTAAGCCGATATCCCATAAAACAGTTTAGCAGTGCAAATATCATTCCTGCCAGTAAAATCCCCATCATATATTTCTGTGTTATATTCCCATATTCTGAAACTACCATGTTTAATATCTGTGTTATATTCATCTCTTTCTACCACCTCTCGCACCTACCTACCTTAACACACATATTTTAACTTCTTAAGTTCATTAATGTGAATTTTTTATTTCTTTTCCTTTAAGATATGAATTACGAATGTAACATAATGTTTCTTTTTCACCTTTTTCTGCCAACATTCGTAATAAAAATTCCAAATCACGGTTTGTATCCTCATGCACAAACCACAATTTGCCCTTACTTTTCAAAAAATATTCTAAAGGCGCACGGTTAGTATAAGATTCCGGATGATACACTTTTGAAGCACAAATCCTGTCCATCACCATCTCCGCTATATAATTCCTCGGCATCGGCACTCCTTTTATAATGGTATCACAATCAATCCCATAATCTACCCAATGTTCAAAATGATGTTTATTTCTTCCATAGTGATGAATCCACGCTGTTGAAAGCCCTGTTGCTTCTCTCTCCGCATTGTTTGGACTGCGGTTTCCCTGATAATATTTACATCCTGCTGAAAATTCTGTCCATGAATACTTTGACAAATCATGGAGCATTCCCTGCCGATATAGTCCTATTTTAAAGCAATATTTCATAACCATCAGTTTATGTTTTGTAATTGTTTTAAAATGTTCCCAGATATGCATTAATTCTCATCCTGCTTTCCTTTTAAAATTACTACGGTTCTTGGTCCGACCTTTATTGTTACTTTCTTCCTTTGAATTTCTTTTTTCTTTTTATTTTTTTCTGTCTTTTCTTCTTTTAAAATTTCCGTTTCAATCTCTGCGTCTTCACCACTTGTCAGAATCTGTTCCCATGACATTTTTTCTGAAAGACTTGGCAGTCCAAATTCATGTTCATTCCAGTGAAAATTATAGGCTGCAAAGAGCAGCTCTTTTTCACATCCGGCATAATCTTCACAGTATAGAATTCCTATGTGACGGTACTGCGGACTTCCGGAATAATACCACGGCTGATTACTATGATAAGAAATATCCGGATATCCCACAGCTTTATAATCTGCCCCTTTTAATTCGCTTTCCAGATGCAAAATCGAATGCATTTTTCGAATGGAAACCGCTTCTTTTACAAATTCAAACAGTTCTTTATTCTGACGCAGTTTTTTCCAGTTCACCCATCCTGTTTCATTATCCTGACACCAGGCATTATTGTTTCCGCCCTGTGAGTTTCCAAACTCATCACCCTGAAAAATAAGCGGTGTTCCCTGACTTAACAACAGCATAAGAAAAGCATTTTTCAACTGTCCCATGCGAAGCCGGCGAATACTTTTTTTTCTGCTGTACCCTTCTGCCCCACAGTTCCAACTGCAGTTATACTCAATTCCATCCCTGCCATTTTCTCCATTTGCCTCATTATGACGCTCATCATAAGAGACCATATCCATCATTGTAAGACCGTCCTGGTCTGCCATATAATTAATCACACCACTGTTTTTGTAATTTCTTTTATTTCGATAAAGAAATTCTTCTATCATTCCCTCATCACTTTTTAAAAGATGACGCATACAATATAAAAATCCCTCATTGTACTCTGCAATATGACGAAAAGACGGAATCTGTTTTTGATAAATCTGCTCTGCATTAATATCAGAAAAAAATAATTTACTCTGTGAAAGCCATTTATCTTTTACCAAAACTTCCGGCAATACGCCCTTTCCCATCAGATGAAATCCATCAATATGATACGTTTTCATCCAATAATGCAGAATATCAAGTATCTGTGAAGAACCAACACTTCCATCAAAATAAAACTCCATCAGGCACTCAATTCCTGCACCATGAAGCGAATCCACCATCTTACAAAATTCCTGATATGGATAATCGGTACTGCAAAAAGAGGCCTTTGGTGCAAAATAATTTGCTTCTCCGGTATAGCCCCAGCAGTTTACCCGTACCTGTTTTTTTCTTTCTCCAAAGTGTTCTGGTTCTTTTACTTCTTTTGAACATTCCCGATACTCGTAAGTCGGCATAAAAAGCACACCTGTAATTCCCAGCTTTTTTAAATAAGCGATTTTCTGCTCTACTCCACGAAATGTTCCTTTCTCCCTTACTCCGGAATCCTTATCTTTTGTAAAAGAACGAACCTGTAATTTATACAAAATACTGTCTGAGAGTAAAATCGGAGAAAATTTTTCATTTTTCCAGTGATAATTTTCTTTTTGATACCGACATCTTACTGCATGTTCTTCTTTTGGATATTCTTTCCCAAAAGAACTCACTCCGCTTAAAGAATGTGCATAAAAATCCTGCTGCACTTCCCCATCCACACAATAGTTATACTCATACTCATCCATTGAAATTCCGGATATCATAACTGCCCGATAGTCTCCAAAACTTTTTTCTTTTGAAAGTGGAACAGCTATCTCTGGTCTGCTTTCCCCTTTTTTATAGAAAAGCAGACTTACTTCTTTCTCTGCTTCTATACATGCTGTAAACACATATCCTTTTCTTGTTTTTACGACACCCGGCCTTTCCGGATAAACGGCTCTCCACTGCAGTTTATTTTCCGTCTCACTCACACATTCTCTGGACAAGTTTTTCACCTCATTTCAATTTTTCCTGTTCCTTACACAGCACTTCCATTCTGTCATGTACACTCGAAGCATCAGACTCATCAGTCATTGTGACAATCGTATCCCCATTCATAAGAATCGTATGTCCCTTTGGAATGAGTTCATTTCCACTTCTTTTAATTGCTACTAACAGACAGTTTTTTGGCCATTCTACCTGCTGTATCATTTTATTTTGAATTTCACATCCATAACTTACAATATATTCCTGTAAAACCTTTTCTCCGGTCTTTTTCGAAACTTTGATTCCTCGTTTCTTTAACAAATTGGTAAGCAGACTTTCATAAATCGGTTCGGATTTAAATGCCGTAGCCACCAGATAAGCGACAATTGAAACCAAAGATAACGACAGCATCTGGCTGAAACTTCCTGTCATTTCAAAAATCAGAATGATTCCGGTAATCGGTGCTCGTACAATTGCTGTAAAATAACCAGCCATTGCCAGTACAATAAAATTGCTGATATACTGTGAATCCATCCCAAGATATGTGACTGCAAAAGAGGCATAAGCGCCTCCAATTAAAGAACCTAATACTAAAAGCGGAAAGAAAATTCCGCCAGGTGCTCCCGAACCAAAAGAAACGCATGAGAAGAATAACTTCATCACAAACAGAAACAGGATTCCCTTTAACATCATATTGCCTTCGGCGACCATATCAACCAGATTATGTCCGCTTCCAAGAATTTCCGGCATTGTAAATCCAAAAAATCCTGCCATCAAAAACGGAATTAACAGTTTTATCGTCTCTGATCGTTTTCCTTTTATTTTTCCAAACAATTCCTGACTCTTTAACGTTACTTTATTATAAAAAGCACCCATAATACCTAAAATAATTCCCAGTGCTATGATATGTCCATAATATGAATCAGGAATTGCTCCTGTCACCTCAAACTGAAAAACCGGACGAAATCCCATAAATTCCGCCGAAATATAATCTGCGGTAATCGACGCTGTCATAACGGAAATCAAGACCGACACCGAAAAGTTTTTATGTATCTCTTCTAATGAAAACATCACACCTGCAAGCGGTGCATGAAATGCTGCGGCAAGTCCGGCACTTGCTCCACAGGTAATCAAATATTTTTCTTCTGTTTTTCCTCTTCCAAGCAGGCTCGAAACCGCTTTTCCTGACATTGCTCCAATCTGAATCGACGGGCCCTCTCTTCCCAAAGAAAGACCTGCAAACAAAGATAAAAAACCTCCAAGAAATTTTGCTGGCAGAACCCTCCACCAGACCTGATTTAATTTTCCTGCCATTTCACCTTCTACCTGTGGGATTCCACTTCCCGAAATAAAAGGTTCCTTTTTTACCAGCCATCCAACAATACATGCCAGCGTAAATAAGATAAAAAACCAGACTCCTACTGCAAATGGATACTCTCTTCCTAACGCAAGCACAAAATTCATAACTTTTCCCGCATATTCCAAAAGGACACGATACGCAAGTACAATCAATCCTGCTACAACTCCAACTAAAAAGCCTTCTACTGTCAAGATTGATTTAAAATGCGCAGCCCTTTTTATCAAATGAGACGTATCTTCTTTCACTTTCTCTTCCCCTCTCTCATCCGTAAATGTGCTCTTAAAATCTTTCCAGAAACATTAAGAGTACATTTAGAGTAATACTTTTATTATACGTGCCCATAGTAAAAATTGCAATTGCCAATTGTCAATGCTTGAAATCTTTCAAGTCATCTGGTACTATTAATATAACACTATAAGTATTAAGAAAGAGGTAATTACCAATGAGTGAAGAGACTTTTACAACCAATATCGGAGGATGTGACCCAAGTGACTGTGCGTCCTGTACTTCAGACTGTGCCGGAGCCGGACAGGCAATTCCACGCGTTCCAAATCCTACCATTAAGCTGACCTTAGAAGACGATTCCGTTTTAGAATGTGCCGTACTGACTACTTTTGATGTAGAAGGATTTGGCGAATACATTGCACTGATTCCATTAGATAAAAACGGCAAAAATAAGAGTGGAGAAACTTTCCTTTTCCGTTATCATGAAGAAAACGGAAATCCTGTTATCAATAACATTGAACGTGAAGATGAATACATGGCTGCTGCTGAAAGCTTCCAAAACTTTATCGAAAATCTTCCTCACGAAAATGAAATAGACGAAGATCCAGAGGATGAACCAGGCGAAGAACAGGACGAAGATATCTTTGCCGAATAAAAATACTATAAACTATAATATGTAGTCTCACCAAACCCCAAAAGTTTCCGAAACTACATTCATTTTAAAGGGAGGGAATACTTTGGAACAATTACAAATCTGGGACAGTCATGTTCATTTATTTCCACCGGAAATTTATAATAACTGGGAAACTTATGCTGCCCGCGACTCGTGGTTTGGCGTTCTGACCAAAAAGCCGGAAAACCACAAAGGAACCGAAGAAGCCTGGGCCAATGCCGAAGAAGCGCTTGACTGTGCCACACAAGCCGGGATTCATGGTTTAGTCATGCAGGGATGGTACTGGAACGATGCGGGACTGATGCGTATGCATAATGACTATATGGCAGAAAGCATGAAAAATCATCCAGAACGCTTAAAAGGATTCATCTCAATCAATCCAAAATTCAAAAAAGAAGCAATTTCAGAAATCGAACGCTGTGCCAAACTCGGCTTCTCAGGAATCGGAGAACTTGGTCCCGGCGGAAACGGCTATGATTTTAATGACCCTGATTTTATCGAAGTCGTAGAATGCGCAAATGCCTATCATCTGCCAATCAATATCCACTGCGGAGAGCCAGTCGGTCATCCTTATCCGGGAAAAGACATGACCTCCCTTGCGCCGCTTCCTGGCTTGATTTTAAAATATCCAGATGTTACATTTATTTTAGCTCACATGGGTGGTGGACTTCCTTTTTATGAATTAAATCCACGTTATCATGGAAAGTTCAAAAATGTCTATTACGATACAGCCGCAAATCCACTGCTTTATCACATCAGCAGTTTTCGTGCTGTTATTGGTTTGATTGGAAGCAAACGACTGCTTTACGGAAGTGATTTTCCACTGCTTTTATATCCGTCTAAAAACAGAGAAATGGATTTTTCCATGTTCGTCAACCAAATAAGAAACGATGCCTGCCTTTCCAAAGAAGAATGGAATGATGTGATGGGTAATAATTTACGACGCATTTTAGATATTTAAACAAAACTATATTGAATCCGAAAAGGAACGCATGCTGCACTTTAACTGACAACATGCGTTCCTTTTCTTATTATCTTATTATCTTATTTTCTTATCTTATTTTTTTATTTTTCTAAACTCGGAATTGCAACTTCTAAGTCTACATCCTTTGCATAGTCCACACCATCAAGATGAAATCCAAACATCTGATAAAAATCCTGCCAATATCCATCAATATCTGAAAGTTCTGCTACATTTTCTGTTGTAACGTTTTTCCAACACTCCATTACTTTATCCTGAACTTCATCGGAAAGTTCCCAGTCATCCATACGGATTCTTCCCTGTTCATCTGTTATCGGTTTTTCTACAAATAATTTTTCATGAAATAATCTTGAAATCTGTTCAATACATCCCTCATGAGTTCCCTGTACTTTCATCACTTTATAGAGAATTGCAAAATACAGCGGTACAATCGGAATTGCTGCACTCGCTTGTGTTACCAGTGCTTTATTGACAGAAATATAAGCCTTAATATCTGAATATTTCTCATTAATTTTTTCTGCGGTCTTTGTCAGATGACGTTTTGCCTGACCAATTGTTCCATCATAATAAATTGGATAAGTCAGCTACTGTTACGGCATTTTCAGAAAGCACACCTGCGCCGTGAAGTGTGTCCATCCAATCCATCCAGTCTTCTCCGCCCATTACTTTAATTGTACCTTCTAATTCCCCATCTTTCGCAGGTTCTACGGTCTTTGTCACAATTGTATTATTTCTTAAATCCAGACTTTTTTCTGTAAATGCTTCGCCGGTCGTCTTTAAGGAAGAAGCCCATACCGTTCCATCTGCAGTTGTTCTTCTAGGTGCTGCCAGACTGTAGATTACCATATCAACCTGTCCTAAATCTTCTTTAATCATTTCAATGACTTTTTCTTTTACTTCTAAAGAAAACGCATCTCCATTTATTGATTTTGCATAAAGCCCATTTTTTTCGGCTTCTTTTTCAAATGCAACAGTATTATACCATCCCGGAGTTGCCGTACGTTTTCCATTTGATGGCTTTTCAAACATGACTCCAATTGTGGAAGCCTGACATGCAAATGCAGCTGTAATACGGCTTGCAAGACCATATCCGGTCGATGCTCCAATTACTAATACTCTCTTTGGTCCTTCTATCGTTCCTTTATCTTTTACATAAGCAATCTGTCGTTTTACGTTCTCATAACATCCTGTCGGATGTGCGGTTGTACAAATAAACTCTCTTACCTTTGGCTCTACAATCATCTTATTTTCCTCCGCCATTTTCCTTTTCTTCCCAAATAGTTTGATTCTCAAAGTATATTATCATAAAAAAAAAGGAAATGCAAGGTTTGTTTTTTACTTCTTTCACTCCCCAAGCATAATTTCCTTTTTTCTTAACTTGTTACAATTTATTACTGCTATTTACTGTCGCATTTATTTGTTGTACTTCCAAATCCACCATTTCTGATTTCCACTACATCATCATCCACTGTGATTCCATATTCCACGAAAATGCCCTGTGCAAATCCAGTTCCGGCTTCCACATTGATTACTTTGCCTTCGTTGGAATCATTTGTAATTTTAATAAACATATGACCCTCATTATCCGAATAAAAATAATCACTGTCAATAATCCCTACTGTATTATTTAACTGTAAACGATATTTAAATCCCAGACCGCTTCTCGGGTAAACTTTTAAAACCCAGCCCTCTTCCATCTGTACACGGATTCCGGTTGGAATCTTAATCGTCTCCTGTGGTTTTAACTCAAAGGTAAGCGGGCTGAAGAAATCATACCCGGCACTTCCTGAAGTCGCACGCTTTGGGAGCTTAACAGATTCATAGATGCGTTCTAATTCTTCACCGGAAATCTTGCCAAAGGTATCCTGCCATCCCTCCGCAAACTGTTCTTTACTGACTTTCATAAATTTAGCAATTCGTTTCATATCGACTTATCCCTCCGCATGCAGAATAATCTGCTTTTCTTTCAATGATTTTTGTACATCAATCACTCTCTGATTGGAACTGCCTTTCCATTTGAGTGCCACATTTTTCTTCTCTATCATAAATTCTCCGTCTACCAGTACATCCAGATAATTTAAGATTTCTTCGCCTTGCAAAGACTCCCATAATGCACCTGTATACAACCAGATTGTCTTTGACGGATACTTTTCTTTGATTTCTTTTGCAAGCTTTGTTACCTCAGATATATTCTGTACATAAAGCGGATCTCCACCGGAAAATGTAATTCCGGAAATATAGGCTTTTTCCAGTTGTTCAAAAATCTCCTGCTTCGCAGACTCATCAAATAAAATTCCACTGTTCGGATCCCAGGTTACAGGATTCTGACACTCTTTGCAACAATGAGAACATCCGGATACCCATAAAACCACCCGAAGTCCGTCTCCATTTAACATATCATCTTTTGTGATATTATGATAACGCATTTTTTTGCCTCCCGTAAATTTAATGTACTTTCGGAATCTTTCTGTGCTTGATTTTGTGAGAAGATTTTTTGTCAGGTGTGCCCAAATTTTTGAGGCGTACGCGGTGCGTACGTTTAAAAAGGGAGAACCGCTTATCGC
>ENA-ORVB01001863-ORVB01001863.1-human-gut-metagenome-genome-assembly--contig:-NODE-1863-length-12933-cov-5.1369_pt1 | contig 12933 bp, 11 predicted proteins | sample MGYA00242090_ERZ509231 | MGnify/ENA primary metagenome ERZ509231 (study PRJEB26280, sample SAMEA2338798) | human gut metagenome | biome: human gut; feature: human-associated habitat; material: faeces...
TACGCAGCAATGCGGCGGACATCTGGAGCTGCAATCTGCGCCAGGAAAGGGAACCGAGCTGACTGCATATTTTGCGGCAGATAATATTGACAGACCGCCGCTGGGAGATATTGTGAGCAGCGTGCAGGTGCTGTTGGCGGGGGCGCCGCAGCTGGAGCTGGAATTTGCCTATAACGGCGCCAACGGCTCGCTGGTGTTCAAAACGCAGGAGGTCAGAGAAATATTAGGCGAAGCGTGTGACTTTGCCAATCCTGAAATATATGCCTGGCTAGGTGCTTATTTAAAGGAGCAGCTGGCACAGGTGCAGGGTAAGGAGGTATAAACGAATGAAAAGCTTAGCGGATTTACACGCTTTGAGAGATAAGCTGAAGGCAGATATCAAGCTGCGTCAGAGTTCCGGAACTAAAATTATTGTAGGCATGGGTACCTGCGGTATCGCTGCCGGTGCGCGCGAGGTTATGAGCGCTATCCTGCAGGAGCTGAACAAGCGTCATTTATTTGATGTGCAGGTGCAGCAGACAGGCTGTATCGGCATGTGCGAAAAAGAGGTGCTCGTTGACGTAGTGCGTCCGGGTGAAGCACGCATTACCTATGGCAAGGTAACCCCGGAGGATGTTCCCAAAATTATCGCAGAGCATGTGGTAAACGGTCATATTGTGGAAGAGCTTGTCGTAGGCAGGCTGGATCAGGAATAAGCCGCAGGCAGGGTACACAGTTGTTGGAGAAGCTGATGTATAGTAGCTTGTAAACAAAACAGGTGGAGGAAAAATATTATGCAGCATATAAGAGCTCACGTTTTAGTGTGTGGCGGTACGGGCTGTAAGGCTAACGGCTCGAAGGAAATCCAGCTGACTTTTGCCAGAGAGCTGCAAAAGTTCGGCCTGCAGGATGAGGTTATGGTTGTCGAAACAGGCTGCCATGGCTTCTGCGAGCACGGACCGCTGGTTATCGTTTATCCGGAAGGCACTTTCTATTGCGGTGTAAAGCCGGAGGACGTTAAAACCATTGTTGAAGAACATTTATATAAAGGACGCATCGTACAGCGTCTGCTTTATCGTGAACCCATCAATCAGGAGCAGGTTCCGCGTTATTCGGAAATCGGCTTCTATAAAAAGCAACATCGTCTGGTTTTGGCTAACTGCGGCGCTATCAATCCGGAAGCTATTGAAGAGTATATCGCCGTAGGCGGTTATGAGGCATTGGCTAAGGCTGTTACGCAGATGACTCCGCAGGAGGTTGTGGACGAGGTCAAAAAATCCGGCCTGCGCGGTCGTGGCGGCGGCGGCTTCCCGACCGGTATGAAATGGCAGTTTGCCAAAAACTCCGAGAGCGATAAAAAATATGTTATCTGTAATGCGGACGAGGGTGACCCGGGCGCATTTATGGACCGCAGCGTTCTGGAGGGCGACCCGCACCGTGTATTGGAAGGCATGGCTATCTGCGGCTATGCTATGGGTGCGGATGAAGGCTATATCTATGTGCGTGCGGAATATCCGCTGGCTATCAAACGCTTGCGTACCGCTATTGCTCAGGCTGAAGAAATGGGACTGTTAGGCGAGCATATTTTTGAAAGCGATTTCAGCTTTACTATTCATATCAAAGAGGGCGCCGGTGCCTTTGTCTGCGGCGAAGAAACTGCTCTGATGGCTTCTATCGAAGGCAAGCGCGGCATGCCGCGGCCGCGTCCGCCTTTCCCTGCGGTCAGCGGCCTGTGGGGCAAGCCGACTAATATCAATAACGTAGAAACCTTTGCCAATGTTGCGCAGATTATTGTTAACGGCGCAGACTGGTACTGCCAGCTGGGTACAGAAAAATCTAAGGGCACCAAGGTTTTCGCTTTGACCGGCAAAATCAATAATACCGGTCTGGCAGAGGTGCCGATGGGTATTACCATGCGCGAGATTATCTATGATATCGGCGGCGGTATTACCAACGGCAAAAAGTTTAAGGCTGTACAGATCGGCGGTCCTTCCGGCGGCTGCTTGCCTGAAAGCATGCTGGATTTGCCTGTAGATTACGATTCCTTGATTGCTGCCGGTGCTATGATGGGCAGCGGCGGTCTGGTTGTTATGGATGAGGATACTTGCATGGTTGACGTTGCCAAGTTCTTCCTGAACTTTACGCAATCGGAATCCTGCGGCAAATGTACTCCCTGCCGCGAAGGCACGAAGCGTATGCTGGAAATCCTTACCCGTATTACGGAGGGCCAGGGACGCGAGGGCGATATCGAGCTGCTGGAAAACCTGGCCAAGAATATCAAGGAAACAGCTTTGTGCGGCTTAGGACAAACCGCTCCTAACCCTGTTTTGAGCACCTTGAAATATTTCAGAGATGAATATGAGGCGCATATCAAAGAAAAGCGCTGCCCCGCAGGTGTTTGTGAAAAGATGCTGCATTACGAAATCAGTGATGCCTGCCGCGGCTGCGGTCTGTGCGCACGTCAGTGCCCGGTACAGGCTATCAGCGGTTCGCCGAAAACAAAACATGTTATTGATCAGAATAAATGCATTAAATGCGGTGCCTGCATGACGGCGTGTCCGTTTAAGGCAATCAGCAAGGCATAAGGAGGGGACTGAAGATGCAGATGGTTAATTTGACAATAGATGGAAAACAGATTCAGGCCCCGGCAGGCTCCAGCGTACTGGAGGCTGCACGCAGCGCGGGTATTTATATTCCTACGCTGTGCTATCATCCGGACCTGCGTCCGGAGGGTGCCTGCCGCCTGTGTATGGTAGAGGCCAGCGGTGCGCGTACTCTGGTTGCCTCCTGCGTATATCCTGTAAGCGAGGGTATGGTAGTAAAAACTAATACCTCCAAGGTACGCGAAGCACGTAAAACAGTACTGGAGCTGCTTTTGACCAATCACCCGAAGGACTGCCTGTGCTGTCAGAAGAACGGTGACTGCGAGCTGCAGAAAATCGCTGCTGACTTAGGCGTGCGTAAGCTGCGCTTCGAGGGTGGCGAAACAAGGGCGCGTACTATTGATAACAGCAATCCTTCTTTGGTACGCGATCAGGAAAAATGCATTCTCTGCGGTCGCTGCATCCGTGTTTGCCGTGATGTGCAGGGTATGAGCGTTTACAGCTTTGCCGGCCGTGGCTTCAACACCATGGTATCTACAGCCTTTGAGCATGATTTGCTCAACAGTGCCTGCACCTACTGCGGCCAGTGCGCCGATGTCTGCCCGACAGGCGCTATCGTGGAAAAGGACGATACAGACAAAGTTTGGGATGCAATCAATAATCCTGAAAAGGTCGTTGTAGTACAGACAGCTCCGTCCGTGCGCGTAGCTTTGGGCGAGGAGCTGGGCATTCCGGCAGGTCAGGTTGTTACCGGCAAAATGGTAGCGGCATTGCGTCATTTAGGCTTTGATAAGGTTTTTGATACCAACTTCTCTGCCGACCTGACTATTATGGAGGAAGGCCATGAGTTCCTGCAGCGTTTGCAGAACGGTGGCGTGCTGCCGATGATTACCTCCTGCAGCCCCGGCTGGGTAAATATGATTGAGCTGAAATATCCTGAGCTGCTGCCGCATCTTTCTACTGCCAAATCTCCGCAGCAGATGTTCGGCGCTGTTGCTAAAACCTATTTTGCGGAACGTGCAGGCATTGACCCGGCTAAAATCGTCAGTGTATCGGTAATGCCCTGTACTGCGAAAAAGGCTGAGGCTGCACGTGAGGAAATGTGCGCCAGCGGTTATCGCGATGTAGATGTAGTTATCACTACACGCGAGCTGGGACGCATGATCCGCGAAGCGGGTATTGATTTTAACGCGCTGGCAGAAGCTGAGTTCGATTCTCCGCTGGGAACCGGTACCGGTGCCGCAGTTATCTTCGGTACTACAGGCGGCGTTATGGAAGCGGCTTTGCGTACTGTGGCCGAGGTTGTTGCAGGCAAGGAGCTGCCGAAGCTTGAATATAATGAGGTACGCGGCATGGAGCAGACACGTGAGGCTGTTATTGATGTAGCAGGCGTATCCGTGAAGGTTGCTGTAGTACATACACTTAAATCTGCCAAGATGATGCTGGAACGCATTAAAGCAGGTACAGCAGATTATCAGTTTATCGAGGTTATGGCCTGCCCTGGCGGCTGTATCGGCGGCGAGCCTGTTCCGGTTGATGCTTCTATCAGACAAAAACGCCGTGAAGCGATTTTTAATTGCGACCGTACAAGCGAATTACGAAAATCGCACGAAAACCCGGAAATAAAAACACTTTATGATACTTGGTTAGGCAAACCTCTTTCTGAGAAGGCTCATAGTCTATTACACACACACTACCACGCGCAAAACCGTTAATTGTTCTAGCTGGATAATACAAATCCCCCTTTTTTTCCTTGAAAAGAAGGGGGTGTTTTGTAAATTTGTAAAGAAAAAGCTTGCAGTGTTACAATTTTATTGGTATTATATATAGCGTTGAGTGCAATTTGCCCGTTATGTAAAACACAGGAAAAATTTGACAGAAAAAAGTGAAGTTTTTCTGAAAATGTGTTATAATTGTAGCAGATAGTAAAGAAGCCTTTGAAAAAATATTTATAGTATAAGCAGGAGTTTTCTCTTATATGTCGAAATGACTATATAGTCAAGTATGAAATATTTGTGAAGAGCTTGATATACGGTAATATCTTATTTGTAATGCCGCAAGGTATTGCCGATAAGTTATATGCAAAGGGGTAACACCCTTATAAAAACTCAATGTCCTAATTAAAAGGAGGAAGGTAAACATGATCGATATTAAAGATCGCATTTGTGACGTAGTAGCTGACAAAGTGATGAGCGCTGAAGCTGCTGCAGAATTCGTAAAAGATGGTGACAATTTAGGTGTCAGCGGTTTTACCCCGTCTGGCTATCCGAAAGCTGTTCCTCTGGCTCTTGCTGAAAAGGGCAAAAAAACTCCTTTCAAAGTTAACGTTTGGACTGGCGCATCTGTTGGTCCTGAAATCGACCAAGCAATGGTTGAAGCTGGCATCATTGACCGTCGTCTGCCTTACCAGACCAACGGCACCATGCGTAAAGCTATCAACGCTGGTAAAGTAAAATACGCTGATATTCATCTGTCTCACATGGCTCAAATGGTTCGCTATGGTTACATGGCTGGCCGTCCGACCGGTCCGGATGTTGCAATCGTTGAAGTTTGCAAAATCAATGACCTCGGCGATGGCAAAGTAGGCCTGATCCCGACCACTTCCATGGGCAACAGCTCCTCTTATGTAGCTGGCGCTAAAAAGGTTATCGTTGAAGTTAACACCACTCAACCGGTAGGCCTGGAAGGCATGCATGACTCCTATATTCCTCTGGATCCCCCGAATCGTCAACCGATTCCTATCACCGCTCCGGAAGACCGCATCGGTACCACCTACATTCCTTGCGAAGTAGAAAAAATCGTTGCAGTAGTTCCTTGCGACCGTCCTGACATCGTTCGTCCGCTGGGCGAAATCGACGACGACGCTAAACATATGGGCGCTAACCTCGTTAACTTCCTGAAAAACGAAGTTAAAGAAGGCCGTCTGCCGAAAAACCTGCTGCCGCTGCAATCCGGCGTAGGCTCCGTTGCTAACGCAGTTATCAATGGTCTGGTTAACTCCGATTTCGAAGACCTGACCGTTTACACTGAGGTTATTCAAGATGGTATGTTCGACCTGATCGACGCTGGCAAACTCCGCGTTGCTTCCGGTACCGCTCTGACTCCGTCTCCTGAGTGCCAAAAGAAATTCTACGAGAACGTAGAACACTACAAAAAATACTTGCTGCTCCGTCCGCAAGAAATCTCCAACAGCCCTGAAGTTGCTCGTCGTATCGGCGTAATCGCAATGAACACTGCTATTGAAGTTGATATCTATGGTAACGTAAACTCCACTCATGTTTGCGGCACCAAGCTGATGAACGGCGTTGGCGGTTCCGGCGACTTCGCTCGTAACGGCTACCTGACCGTATTCTTCACCAACTCCCTGGCAAAAGGCGGCAAGATTTCTTCCGTAGTTCCGTTCTGCAGCCATATCGACCATGCTACCCTGGACGTTGACGTTATCGTTTCCGAACGTGGCGTTGCTGACCTGCGTGGCCTGAGCCCGAAAGAAAAAGCTCCGATCATCATCGATCAAATCGCTAACCCGAAATATCAACCTTGGCTGTATGATTACTTCAAACGCGCTTGCGAAGCTTGCGGTAACAGCCAAACCCCGCACATCCTGGCAGAAGCATTCGATTGCTACAAAATGTTTGCTGAAACCGGTTCCATGGAAGGCATGGTTGAAGGTAAATAATTTAAAAAAACTTTGCGAAACCCCTTGTTAAGTTTTGCAAAATAGGTTAAACTATGTAATGTGCTTGCCGGTGGGTGAGATTCCCGCCGGCAGGTATACATAGACAAAGCCTTACCCAAGGCTTTGCCAAATAAAATCAGTTGACGAAGTCTCACCCTAGACTTTGCCATATATAGCCGTCATAGACGGAACACTCTCACCATCATTTCGGAACCGTCCAATCCGAAATATGAAACACAAATATTTTAAGGAGGATTTGAGAATGGCATTTGAAAACATTAAAGCTGGTTTAGAGAAATATCATGCTGAAGTTGAAGCTAAACTGGCAAAATTCCCTGAACGCGCAAACCTGGTTCCTAACAGACTGTACACCCCGGTAGATCTTGGTGAAAACTTTGACTACATGACTAAACTGGGCTTCCCTGGTGAATATCCTTACACCCGTGGTGTTCAACCGACCATGTATCGTGGCCGTTTCTGGACCATGCGTATGTACGCTGGTTTCTCCACCGCTGAAGAATCCAACAAACGTTATCGTTACCTGCTGGCTAACGGTGGTTCCGGCCTGTCCTGCGCATTCGACCTGCCGACCCAGATCGGTTATGATTCCACCGATCCGATGGCTGAAGGCGAAGTTGGTAAAGTAGGCGTAGCTATCGACTCCCTGGCTGACATGGAAATCCTGTTCGACCAAATTTCCCTGGATAAAGTATCCACTTCTATGACCATTAACGCTCCTGCTTCTGTACTGCTGGCTATGTACATTGCAGTAGCTGAGAAACAAGGCGTTTCCGCTGACAAACTGCGTGGTACCATTCAGAACGATATTCTGAAAGAGTATGCTGCTCGCGGCACTTACATTTTCCCGCCGAAACCGTCCATGCGTTTGATCACCAACATTTTTGAATATTGCTCCAAGAACGTACCGCTGTGGAACACCATTTCCATTTCCGGTTACCATATCCGTGAAGCTGGTTCCACCGCTTCTCAGGAAATCGCATTCACCATTGCTGATGGTATCGCTTATGTAGAAGCTGCTATCAAAGCTGGTTTGGACGTTGACGCATTTGCAGGCCGTCTGTCCTTCTTCTGGAATGCTCATAACAACGTACTCGAAGAAGTTGCTAAATTCCGTGCTTCCCGTCGTGTATGGTCCAAAGTTATGAAAGAGCGTTTTGGCGCTAAGAAAGCTAAATCCATGATGCTGCGTGTACATACCCAAACCGCTGGCTCCATGCTGACCGCTCAACAACCGAACAACAACATCGTTCGTGTTGCTCTGCAAACTGCTGCTGCTGTAATGGGTGGTACTCAATCCCTGCACACCAACTCCAAAGACGAAGCTCTGGCACTGCCGACCACTGAGTCTGTAACCATCGCTCTGCGTACCCAACAAATCGTTGCTTACGAATCTGGTCTGGCTGACACCATCGATCCGTTGGGCGGCTCCTACTATGTAGAAGCTCTGACCGATAAGATCGAAGCTGAAGCTTGGGACTACATTAAGAAAATTGACGAAATCGGTGGCGCTCCTGAAGCTATCGCTAAAGGCTACATCCAAAAAGAAATCCAAGACTCTGCTTACAAATGGCAGATGGAAATCGAAAAAGGCGACCGTATCATCGTTGGCGTTAACAAATTCACCCAAGAAGAAGAAGCTCCGAAAAACCTGCTGCGCGTAGACGGTTCTGTAGGCAAGCTGCAAGCTGAAAAGATTGCTGCTCTGAAAGCTCGCCGTGACAACGCTAAAGTAGAAGAAACTCTGGCTGCTCTGAAAGTTGCATGCGCAGACGAAAATGTAAACCTGATGCCTTACATCCTGGATGCAGTTCGTGCATATGCAACCGAAGGTGAAATCTGCGGCGTTATGAGACAAGTATTCGGTGAATACCAACCTCATACTGCACTCTAATTTGTAAACTCAACCAATATACGGAGGTAAACTATAATGGCAAACGTTAAAGTTTTAGTTGCTAAACCGGGTCTGGATGGCCATGACCGCGGTGCTAAAGTTGTAGCTCGTGCTCTGCGCGACGCTGGTTTTGAAGTTATCTACACCGGTATCCGTCTGACTCCGGAACAAATCGCTGAAGCTGCTCTGCAAGACGACGTAAATGTTGTTGCACTGTCCCTGCTGTCCGGCGCTCACAATACCCTTTTCCCGAAAGTAGTTGAACTGCTGAAAGAAAAAGGCCTGAACGACGTTCTGGTTATCGGCGGCGTTATTCCTGACGCTGACATCCCTGGCCTGAAAGCTGCTGGCATTGCTGAAGTATTCACTCCGGGCACCCCGACCAGCAAAATTGTTGATTTCATCAACGCTAACGTAAAATAATTTTATCCCTTAAAGCAAGCCGGGTTTGTCCCGGCTTGCCTTATAAAATATTCACTATCCAAAAACAAGGCGGTGTGAATTATGGAAATAGTAGATAAATTATTAAATCATTCTCGTCTTGCATTATCTAAAGCAATCACTGCTGTTGAAAATGAATACGATGATGCTGTCAAAATTATGACAGAGATTTATCCTCATACTGGTAATGCTTATGTAATTGGTATCACTGGCCCTCCGGGTGCTGGTAAAAGTACTCTGACTGATAAATTAGCTAAGGAATACCGTAAACGCGGCAAGACCGTAGGTATCGTAGCAATTGACCCCACTAGCCCGTATTCTGGCGGCGCTATCTTAGGCGACCGTATCAGAATGATGGATCTGACCGCAGACGAGGGCATTTTTGTACGCTCTATGGCAACACGCGGCAGTCTTGGCGGCCTGTCTCAAAAAGCAGGTGACGCTGTTAAATTAATGGATGCTTTCGGCATGGATGTAATTATCGTTGAAACCGTAGGCGTAGGACAATCTGAGGTTGACATTGTAAAGACCGCAGATACTACTATGGTAGTAGTAATTCCTGGCATGGGCGACGATATCCAGGCTATTAAAGCAGGTATACTTGAAATCGGTGACCTGTTCACGATTAACAAAGCTGATCGTGAAGGTACAGACAAGCTCAACATTGAGATTGAGATGATGCTCGAATTAAATCCCGAACATGTTGGCTGGCGTCCTCCGATTAACAGGACCATTGCCAGCAAGGGTGAAGGTATAGAGGCTGTTGTGGACTCTATTGAGGCTCACAAGGCATATTTGATTGAGAGTGGTAAATTAAACGATATCCGTAAAGCTCGTATTAAAAACGAGGTTACCGCTATGCTTAATGACCATGTAAATCGCTACATCGACAAGAACGTCATTCAAACGGATGAATTTGACAACCTGGTTGTTAAAATGCAGTCCCGTGAGATTGAGCCGTACTCTGTCGTTGATGATATTGTTGGTAAGGTTTTAAAATAAACCACCAATAAAAACAATTTTAGGAGGAATTTATTATGGCATTCAAAACTATTTGTGTTGACCATGTAGGTATCGCTTGCGCTGGTACCTTGGAAGAAGCTGCAAAAATTTACACTGAGGTACTGGGCCTGAAAGCTACCGGTACTGAAGAAGTTAAAGAACAAGGTGTTGCTACCGTATTTGTTCCCTGCGGCGAGACCCTGATTGAGCTCCTTGTTGATATCACTGAAAACAACGATGGTCCTATCGGCAAATACATTGCTAAAAACGGCCCTGGCATCCAACATATGGCTCTGCGCGTTGACGACATCAAAGCAGCTATCGCTGACCTGACCGAAGCTGGCGTTCGCATGATCGACAAAGCTCCTCGTAACGGTGCTGGCCAAATGAAAATTGCTTTCGTTCATCCGAAATCCGCTGGCCTGCTGCTTGAGCTGTGCCAACCGGCTGCAACCTACAAAGACTAATTTATTAGCTTCGTAGATTCAGGGCGATTTAAGGTCCCATAATTTAAGCTACATAATGCTGAAGATATACAAGTGATATATCTTCAGCATCTGTGTATAAATTTGTTCTCCCAATAATGATGGAGGTGTAAGATTTGTCTACTCAAGAAAAAATTGAGAAAATGCTCAAAAAAGCCGAAGTAATTCTGGCTGCTGGTGGCGAAAAACGTGTTGCTAAACAACATGAATCCGGCAAAATGACTGCTCGTGAAAGAATCGCTGCTCTCCTCGACGAAGGTTCCTTCGTAGAACTCGACCGTTTTGTACGTCATCGTTGCTACAACTTCGGTCAAGAAAAGAAAGAACTGCCTGGTGAAGGCGTAACCACCGGTTACGGCACCATCGATGGCCGTCTGGTTTATGTATTCGCACAGGACTTCACCGTTGAAGGTGGCTCCCTCGGCGAAATGCATGCTGCTAAAATCGTTAAAGTACAACGCCTGGCACTGAAAATGGGTGCTCCGCTGGTTGGCCTGAACGATTCCGGCGGTGCTCGTATCCAAGAAGCTATCGACGCTCTGGCTGGCTATGGTAAAATCTTCTTCGAGAACACCATTGCTTCCGGCGTAGTTCCTCAGATTTCTGCAATTATGGGTCCTTCCGCTGGCGGCGCTGTATACAGCCCGGCACTGACCGACTTCATCTACATGGTAAAGAACACTTCCAAAATGTTCATTACCGGCCCTGCAGTAGTTAAATCCGTTACCGGTGAAGATGTAACCCAAGAACAACTGGGTGGCGCTATGACCCACAACAGCACTTCCGGTGTTGCTCACTTCGCTGCTGAAAACGATGAAGACTGCCTGCAACAAATCCGTTACCTGCTCTCCTTCCTGCCTTCCAACAACGTTGAAGGTGCTCCGATCGTAGAGACTGGTGATGACCCGATGCGTACCGACGACAGCCTGAACACTCTGCTGCCGGACAACTCCAACCAAGCTTACGATATGTATGATGTAATCAGATCTATCGTAGATAACGGCGAATTCTATGAAAACCAAAAATACTGGGCAACCAACATCATCACTTGCTTCGCTCGTATGGATGGTCAAACCGTAGGTATCATTGCTAACCAACCGAAAGTTATGGCTGGCTGCCTGGATATCAACGCTTCCGATAAATCCGCTCGTTTCATCCGCTTCTGCGACGCTTTCGGCATTCCTCTGCTGAACCTGGTTGACGTTCCTGGCTTCCTGCCTGGCTGCAACCAAGAATACGGCGGCATTATCCGTCACGGCGCTAAGATGCTGTATGCTTACTCTGAAGCAACTGTTCCTAAAATCACTCTGGTTACCCGTAAAGCTTACGGCGGTTCCTACCTGGCAATGTGCTCTCAAGACTTGGGCGCTGACCAAGTTATCGCATGGCCGACCGCTGAAATCGCAGTTATGGGTCCTGCTGGTGCTGCTAACATCATCTTCCGTAAAGATCCTGATGTTGAAGCTAAGACTAAAGAGTACATCGACAACTTCGCTACTCCGTACCAAGCAGCAATGCGCGGCATGGTTGACATGGTTATCGAACCGAAAAATACTCGTCCCACCATCATCAACGCTCTGCAAATGCTGGAAAGCAAACGCGAAACCCGTCCGGCAAAACGCCACGGCAACATTCCTTTGTAATTCACAAGCAGTTGCTTAGTGCTTAAACAACCTATTTTAAGATAAGATGAGGTGAAATAAATGGGTCCTGTTACTACTAATCCTTGGTTGATTGCTTTAATCAATATGACCATCGTATTCGGCGTACTGATCGCTCTGGGCATATTGATGAACTTACTCCAAGTTATCGATCCGACTAAAAAAAAAGTTGCTAAACCGGCAGTAGCTCCTACACCGGCAGCAGCTCCCGCTGCAGCTCCGGTTGCAGCAGCTAAAGATGATAGCGAAATTATCGCTGTTATCGCTGCAGCAGTAGCAGCTTGCGGCGTTAGCGCAGACCAAATCGCTTGCGTACGTCGTATTGATGCTAAATCTGCATGGACTGTAAGCAGTCGTGTTGAAGCTATTAGCGTTCGTAAAGAATGCTTCTAATGCATATAGTTTGCAATTTTAATTAAAAAACGAGATTTTAAGGAGGATTATATCCATGAAAAAGTATACTATCACCGTAAATGGTACCGCATACGAAGTTGAAGTTGAAGAAGCAGGCGTTGTTGCTTCCGCTCCGAAAGCTGCTCCGAAAGCTGCTCCGGCTCCGGCTGCTGCTCCCGCTCCGAAAGCTGCTCCGGCTCCGGCTCCGAAAGCTGCTGCTCCGGTTGCTGCTGGTGCAACCACCGTTTCCGCTCCTATGCCGGGCAAAGTTCTGTCCGTTAACGTAAAAGCTGGCGACGCTGTTAAATCCGGCGACGTTCTGCTGATTCTGGAAGCTATGAAAATGCAAAACGAAATCATGGCTCCGGCTGATGGCACTGTTTCCGACGTTCGCGTTTCCGCAGGTCAAACTGTTGCTACCGGCGACGTTATGATCGTTCTCTAATTCTTACTCGATAGTTCGCAATATCAGTAAGTCTTAAATACCCTTGATCTTTGGAGGGGGCTTTTCGCAGAGCCCCTTCCACAAATTGAAAATTGGGAGGATATTAAATGGAAGCATTTCTCGTTGCTTTGTCTTCCGTATGGGCAGATTCCGGTTTCTCTGCACTGACAGGCGGTCACGTAATCATGATCGTTGTAGGTCTGGTTCTGCTTTATATGGCTATTGGTAAAGGTTTCGAACCTTTGCTGCTGTCCCCGATCGCATTCGGTTGTATTCTTGCTAACATTCCTAAAAACGGTTTCGAAGAACCTGGTGTTATGTCCGTTATCATGT